>QWCK01000830.1_pt1 | contig 50384 bp, 44 predicted proteins | sample 1972571 | NCBI WGS metagenome assembly QWCK01 (sample SAMN09866710, study PRJNA288562) | Human gut metagenome isolate term2_stool, whole genome shotgun sequencing... | isolation source: gut | host: Homo sapiens | place: USA: California | reverse complement strand
TCGCATGACTTTCGGGTCAATTTGTTGGTTTAAAAAGGAGTCAATTTTTAAGACATTGTTGGGAAAAATAACTCCATCCTTAAGAATTCTTTCTTCTAAATAAGACATAGTCACCTCTTACACAGGTTTATTTACAATATAATTACTTATTTCCACCAGTTGGTCCAGGGCCCGGAAGGCGTGATAAACCGCCGCCCGAATTTTAAATTCTTCATGGGTCTTGGGTAGGTCTAAAACTTCTATATGGTCTTTCAAATAGTTCATCCGTCTTTTCACTTCCATCATGGCCCCCTTCTCTGTTAGCTGGGTGGAGGTAGTCCGGAGCATCTCCGACATGTGGATCCCTTCTACATAGGAGGGAGGAATGCTAGCTAAATCTTCATAAATAATCTTTAATAGGTTGGCTTCTCTTTCTCTTAAATGAAGGTCATAGAGCTGCATAGAAGAATCTTGAATCATATTTTCATCCTCTATCACAGCTAGGCGGATGGCTTCTTCTAGGCCTTGGTCCAGATCTTTAAACAGGTCGGTATAAAGTTGAACGTCTAAGTCCTCTGTTAGGGCCCGGGAGAAAAGATTCAGAATGTCTTTCATCTTTTCATCCACTTGGCCTATTAATTCTTCTAACTTTTTTTGCTTGCTAGGAGCATAAAAATTCGTAGCCATAGCAAAACCTGTTCCTATAAAGATCAGGGCCATTTCATTCAGGATAATGGAAGGAGTCACTGTTCCAAAGGCCATCAGGTGGGTCACCAAAACACTGGAGGGCCCCAAGCCCAATTCTACCTTGAGAAAAAAGGACAAGGGGACAAAAAGCAAAAGATAGAGACCAAAAACCCAGGTATTATAGCCAAAACTTTCGAAGCATAAGCTTCCAATGGCTAAAGCTAAAATAGCGGAAAGGCTTCTTTTCAATCCCCCCTCTACGGTAGCCCACCTGGTTTCAAAGACATTTAAAATTGCAATAATTCCAGCTGCAGCTGCATAGTCCAAGCCTAATTCTTCAGCAATTAGGATTGAAAAAAGTGACGCAAAGGCTGTTTTTAACGTTCGAACCATAACCGTTTTGTTCATTGCCGTGTCCATTCTCCTTTTCTTTTTAATTATTATATCACAAGACCATTCTTCTGGGGAATTTATAAAAAATCATGGTATAATAAGAAAAAGCTTGAACTAACTAAAGGAGGATTTCATGAAAAAATTAGGTTTTGGCCTTATGCGGCTGCCCGTTCTTGACAATAAAACAGACCAAATTGACATCAAGGCCCTGGAGGTTATGGTGGATGCCTTTTTGGACCAAGGCTTCATCTACTTTGATACCGCTTGGTTCTACCACAAAGAACAATCTGAGTTGGCCATTGGTAAAGCCTTGGTGGACCGCCATCCTAGAGACTCCTATGTCTTGGCTGACAAGATGCCCATTGCCCTGCTGAATCCTGGAAAGAAATCTCCAGAAGAGCTTCGCCAAGACTTAGAATCCTACTTCAACCGTCAGTTGGAAAAAACTGGAGCTGGCTATTTCGACTACTACCTCCTCCATTCCTTGGACCGGGAAAAATTTGATGTGGCCAAAACCTACAAGGCCTATGAATTTATCCAAGAAAAAAAAGACCAGGGCCTGATTAAACATATTGGTTTTTCCTTCCACGATACTGTAGATGCCCTAGAAGAAATGCTCAAGGCCTATCCAACTATGGACTTTGTCCAACTGCAAATCAACTACCTGGATTGGACCCACGAAAGCATTCAATCCCAAAAAATTTACCAAATGGCCCGGGCCTATGACAAAGAAATCATCATCATGGAACCAGTAAAGGGTGGAACCCTCTCCCATCTTCCTCAGTCCATGACCAAAAAGTTACAAGAAAAAGACCCTCATGCTTCAACCGCCTCTTGGGCCATCCGCTTTGCAGCCAGTTTAGATGGGGTCTTTATGGTCCTGTCCGGCATGTCCAACTTGGACCAATTAAAAGATAATATGGCCACCATGAAAAACTTCCAACCCCTGTCTCAGGAAGACCAGGACTTTTTAATTCAAGAATCCAACCGTCTCAAGGAAGCAAGCTTAATTGGCTGTACTGAATGTGAGTACTGTCTTAATGAGTGTCCTAAAAAAATTCCCATCCCAACCTATTTCAGTCTCTACAACCGAGACCACCTGGATCTTGGACTGGATCCTAAAAAGAAATATCAATCCACCAAGCAAAACAACTCCAGTCCCCAGGACTGTATTGCCTGTGGTGCCTGTGAAAAGATTTGTCCTCAACATTTAGAGATTATTGACCTCTTAAAGAAGGTGGACTCCTATTTTAAATAAGAAAAAACCGTGCTCTAGGAAGGTTAATTTTCTAGAGCACGATTTTTTTATCCCTCTTCCAAACGGTTTAAATATAATTCCAGATCAAAAGTAAATTTTTAGGCTCTGAGTTACATATTATCCTTAACTCCAACAGCCACCATCCGAGCCCGGGCTCGAACTTGACCCTCTACTTCCATTTCCATCTGGATAATGGCCTTTCTGTCTCCCAAATCTTCTAATTTTGCCCTTACTTGAATTTCCTGGTCCATGGGGACAGGTTTTAAATAGTCCACTTCAAGTCGAGCCGTAATATAGCGACCAATAACCGTATCTTCTGTTAATTCCAGGCCCTTCTTATGGTGGTTGAACCAGGCAGCCGAAGCCGTCCCATGGCAGTCAAAAATCGTCGCAATCATTCCACCAAAAAGCTTGTCCGGTACCCCACCAGTATATTGTTTTGGAACCTTAACCCGACAAAGGCAGGCCTCTCCATCTTGACTGGGATAGGAATGGAGATGGAGCCCTTCTTGGTTCTGTAGTCCACATCCCCAGCAGTGTTGAAATCGGTCTCCATAGCATTCTTGAATAGCAATTCTTTTCTTTTCTTCCATGCTTCTCTATCCTTTCTTCTATTTTAATCCTTCCATAAACTTTCTTTCCTTGATAAAATACCCCATTTATCCACTTTTATTCTTCAATCATCCAAGAATAAGTCATAGTAAATTTCAAGGATACTAGGCCTAAAAATGATTAAGAACTACAAAAAGCATTGGCTCCTAAAAAGACCAATGCTTTTCTTATGGTTTGAATCCTAGTCTCTTTTCTTTTTGGACCCATAGGCCAAAATCAAGCAGCCTGGTCCTGTATGGGCGGCAATGGTTAGGCTCATCTCATATACGTGGACCTTGGATATCCCCAGTTCTTCTATAGCTTCTTTCAAAGAAAGGGCCTCTTCTCTGGAGGAGGAATAGGAAACATAGACCTCATCATATATAGAGGAATCCATGTTTTCTTTTAAATTAGAAAGAAGGGTCCGGACGGCTTTTTTCCGCCCCCGAACACTATTGGATAGGTAGAGCTTCCCTTCCTGGTCCATAGATAGGATAGGGACCACTCTTAGAGCTGTTCCAAAAATTGCCTTGGTCTTGGAAATTCGCCCTCCTCTTTCCAAGTGAAATAAATCGTCAATAATAAATTCTACCTTGGTATAGGGAATATTCTCTTCTAAATATGATATGCAATGACTTGGTCCATGGTCTTGCCCTTGGCTTGTTGGCTCAAGGCCATATCCAAGACTAAACTTTGAATAGTGGCCGCAGACCGGCTATCCACAAGACCAATTTTTCGGTCCGGATAGGCCTTTTGTAAGTCATTAATAGCCAACCTGGCATTGGCATAGGAGGAAGATAGACCTGAAGAAAAAGCAATGTACAAAAAATCCTTTCCCTCTTTTAAAAGCTTTTCAAAAAAATCCTGGTAGTCTGAAGGGTTGGCTGCCACAGTTGTTGGTCTTTCCCCCTCTTTGATTTTTTGAAAAAAATCCTCCAGAGAAATTTGTTCTCGGTTTAGTCCATATTCAATATCGTTCATTACAGTATTTATAGGCACCAAGCTGACCTCCTTGGCCTTGATTTCTTCAGGAGAAAAGTCCAGGCAGGAGTCACTTACAATGTAATAATGGTTCATTTAATATCCCCTTTTTTTATTTGTCCCTTTATTATACTATAGCCAGCCTAGACAAAAAAGGTCTTAGTGGCAAACGGAAACAATATTTTGATATTTATTTTTATTTTACCAATCTGAAAATTTTTCTATGACTATGGACCTTTTTAGACCCCCAGGACAAAGCGTAAAAGAGCAAAAAATAAGAGGTGACCAGGATAAAAGGCGTAGTTGAACCACTTATTTTGCTTGCCCCTTTGTCCATTATAGGTTAGGACCAGACCAAATCCCAGAAAGGACCAAAGCTCCTTAAGAATAGACAAATAACCCAGGATAGACCCCCACCAGGGCCGGTCTCGAAAGAGATAAAAAAAGTAGGCCACCAAGATAGCGTGGTAGTCATAGTCCAAACTCAAGTACATGGATAGGACCCCCATACCTAAGAGAATTGGCAAGGAAGCAAGATACCAAAGAAATTTGGCCCGTCCCATCAACCTTCCCTTAAGCCAATCCACCATCCAAATCGTGGCCAAGGCCATGGCTAAAGAAAAGAAAATATTATTCCAATAGGGGTCAAAAAAGACCTTGGAGGTAAAAAGATCAAAAGGAACTTCTGAAATAAGCCCAAAAAGTAAAAGATTTTTCAAGTAGCCCTTACGAGAATGGGTTTGAAAAAAACCTTCCACTAGAAAGAAGAAAAAAATAGGAAAGGCAATCCGACCCAGGATGCTGAAAAAGTTGCTGAGATAAAGAAGAAACCCCTCTCCCTTTAAATAAGGCGTAATAACCGAATTATTCATATGGTCAATAAACATGGATGCAAAAGCCAGGTACTTTAGTTGAGCCCCATTTAAACACCGCCAAGGCCTAGTCACTTTAAGATTTTCCATATACTCCTCCTTAAATAATAATAGGCTTCTTATTTTACAAGATAATCATCCACATGTCTATAATGACCTAACCCGATGAGAGCGAAGCTCGAATCGTTGGTAGGTCAGATCCTAAGATTTCCCAAGAAGACAAGCCAAGCGAAGTCTGATTGGATGAAATCGACAGTATAATGACCTATCCCCATGAGAGCGAAGCTCGAATCCTTGCTAGGTTCACAGATAGTTGCAGCTTCATATTTTTCATAGTGAAAATCCTAAGTGGCCTTATAAAGCAAAACCACCTAGTATCTAGATGGTTTTACTGGTTCTTTTATTGAAGAAAAGTCTTGGCAAATTCTTCTGCAGCCCTTATATCTTTTTCATTGGGTCTTCCCTTGTGGATTCCTTTAAATTCTCCCTTGCAATGAAATTCTTTGGAATCCAAGGGGATACCCAGCTTGTCAGCTTCTTTTTTAACCTTTTTCCAGGTGGAATTTAACATGGCTGCAGACCCAAAGTTGACAATTTTCCCCACCTTGTCCTTATCCAAGCTGGCTATAAATTTCACCACCTCAGGGTCTATGCTAAAGGCATAGTAGGAGTTTCCTAAAAATAAAAGGTCTACCTCCTCTTCAAGAGGATGGCTGAGGTCCAGGGCTTCTACTCCTAAAACCCTTGCCATGGCTTGGGCCAGCTTTTTTGTATTTCCTGTTTTTGTATAGTAACGAAGGGCAATTTTCACCTTCTGCCTCCTATCAAATCTTTATTTCCTTATAAGGGCCTTCTAGCAATTAGAACGTTCCCTAGTCCACCCTATCTGGATTTGTATAGATATTAAACCGGTTCCCTCGGGTAAAGCCCAGGAGGGTTACATTGTATTCTTTTGCCAGGTCCACTGCTAGGTTGGTTACTGCAGCCACAGATACGATGGCCGGTAATCCAATTTTTATGGCCTTGGACATAATTTCAGCTGAAATTCTACAAGAGGTCATCAAAATTTTATCCGACAAGTCAATTTTATCCTTCAAAATTCTTCCGATAATCTTGTCTATACAATTATTTCTTCCTACGTCTTCTTCATAAATGATAAATTTTCCTTCATGAATCAGACCACAGGAATGGGCTGCCCCAGTGTCTGCAAAAAGAGTGGACATTTTTTCAAAATCCAAGGATAGCCGGCAGGTAAGGTCTCCTGGAATCCTCAGCTCATTGCTTTCCAGACCCTTTAGGCCATGGCCATCTTTGGATTTCCTTTTTCTCTTTTCCAAAAGCTCTGGATCTATTTGAACATAGACAGCAGATTTTTCCTTGTTGATTTCTAGGTTTTCAATGTCCTCATAGCCTTCGATATAGCCCTTCAAGTAGAGGTGACCAATCATCAGGTATTGGATGGACTTGGGACTTGCATAAAAATTGGCTACTTCTTGGCCATTTACAAAAAGTTTCAAGGGACATTCATTAATCACCTTGTCCAAAACTTCAGTCCTATTTCCCTCTTTCACTCGATGAATTTTTAGGGTGTAGCTTTCTTGAAAGGGATCTTTATTTTCTAGTGCCATTAATTGCTCCTTGGTGTTGATATTGGTAAAAATACTTAGGTCTGGGGAAAATTCTCTAGCCTTATCCAGACTAATATAGGCCGGATTACCTAGTTGTCTTATAAACTGAGTAATGGAATTTTCTCTTTTTTCTAGACTTTCTTCAATCCTATCTCTAAGTTTAACATTGTAAAAACCATGAAAGGGCTCAAGCTGGTCTCCTTCTTTGCAAACTAAAGCATCCATCTCTCGCTTCAATTGACCTTTTAAAAAGTCGATATAGGCTAGGTTTACAAAGGGCATATCACAGGCCAAGAGATAGGCAAAGTCGCTCTTACATAGGTGGAGGCCCGCATGGAGTCCCCCTAAAGGACCACGACCTTCAATTAAATCGAAGGTCGTGAGTACATTGGATTTATCTTTATACAATTGGGGGTTTTTCCCTACAACAATAATTTCTTCAAATGCAGGGCTCAATTCCCGAATGAGTCGGTCCATCAAGGGGCTCCCCTGAAAGTTCATGGTCTCCTTACTAAAGCCCATCCTCCGGCTCATACCCCCCGTGAGTATAATGGCTGTGGTTAATTTAAGCATAGGGCTCCTATCAACCACCCCAAGACATGCTCATATATTGGTCCATCCTCTTTTGGTACTGAGCCTTAAAGAGTTTGGCATGGCCATTTTCCCAACCAGCAAATTTAAGCAGGATTTCCTTTAATTTTTCATCTTCTACTTTTTCTGCCATATTGGTGTAGTATTGTTCAAAGTCTTCTTCAATCAAATAGGCCATTCTCAAAACATTCATATCTGGAATCATGGATTGCTCCAAGGCTGCATCCAATTTTTCTGATTCCTTTCTGGTTTTGAAGATGATGTCTTCTTCTTTTGGCATATCAATCTTGCCGCTGACTTCACTAGTATCTTCGTATTCTTTTAAAAGTTTTTTCAAATATTCATAGTGGCTTAGTTCAATTTTCGCCAGTCTTTGTAAAATTTCTTCTGTCATTGGATTTTCAGTTTTTTCAGCATTTTCCTTGTAAAAATTATGACCTGAAAGTTCCATTTCCATTGCATAGCGTATGATGCTTGCAGGATTATACATTACATGCCCCCTTTATCTTGTTTAAAGAAACAGCAGCAACCTTGAGTTCTGGTATCTTAGCTATTGGGTCCAATACTGGATTGGTCAACCGATTTGCTGGCCCATCTACAAAATGGAAGGGCATAAAGATAACTCCCTGTTCAATTTTGTCTGTCACTCTAGCTGTCGTGTTGATACTTCCTCTTCTAGAGGATACTTCTACCAGTTCCCCATCTTCAATACCATAGCTGGCAGCTGTTTTGGGATTGATTTCCATATAGGAATGGGAAACGATTTGGTTAAGGCCTGGAACTTTTCCAGACATAGTCCTTGTATGGTAGTGGTATAGAATCCTTCCTGTTGTTAAAATAAGTGGATAGTCTTCATCAGGAAGTTCCTTACTTTCTTGATAATCTATAGGCATAAAGAGCCCTTTACCTCTAGCCATGACTTCTTTATGGAGATATTTTGTTCCTGGATGGTCCTTGTTTAGACAGGGCCATTGTAGACCTTCCCCTTCTAAACGATCATAGCTCATGCCTCCATAGGATGGTGTCACACTGGCAATTTCGTCCATGATGTCGGCTGGGCTATCATAGTGTTCTTCATGGCCCAGGAGATTGGACAGTTCCATGATGATTTGCCAGTCTGGTTTGACTTGGCCAAGAGGTTCAATGGCTTTGCGAATTCTAAGAACTCGCCGTTCAGTATTGGTAAAGGTTCCGTCTTTTTCTGCAAAGCTGGCTGCCGGTAAAACAACATCGGCATATTCAGCTGTTTCTGTTAAGAAGATATCTTGTACAACCAAGAAGTCCAGTTTTTCTAAGGCCCTCTTAGTATGGTTTTGGTCTGGGTCTGAAAGGATGGGGTTTTCTCCCATGATATACATGAAGTTAATTTCCCCTTCATCCACTGCATTTAAGATTTCTACAATGGTCTTGCCTTTTTCATCTGGAACTTGAGTTCCCCAGGCCTTGGACATTTTTTCTCTTACAGCAGGAATAAAGACCTTTTGATAACCTGTATAGTCTGTAGGTAAGGCTCCCATATCACAAGCTCCTTGGACGTTGTTTTGTCCACGAAGTGGGTTAACTCCTGAGGATTCCTTACCAATATGGCCTGTCATCATGGCCAGGTTGGAAGTAGACATAACACCACTTGTTCCGGTGGAGTGTTGGGTAACTCCCATGGAATAGTAAATGGCAGCCTTGTCTGCTTGCCCATAAATTCTTGCTGCCTTGACAATATCTTCTGCCTTGACGCCACAAATCTTGGCTGTATATTCTGGTGTATACTTCTTCAAGACTTCTTTTAATTGGTCAAAGCCTTCGGTTCTTTCATCGATATAGGCTTGGTCGTAGAGGCCTTCTTCTAGGATAACATGCATCATCCCATTCATGACGGCTACGTTTGTACCAGGTTTGATTTGCAGGTAGACATCTGCCATCTTGGCAAGTTGGATTTCTCTAGGGTCTGCCACCACTAGCTTAGCTCCACCTTCCCGAACCCGTTTTCTAATTTTTGTTCCAATAACTGGGTGAGTTTCTGTGGTGTTGGATCCGATGACAAAAAAGGCATCGGTGTTTTCAACCTCTCCAATGGAGTTGGTCATGGCTCCACTACCCAGGGTGTTGGCCAGTCCTGCAACAGTTGATGCGTGGCACAATCTTGCACAGTGGTCTACGTTATTGGTCTTAAAGACGGTCCGGATAAATTTTTGGAAAAGGTAGTTTTCTTCATTTGTCGTTCTTGCAGAAGAGAAACCGGCAAAGGCTTTAGGCCCATTTTCTTCCATATTTTCATGGAATTTTTTCTTGATTAGAGCATAGGCTTCATCCCAGCTTGCTTCTACAAATTTTCCATCTTTTTTAATAAGAGGAGTCTTTAAACGGTCGGGATTGTTGATAAACTTGTAGCCAAATTTTCCCTTGACACAAAGGAGTCCATCGTTGGGTACTGTCTTGGCTGGGATAACATCCACTACGTTGTTTCCCTTGATAACCAGGTCCATTTGACAGCCTACTCCACAATAAGAGCAAGTTGTTCTAACCTTTCTTGTTTCCCAATAGCGGAAGGCGGGATCTTTTTTCTTCATTTTTGGTTGAAGGGCTCCTGTAGGACAGGCTGATACACAGTTCCCACAAGATACACAGGCAGAGTTACCAAAGCCTCGATCAAAGGGAGCGCCAATAATACTATCAAATCCCCTCTTTTTAAAGCTGATGGCAAATTCACCCTGAAGTTCTTGGCAGGTCCGGACACAAAGTCCACATTTTATACATTTTCTAGAGTCGTATTGGAAGAAGGGACTTGTTAAGTCATAGCTAGGTTTTTGTACCTTTCCTTTATAGGTTCCCTCTTCTACTCCATATTCATAGCAGTAGTTTTGTAGCTTACACCTCCCAGACTTATTGCATTGGAGACATTCTTTGGGGTGGTTTGAATACAATAGGTCTAGAATTTGCTTTCTTTGCTTTAGAATTTTTTCCGTATGGGTGTGGACTCTCATTCCATCTTGGGCCTTGGTGGTACAGGATGTCACAGGTCCATTCATTCCTTCCACTTCAACAATGCATAGCCTGCATCCGCCATAGGGTTTTAAGCGTTCATCATAGCAAAGGGTCGGAATGTTTATATTATTTTCACGACATACTTCCAGTAGCGACTTGTCTCCATCCACCTGGTATGATTTGTCATTAATATAAATTTCCATAATTACTCCTTATTTAAACGTTCAAGTTTTTCTATAGCCCGGTCAAGCCCTGTAACTTGCCCCCATGTAGTTTCTACAAAACCATCTTTTTCCTTTTTATAGGGAGTTTCAGGATGGTCTAAATACATGAGTTCTGCCGTCATCCGTCCCTTTAGGCAAAGAGGACGACCATTATCTGGTTTATTGGCTTCAACTGCAATGTTTTTTCCATTTTTGGATATCACATCAAACTTGCATCCATATTCACAAACTTCACATTTTATGGTTTTTCTTTCCGTATCCCAATAACGTCCCTTTTTCATGGACCTTCGATCAATTAAGGCTCCCACAGGACAGACAGAAACACAGCGGTTACAGGATACACAGGTGGACTCATCAAAGTGTTTACCCCAGTCCATGGCAACCCTTGTTTGATAGCCCCTGTTAGACATGGTTAAAACTTGTCTTTCTTCAATTTGATTGCAAGTTCTTACACACTTGCTACAAAGGATACACTTTTGGTCGTCCTTTAAAATATAAGGACTTGTCGTGTCTTTTTCATACTCTCTTTTTTTACCCTTGTGGTCTCTAAAGACAGCATTGTATTCATAGGCATATTTTTGAAGCAAACACCGACCAGCCTTGTCACAAGTCAAGCAATCATTGGGGTGACTGTCTAGCAAGAGTTGTAAAAGTTGCTTTCGCATCTTGGCCAATCGGGGTGTTTTTGTCTCTACGACCATGCCTTCTTTAACCTTTACTGTACAAGCTGTATCAGGCTTTGGCATTCCCTCAATTTCCACCATACAGAGACGGCAAGAAGCGACAACTTCCAAGTTGGGGTCTGTACAGAGGGCCGGAATTTCTATTCCTACATTTTTTGCGGCCTCAAGAATACTAGAACCTTCTTGCGCTTTAATTTTCTTGCCATCAATTGTCAAATTAATTAAAGTCATGGCTTCCTCCTATCGTAAGACGACTGCCTTGGGTTTTAATGGGCATGCTTTCAAGCAGGTACCACACTTGATACACCTATTTTGATCAATAACGTGGCGTTCTTTTGCTTGTCCATTAATACAACCAACAGGACATTCCCTCTTACACTTGCCACAACCGATACAGTTTTCTTCGATAAAGTATTTTGTCAAGGCACTGCATTGGCCAGCTTCACAGTGGTTTTCTTCAATATGTTCCTTATATTCATCCATAAAATAGCGCATGGTTGAAAGAACAGGGTTGGCAGCTGTCTTTCCAAGACCACACAGGGCGGCATCGGTTAAGAGTTCTCCTAAGTTTTCCAATTCCTTGATATCTGACTTTTTGCCTTCTCCCTTGGTAATCCGATCTAGGATTTCATATAATCTTGTGGTTCCTTCCCGGCAGGGAGTACACTTACCACAGGACTCGTCAATTAAGAAGTCCATGTAGAATTTTGCCAAGTCTACAATACAAGTGTCTTCATCAACGACAATCATTCCTCCAGAGCCCATCATGGATCCTAGTTCTTTAAGAGTTTCATATTCTACGGGGGTATCTAAGTATTCTTTGGGGATACAACCACCTGAGGGTCCTCCTGTTTGGATGGCCTTTAATTCTTTTCCTCCCGGGATACCACCGCCAATATCATAGACGATTTCTCTAAAGGTCATCCCCATAGGTACTTCAATAAGTCCACCATGTTTGACCTTGCCTCCCAGGGAGAATACCTTGGTTCCTGGACTCTTTTCTGTTCCAATAGACCTAAACCACTTGGATCCCTTGAGCAAAATCGGACAAATATTAGCATAGGTTTCTACATTGTTAATTAGGGTTGGTTTGTTCCAAACCCCACTGTTGGCTGGGAAGGGTGGTTTGTTTCTTGGGATTCCCCTGTGGCCTTCGATGGATTCAATCAGGGCTGTTTCTTCCCCACATACAAAGGCTCCAGCACCCAATCTTAGGCTGATTTTAAAGTTAAAATCTGTTCCAAAAATATTTTTTCCTAAAAAGCCTTTTTCTTCGGCTTCTTTAATGGCGATGCTCAATCTTTTAACGGCAATGGGGTATTCTGCCCGAATATAGATAAATCCTTCATCCGCTCCTACAGCATAGGCTGCAATAGCCATGGCTTCTAAGACTGTATTGGGGTCTCCTTCCAGGATGGACCGGTCCATAAAGGCTCCTGGGTCTCCTTCGTCGGCGTTACAGACGACATACTTTTTATCGCCCTTGGCCATTTTAGTGAATTCCCATTTCTTTCCTGTAGGGAATCCTGCTCCCCCACGGCCTCTTAAGCCCGAATCGGAAACAATCTTGATAATTTCATCCGGTTCCATATGGAGGGCCTTTTCCAAGGCTTGATAGCCTCCTACAGCAATGTAGTCATCAATATTTTCAGGGTCAATCTTTCCACAGTTTCTTAAGGAAATCCGAACTTGACGATTGTAGAAGGTAACTTGGTCAACAGGCTTTAGCTTGCCATCGGGGGTATCTTCTTCTGCTTCTGAGAAAAGGAGTCTTTCAACAATCTTGCCATCTTTAAAGTGGCTTTCGATAATTTCATCTACATCATCCAAGCTAATACCACAATAAAAGATTCCTTGAGGATAAACCACCAAGTTGGGGCCTACTTCACATAGACCGAAACACCCGGTTTGGTTGACTTCAACCTTATCTTGAAGGCCATACTTTTCTATCCCCTCTTTGAGCCGGTCTCTTAATTCTAGGGAATCAGAAGCTTGACAGCCTGTCCCACTACAAATCATGGCATGGATTTTTCCATCTTTTCTAAGCCCTTCTTCTAAACCATAGTCATGTTGTTCTTGAAATCTTAGCTTAATTTCTTCGTAGCGATCTTCTTTTAATTGGTCCAATACCGTTTTATTCATGATCATTCTCCCTTATATTGTCGATGATTTCATGGACTTTTGCCGGAGTACACTTCCCGTAAATTTTTCCATTAATGGACATTACCGGGGCCAATCCACATGCTCCTACACAACGAGTTGTATCTAAAGAAAACATTCCGTCGTCAGTGACTTGTCCTCCTTCGATGCCAATGATACTTTGAAGTTCTTTCAAGACGTTTCCTGCTCCCTTGACATAGCAAGCAGTTCCCAAACAAAGTTGGATTTCATGCCGGCCCTTGGGTTGAAAAGAGAATTGATGGTAAAAGGTTGCTGCCCCATATAGGGTTGAGGCTGGAATATTGGTTCTTTTTGAAGTTTCGAAAAGAACTTCCTCCGGGATATAGCCAAACGTTTCCTGGATCTTTTGAAGGATTTTAATATTAATCCCTTTCTCTCCGCTGTCGATTAAATCATTTAGAAAAGTAAAGTAAGTATTGAGCTTTTCTTGGTCAAATTTTTCTTCTAACATAATTTCCCCCAAACTGTTTTTTGTTAAGCACTTTTCTTTCTATAGACAATCCAGTAAGCCAGGGCTACAAAGACCACCCCACCTACGATATTACCTAGAGTAACTGGTATTAAATTATTTGTAAAAAATCCGGACCAGGTTAAGTTTGCAAGTTCATCTGCTCCGAGACCTGTAGCTGCCAGAAAATCTGGATTGGCCTTAGCCATAATCCCTGCAGGAATATAATACATGTTGGCAATACTATGTTCAAAGCCTGAAGTGACAAAGAGCATAATTGGGAAGAAGGCACTGAGCATTTTACCCACTTGAGAGTCTGCCCCAAAGGACATCCAAACTCCTAAACATACCAACCAGTTGCAAAGAATCCCTAAGATAAAGGCCTTACCAAAAGTTAAACCTACCTTGCCATTGGCAATTAAAATGGTCCTGGCTCCCAAGGCATTGGCCGCTGCTCCCCATTGACCCGACTGGCTAACCATCCAGGCAATAAGCAAGGAACCAATAAAATTGCCAATGTAGACAAGAACCAGGGTTCGAATTAAGCTAGCCCAAGTAATTTTCTTGTCAAAAAGAGCAGCAAACATTAACATGTTCCCGGTAAATAACTCAGCTCCAGCAATTAATACAAAAATAAGTCCCGGTGTAAAGACCAGACCACTGACTAATTTACCCAGACCAAAGGTCTCCGGTTTGGCCAATAAATTAAAGGCCGCCATGTTGGATCCTTGGGCCGCAAAAGCAATGAAGGCTCCTGCAAGAATTCCTAAGATCACTTGGTTGATAGGTTTTGTGTTGGCTTTAGCAAGCCCAATATTCGATGTAGCTTCGAGAATTTCTCCCGGTTTCAATAGTTTACCCATAATTACCCCCTCTAATAAAACTAAAACCGATCATTCTGCGACATTCCTACCATAGGGGCTATAGGCTTAAGGAAGATAAAAAAACGATTTCCATTTCCTAGAAAAGCTTGCAATTTATAACCTCTATTTACTATAAAAATAGCACACTTTAACCTTATTGTCAAAAATCTGTAAAAGTCTTTTTTTTATTTTTTAGGCACCTTCTTTTTCTTTTTTTATAAGTTGAATTTCATCTCCCGCTTTAATGATTCCGGCTTTTTCCACCCTTGCAAAGATTCCTTCCTTAGGCATAACACACTGGCCCACCTCTTGTTTTATGGCACAACCCTGATGGCATTCCTTGCCTATTTGGGTCACCCTAAGTTCCAGATCTCCTATCTTTAATAGGCTTCCTATGGGTAGTTCATATAAAACCAATCCTTGGGTGGTAATATTTTCTGCAAAGTCCCCTGGCTTTAAATTTGGCAGGTTTTTTTTCATCTTGTCGATGCTTTCTTGGGCCAAAAGGCTCACCTGTCTATGCCAAGGCCCCCCGTGGCCATCGCCTTCCAAACCAAAGTCTTGGATAAAGTTTCCTTCCTTTATAGGTTTTTTAACCACTCCTTTTTCCTTGGACCGATTTACCGATATTACTTTTGCCATTCTCTTGCTCCTTTTTTCTCTCTATCTTTACAATCTTTACAATAATTTTTACTTTTGTGATACTATAATTATATAATAAAGTAAGATTTAAATACAGTTTATGAGAAATTAGGAGTAAAAAATGGATATTGATTTATTGCAGGTAAAATCCTTGCAAGATTCCATTGATCTTTGTGTTGAAACAATGGGCTCCCTGGATTTTAAAAGAGAAAAAGAAATAAAAGTTGAAGATGCCCTGGGCTATACCCTGGCCCAGGATATCCTTGCCAAGGAAGACATCCCTGCCTTTAGTCGGAGCACCATGGATGGTTTCGCCCTTTGCCATAAGTCGGTGGTAGGAGCTTCTTCTAGCATCCCCACCATCCTGGACTTTCAAGAGACCATTGAAATGGGCCAGGTGCCAAAAAAATCCCTGGACGCAAACCAAGGCAGTCAAATTTTTACAGGTGGCATGGTTCCCCCGGGAGCTGATGCTGTGGTTCCCATTGAATATGCTGAATTCATAACCGACCAAGTCATTGCAGTTTACAAACCCGTAAGCTTTTTGGAAAATATTATTGACCTGGGAGATGATGCCAAAAAGGGTGACCTCTTCTTTCGAAGAGGTCAAAGGGTAACTCCTCAAGTGGTTGCCCTTTGTGCAGACCTGGGCTATGGAAAGATTCGGGTGTTTGAAAAACTCAAGACCAGGATTATTTCCACAGGAGACGAAATCCTCCCTCCTGAAGCAGACATCCCCCTGGGAAAGATTCGAGATGTCAATTCCTATTCCCTGGAAGCCTTGGCCCGAGAAGCGGGTCTAGAGGTTTTGGAAAAGAAACATGTCAAAGATGTAAAAGAAGATATTGAGAGGGAGCTCAAGGCCCAAGACGTAGATCTCGTCTTAATTAGTGGGTCTAGTTCCAAGGGCGAAAAGGACTTTGTCCCCCGCCTGGTGGCAGAAAATTTCCATCCCGGCCTCTTGGTTCATGGTATTGCCATTAAACCAGGAAAGCCCACCAGCTTTTCTAGCGATGGGAAAAAAATAGTCCTAGGGCTTCCCGGCCATGCCGTAAGTTGCTATACCGTCTTTAAGGTCTTTTTCCAAAGGGCCCTGGAAGAATTTTATGGGTCACCTAGGCCACTTTCCTTTCCGGCAATTCTGAGCCGAAACGTCGCCTCCAGTCCTGGAAGAGCCAAGGTGCAATTTGTCCATTTAGAAAAAGACGGCCAAAACTTATTGGCCCAACCAGTTTTTGCCGCATCAGGAAATATTTCCCTATTTAAAAAAGCAAATGCCTATTTTATCATTAGTGAAAATGAAGAAGGAAAGGAGAAAGGGGAAACCCTTTGGTGTACACTTTTAAAATGAGAAACCGATATTTAAAAACTAAATCTTTAGAAGAAGTCAACCAATTAATTGATGAAGCCTTTAAAGATTTTTATAAGCAATTAGAAGTAGAAGAAATTAAGGTCCGGGATTCTCTTGGACGAGTTGCCTGGGAAGAAGTTTATTCAAAATACAGTTCCCCCTCCTTCCACTCTTGTGCCATGGATGGTGTCATGGTGGAAAGTCAAAAAACCATGACTGCCCGGGAACACAAACCCCTGACCCTGTCCAAGGATGATTTCGCCTATTGTGATACAGGAGACCCCCTAATCAAACCCTATGATGCTGTAATTATGATTGAAGATGTCCTGGAAAAAGACGATGAAATCATCATCCAAGCCCCTGTCCACCCCTGGGAAAATGTCCGTCCCATTGGAGAGGACATTATTGAAAAGGACTTGATTTTCCCCCAATTCCATCAATTTATTCCTATTGACCTATCTATTATGCTTTCAGCAGGTTTAAAAACTGTCAAGGTCCTAAAAAAACCTCGCATTGCAATTATCCCCACTGGAGATGAAATCGTCTCTGGTGATGAGGACTTAAAGATTGGACAAATCATCGAATCCAACTCCGCCATGTTTGTAGCCATGGCAGAAGAAATGGGAGCCCAAGCAGAAGTTTTGCCCATTGTTAAAGACGACAGGGACCTTTTAAGAGAAACTGTAGCCAAGGCCATAGAAGACTACGACCTGGTTCTTATGAATGCAGGTTCCAGTGCCGGCCGAGATGACTACACCTCCAGTATCGCCCAAGACCTGGGCCAGCTCTTGGCCCATGGAATCTCCATTAAACCTGGAAAGCCCGCTGTTATTGCCTCTATTCAAGGCAAACCCTTTATTGGTATTCCAGGCTATCCCGTTTCCGGCCACATTGTCTTCCAAGAAGTCATCCGACCTCTTTTGGAAAAAAAGATGCACCTGAAGACAATAAATCACACCTATCTTGAAGGCCAATTGACCAGACCAGTTATTGGAGCCTTAAAAAATACCGAGTACGTCCGGGTTAAAATTGGAAAAATTAAGGACAAGCTCTTTTTTACCCCCATGGATCGTGGGGCCGGCAGCTCCTATTCCCTCTCCCAAAGTGACGGCTATTTAATTATTCCAAGAAATTCTGAAGGTTATTTAAAAGACCAATATGCCCAGGTCCGCCTCCACGACCATGTAGAAGTCAAAGACCTTGAAAACCGTATTGTAAGTATCGGATCCCACGACATGGTCCTGGACTTGATTAACGATCTCTTTGCTAAGGAAGGCTCGGACTACCGTCTTCTTTCCTCCCATGTAGGGTCCTTGGCCGGCCTTAATGCTCTTTTAAAAGACAACTGCCACCTGGCCCCTTCCCACCTCTTGGGCAAGGATGGAAGTTACAACAACGAAGCCGTTAGTCTTCTTTTCAAGGGACAAGAAATGGCCATGATCCAAGTTGTCGGTCGTAGACAAGGCCTTATGGTGGAAAAAGGCAACCCCAAAAACATCCAAGCTATTAAAGATTTAAGGGGCTTAAAAATGGTCAACCGTCAAAGAGGGGCTGGCACCCGGGTTCTCTTTGACTACCTCCTGGGCCTGGAAGGAATTGAGCCTTCTGAAATCCCAGGCTATGACCATGAGGTAACTACCCACCTGGCTGCTGCCTTGGCCGTTAAAAATAAGGATGTAGACTTTGCTGTAGGTGTAGAATCGGCTGCTATTAAAATGGGGCTGGACTTCATCTACCTCCAAGATGAGGATTATGAGTTTGTCTTGAAAAAAGAAAGTTTAAAACTTGAGCCCATCCAAAAGCTAATTCAAATGTTAGAATCCCAAGTTTTTAGGAATGCTGTAGATGCTCTAGGAGGCTATACAACATCTCAAAGTGGCCATGTGAGATATTATGAAGGATAAATTTCAAAGAGAAATCAACTATTTAAGAGTTTCCATTACCGACTTATGTAACTTTCGCTGTGGCTATTGTATGCCCCAGGAGGGCCTGGTGGCAAAAAGTCGCCAAGAGATTTTAACTTTAGAAGAAATCTATTATCTTGTGCATACTTTTGTAGAAAAGGGTATTAATAAGGTGAGACTGACAGGTGGAGAACCCCTCTTAAGGAAAAATGTCCTGGCCCTAATTGAGTCCTTGGGAAAAATCGAAAAAATCAAGGATTTTACCTTGACTAGCAATGGCTATCTCCTAAAAGACTATGCCCAAGACCTAAAGGCTGCTGAGATTCAAAGAGTCAACCTTTCTCTAGACACCTTAAATGCTCAAAAATTTGAAAAAATAACCCACTATGACGGTTTTGACAAGGTTTGGCAGGGCCTGGAAGAGGCCCTAAATGTGGGCTTGGGCGTCAAAATTAACGCTGTTCTCATGAAGGGAATCAATGATGATGAAATTGGAGACTTGATCCAATTGACCAAGGACTACCCTCTAGACCTTCGTTTTATTGAATTGATGCCCATTGGTCAAACCCAAGATTTTGCTCAAAAACACTTTTTATCCTGTGATGAAGTCTTGAAATTTGACGGTTTGTTAGAAGTAGAAAGAGACGATCCCCACTCCCCTGCCCAGCTCTATCGTCTAGAAGGGGCCCAAGGACGAGTGGGGCTTATCCGGCCCATTTCTCAACACTTTTGCCAAGCATGCAACCGCCTAAGACTCACTTCTGACGGCAAGGTAAAACCCTGCCTCCACAGTGATTCCAGCTTGGACCTTATGACTCCCTTGCGAAAGGGGGAGGATATCCGCCCTCTTATTGACCGGGCCATCCAAGCTAAGCCTGAAAGGCACCATCTCTTGGAAAGGCAAACCAGTCAAGAATCCATGAATAGAATAGGAGGATAAATGGCAAGTCAATTTACCCATATGGACGAAAACAATCGTGGCCAAATGGTGGATGTTTCCCAAAAAGAAGTTAGCCACCGTACTGCCATTGCCCAGGGCCGGATTCGGCTCCGGGAAGAGACAGTCCAGGCCATTAAGGATTTAAAATTAAAAAAAGGCGATGTCCTAGCCATTGCCCAGGTGGCTGCCATCCAGGGAGCAAAAAAATGTTCTGACCTAATCCCCATGGCCCACCCCCTCTTCTTAAGCTCAATCAAGGTAAATTTTGAATTTGAAGAAAATGACCTCTATTGCCAGGTTACCGTTAGCTGTCAAGGTAAAACCGGTGTAGAAATGGAGGCCTTAAGTGGTGTTTCTGCAGGACTTTTAACTGTCTATGACATGTGTAAGGCCCTGGATAAATCAATGATTATCGACGATATCAAACTAATGAAAAAAACCGGTGGAAAATCCGGAGACTTTGTGAGGGAAGAAAATGTTTAATTATGCCATCGTCATAGCCAGTGATACAAGATCTAGTGGGGAAAACAAGGACCTTTGTATCGATACCATTCAAAAAATCTTAAAAGAACCTCATTACCAGTGTGTTTATGAAAATATTTTGCCGGATGACAAAGACCGTCTCAAGGAGGAATTGATCCACCTGGCAGACCAAGAAAAAGTCAACCTAGTCATCACTTCCGGTGGTACGGGCCTAGCCCCAAGAGATGTCACCCCAGATGCCACCCTAGAAGTCATCCACCGACAAGTTCCTGGAATTTCCATGGCCATGCTCTTGGCCTCAAAAGAAAAAACTCCCATGTGGATGCTTTCAAGAGCTGTGGCCGGGGTTCGAAATCAAACCCTAATCATCAACCTTCCTGGCAGCCCAAAGGCTGTGGAAGAATGTTTAACTGCTATCTTGCAGGCCCTGTTTCATGGGCTTGAGATAATAAATAACATTGTCAAACAACATTAGAGAAAGGTGGAGTCAAAATGAAAAAAAATTGGAAGATTATAACTTTAGTTATGCTGACTGTCTTAGCCCTTGCCGCTTGCGGTAATAAAGACAATGCCCCTGCTAATGGTGGCGAAAATAATGCAGCAGCTAGTCAAACAGAAGAAAAGGGAGACGTAAAAAAATTGAGATTAACAACAACAACTAGTGTCAACGATTCAGGTCTTATGGACTATTTAAGACAACCTCTATTAGATGATACAAACATCGAAATGGAAATTGTATCCAAGGGATCCGGTGCAGCCATTGAAGATGGTCGCCAAGGAAATGCCGATGTAATCCTAGTTCACTCTCCTAAGGCTGAAAAAGAATTTGTTGACGAAGGATTTGGTATGGACCGTATTTCCTTTATGCACAACTACTTTGTCATTGTAGGACCTAAGGATGACCCAGCAAAAATTGCTGGTAAACAAGCTGAAGAAGCCTTTAAGCTAATTAACGATGCCAAGGCTCCATTTGTTTCTAGAGGAGACGAATCCGGTACCCACAAGAAAGAATTAACTATTTGGGAAAAAGCTGGTCTAAACCCTGAAGATTTAAAAGCCAACGAAAACTACAACTCTCTTGGAGATGGAATGGGCGCAACCTTAAAGTTTGCCAATGAAAAACAAGGCTATGCCTTAACAGACCTTGCTACCTTCCTTTCCATGGAAAAAGATCTTAACTTAAAAGTATTGGTTGACCAATCTGAAGCATTGAAAAATGTATACTCCATCATTCTTATCAATCCTGACAAGGTTGAAGGTGTCAACACTGAACTTGCCAAAGAATTCCAAGACTGGATGACCAGCGAAAAAGCTGCTCAATTAATCGACAAATACGGTGTAGAAGAATACGGCCAACAACTATTTATTAGTGGCGAATAATGTAAACAGGAGATAGGAATGAACGAAACCCTAAGCATTGTGCTTTTAACCTTGAAACTTTGTTGTCTTTCAACTCTTCTTTCCTCAATTATAGCCATCCCCTTGGGGATTCTTTTGGGGATTTATGAAAATAAAACAAGTAAATTTCTAAGACCAGTATTTACAGCCTTTACAGGCCTGCCCCCTGTTATTGCAGGAATTGTGGTTTATCTTATTTTTTCCAACCATGGAATTCTAGGCAGCCTTAAGTGGCTCTATACCGGCAAGGTTATCGTCATTGCACAAATGCTCATCGTTATTCCCATCATTTGTTCTCAAATATTCCCGGCTATTATGCCCATTCGAGACACTTATCTTTTGAACTCCTTGGGTCTGGGCTTGAGTCCCTTTAAAATACTCAAGCAAGTCCCCAGGGAAATCAAGATGTCCATCATTGCGGCTATGATTTCAGGCTTTGGCAGAGCCCTGGCTGAAGTCGGTGCTGTAATGATTGTGGGTGGAAATATCCGTTTTAAGACCCGGGTCATGACCTCGGCAATTGTCCTTGAAAACAACAAGGGCAACTACCAAATGGCCCTCCAGTTGGGATTCATCCTGGTAATCATTTCTCTAATAGTTAGCTTTTCCGCAATGAAATTTTCAAAGGTGGCCGAAAATGATCGAACTTAATAATGTTGTTTGCAAACTGCGAGATAGGGAATTGTTCAAAATCGAAAAATTCACCTTTGAAGATGGATCTTCCTACCTATTTAAAGGAAGAAACGGATCTGGCAAAAGCACCCTCCTAACAGCCATCCTAGGCTATGGAAACCTGGTGCAGGGAAAGATAAGCAGTGATCAAAAAATCACCTACCAACCCCAACAAATCTATCTCTATAAAAAAACAGGCCTGGACAATTTTAAGCTTGTCCAGGGCCATGAAAAAGTCTGGCAAAAATTGGCCCAAGATTTAGGCGTTTCCTCCCTAGTCAACCGCTCGGTTGATGTCCTTTCAGGGGGTGAAAGACAAAAATTTGCCTTTATTCGCTCCCTTCTAAGCGCAAAGGAGACCCTAATTCTAGATGAGCCCTTTTCTCAAATGGATGTCAAATCCAGAGACCTGGCCCTGGCCATTGCCCTGGACTGGCAAAAAGAAGCTGACAAAAGACTTTTAATTATCGTTTCTCACGATAGTCTTGATGAAGGACTTTTTGACCATGTTATTACCATTGAAAATCAAAAATTGCTAAAACTATCTTAAATGATAAAAACATAGAAAAACCGGTAGATCCTTAGAAATCTACCGGTTTTTTTATGCCTTCTAGTCCAAGACTTTAAGGGTTAAAAATTCTTCCCTAGTTAGTTTTTCTCCCGTCACTGCATTGGTTAGGGCCCGTAAGTCTTCTTCTTCCAGTCTTCTTCCCGCAAAGATACAAAGTCCTAACAAGTCCAGGATTTCAAAGAAGGAGTCTCTTTTCTTCATGGCTTCAGAAGTGGTCTTAAGTCCTTTCTTAGCCCCTCTGTCTTGGGCCGTTTCTCGAATAAAGTCATTGATTCTACATCCGAGTTTGGGGTCATCTACTGCATCCTGAATAAAGTCCAAAATCCCTTGGGGGTCTTGCCAGGTCAGGCCCCCCTCCTCTTCCATGGCATCCTCTAAATAGTTTACCAGGCCCAGGGTATCCAGGCCCAGGTCATCCGCCAAGGCATTGGCCTTTTTATTATAAACCTCCCTATCTTGGGGGTTAAACTTCCAAAAATACTTGTGGTCCTTGGGGTCTTTTTTCCCCATCCTCCCCTTGTTACATAGGATAGGACAAGAATAGCAGGAAGGATTTAAATTTTCTTCCAGGGCCCGGGCCCTTCTTTCTTGAAAAATTTCTTCTGAAAAAGGAGCCCCCAGACTTTCAATAATAGGAAGCAAGAGGTCCTCTTGACCGCCTGAGTCTTCTTCCAACCTCTTTTTCATGGACTCTTTGTCCAAATGAAGACTTTCCTTGGAAAGAAGGCTAATGGCCTTGAGGTTTTTCTGGCCCAAAAGGGCCCCGAAAGACTTTCTCCCACTGGCCCTATCTCCATCTTGGATCAAGCAAGCCAAAAGCAGACCTCTTTCTCCCCCGGGGCCGATATAGATAGAGGATGAATCAGGACCATAAAGGTCTTGGAGCCTCTTATGGACCTCCCTGGACCCCAGGCCCCATAGAGAGTCTCCCCTTAAAAACTCCACCTTTGCCTCTTCTTGCCGGCCATCAATGACAAGTCGCACCGGTTCAGGAGATTTTCCCTTGATGAAAAGTCCGTCAAAACCTGCATAGGCCAAGCGTCTTCCCCAAGCCCCTCCAGAGTTTGACTGGACGATCTTTTTGGAATGGACATCCCTAGCCAGAATATTAAACCGTCCCCCCACTGGCAGGTTGGACTTTGTAAAGGGACCGGTTAAAAATAAAAACCCATCCCCTTCTAATAAGTCTTTTTTACAAACGCCATTTACTATGGCAATATCTTGACTTCCCAAGTCAAGGGAAAGAATCTTCTTTTCTCTATCCATATCAAGCCCTCCTTCAGTCTACTTTCAATCTCATCACAAGTACTTTATTCCTTACAGGCTAAAAGTCCTGTCTCACCAATCTTTTCTTTATCATACCATAAGTTTCCCAAAAGAATAAATACCGAGACCTTCTTTCCCACCATCTACCTCATACTATCTAAGATAGGGGACATCCCCCGGAACTATAGCTATTTTCCCTAGGTCCAGGTCTTGTAAACTTCCTAGAAATAGCTTACACTGTTGGTATAAAGTTTGCCTTATTCACAGTTCATGAATAGGTAAAGGATCCACTGTTTCTAAATTAAAAAAGGAGGTTCTTATGAAAAAGTGGTGTAGCTATCTAGTAATGGTTTTTGTCCTAGCCCTTGCCCTGGCTCCCCAGTCCGTCTTGGCCCTTAGCCGGCAGGATAAAATTAACAGCTTAAAAAATTCCGGCGTAGTCAGTGGTTATCCCGACGGAACCCTGGGACTGGACAAGCCCATTAGTCGGGCTGAACTTGCTGTTTTATTGACTAAAATCAAGGGACCAGACCTTACAGGCCAAGCTTCCCCTAATTTTAAGGACGTTCCCAATAACTATTGGGCTAAGCCCTATATAGACAAGGCCTGCTTCCTTAAAAATCCCCATGGAGTTCCAGCTATTGTAGGCTACCCCAATGGAACCTTTGGCCCCGACCGAAACATTAGTAATATTGAAATGATAAAAATTTTAGTCGCCGCCAATAAGTCTGACTTAACCCCCTGGGATGTCGAAAATGCTTCCTGGCCCTTGTCTTGGATCCAATGGTCCATTGATATGAAGATCCTGGGTCCCAACAGTGGCTTACCCAAGCTGAGTGCCCAGGCCTCTGCCAAACGTGGAGACGTCTTTACCATGATTTACAATGCTATGGAAAGTAACTTCCAAGGACCATCTCCTAAAAATCCCAACAAGAAGGACCCAGAAATAAAGATTCCTGGCAAAATCCTTCCGGAACAAGGGCCTGGCAAACAAGCTCCTAAGAGTTCTGAAAGTAAAAAGACTCCATCCCCTAACACGGCCAATGCATTTCGAGATTTTAATAGTGGAAAAAGTTTTGACCATAAAAAATTCCAAATGCAATTCTTAGCCTTGGTCAATGCCGACCGTAGGAGGTTGGGCCTAGAAGACCTGACTTGGGCCCAGGACCTAGACCAGGCTTGCTCCATCCGGACCGAAGAACTTTTGAAAAATGGGTCTATTGACGTCGATGGTAGGGTCCATGTCCGTCTGGATGGCAGACCTTGGAGCACCGTCCTTGACTATCTCCAACCCCAAATTCTCACCACTCCCCATGGTGAGAACCTAGCCGACATGACCCAAACTTCCAGCAGCCAAAAAATAAGTGCTCGAAGTCTGAAACTCATGACCAATGAAAGCTTTCTTGCCCAAACTTTTTACACCATGTGGTGGAATTCACCTGGCCACCGAGCCAATATGATGAACCCCAACTACCAGTATTTAAATGTCCAGATTCGGGTAGGAAATTACTCTAAAGACTCTTCTCCAGGTCAAAATACTGTCTTTTTTGTAGGAACAACCCTCTTTAGAGGAGAGTATAGATAGAAATACGAGCCAAGGCCCCCATTTGGGGGTCTTTTTTTATGAAAAGATATGGGCCTTATATAGGCCTTATAAAAGTTCCTAGGAAGCTACTCTCTAACAAGAAATCCTCTCTATTAATCCTTCCTAATCTTTCTTTTATAAGCTTATTCTATTAACTCTTTACTGGAATTCTTCCAAGTAAAGTGATATTATAGAGTTATAGTATAATATCTTCTTATACTAAATATATAATGAAAGGAGGTTAACAATGAAAAAAATACAAAATCCTAAAAAGAATTACTTATTTTTAGTCCTATTCCTTGGCTTTTTTCTCTTGCTAAATTTTCCAGTTTTTGCAAATTCAGAAAGAGAAAATTCCCCTGCTCGACCTAGGCAGCTAGACAGTGATATTCCTAGCCAGGATTCTTCGAAGGCTGAACAAACTAAAGAAAGAGAAAATGAAAACCAGTCTTCTCCTTCTCATGAAGATGGGGCCCAAAAGAATCAAACTGTATCAAAGGAAATATCTGATTCAATAGGGGCTTCTAAGACTCCCGAAAATCTAGGTCAAAAAAATCAAGCTTCTTTAAAGAAAGATCCTGATTTAGTAGAAACTTCTAAGGAAGAATCTCCTGAAGTTCCCGGAAGTCTAGACCAAGAAAACCAAGCTTCTCCAAAGGAAGAGCCTGATTTAGTAGAGACTCCTAAGGAAAATTCTCATGAGGATAAATCATTGGAAACCCCTAAGTCAGTTTCTGAACAAGCTGGGCCAGACTTGGACCAGGAAGAAGTCAAGAAAGCTTCTTTGGAAGAAAATAGCCTTTTGAAAGAAGGTAAAGTTTTAGAAGTGGACTCCTTGGCAAAAGAACCTATGGCCTTTGGTAGCCCAGCTAAAACGCCCGAAAAAACTATTAAAGTAAAGAGTTTTGAAGAATTAAAAAAGGCAATTGCTGATGCTGGTGATGAAAAAACCACCATTATCATTACGGAAAGCTTTACATTGACTGAAACTTTGACCATTGATTCAGGCCAGGACATTACCCTAACGGCAGATAATAAAAAGGTCCAAGACTCTTGGACCCATGTCAAAAGGCCAGCAGACTATGCCGACCAAGGAGAAGCCAAACAAAGAGAAATCATTGAAGAAGGCAGAAAACGTGGTGAGGATGCGTTAAAAAAAGCTGATTTAACTAAAAATCCCCTTCCTTCTCAAGATAAGGGCGATAAAATTATCAAGAGAGCGAAGGATTTTATCGATGATACTTTATTTAAGGTCTTTGGTAAGCTTACCTTAGGTACAGAAGACTCCGCTGTCTATATCGACGGAAATAAAGACGAGGCAAAGACAGAATTGTCTAACAGCGGATCCGTCATCGATGTGAACGGCGAGCTCGTGATGAAAAACGCCGTCATTATGAATTCCTATAATAAGCACGGCCATACCGGCCCCATTCGCGTCAATCGTGGCGGAAGCTTTATCATGGAAGGGGGACGGATTTCCAGTAATACTTCCTATGAGCAAATAGACGCGACATCCTCTCGTCCCTATGCAGCCGGTGCTGTTTATGTAAGCCCAGGTGGGACCTTCACCATGAAAAACGGACTCATTGACAATAACGTAGGCGGCCTAACAGGAGGAATTTTTGCCGGAGACCTTTCGGGATCCACGGGCAATCCTGCCGTCGTCGAGATCAAGGGCGGCATCATCGCAAAGAACCGTTCCATCACCGAATACCAAATGGGCGGTGGAATTAACGGTTTTCCGGCGTCAAAAATCACCATTACCGATGGCATTATTGCCGGGAATTCTTCCGAAGATGTAGGCGGAGGAATCGGTATCTCTTCCCAATACATCGGCAGCCCAAGCAATATCTTGAACGATGAAAAAGTAACCGTGAATACAAACTACCAAGAATGGATCAAGAAAAATAAGGCGGAAGCAAAGATCGACGGCGGTTTGATCTACAAGAACGAAAGCAAAGCAAGCGGGGGCGGCATCTACGTCGACTCCAACGATGTGCATTTCGGCAAGACGATGTTCCTGGACAACAGAGCCGGACAATTCGGCGGCGGTATCTATATCTCTTTCGCGCCCATTACGCAAAAGCTCGAGCATATCCTCATCACGGAGAACTTGGCAAAGGGCCACACGGACGGTGAGCTGGGTGGCAGCAATGGCGGCGGTATCTGGAACTGTCCTCTCGGCTTCGTGCATATCGGCGACGGCCACAGCGTCTATGTTTACAACAACAATGCGGAGAGTTACGGCAAAGATATTACGTTTGTTAAGAAAGCTTGGAGCTTTAGATTAAACGGGGAATATGTCGGCAGCGAGTTTTATTCGCATCTCTCTCCCGTTACGGAAGGCAAGCATATCATCCAATTGATCGAGGACGGACGCGGCAGGGAACACGGGGAGACGATTCCCGGCTCTCTTTCCTACCACACGACCTATTCGTATCTCAAGGCCCTCTACAGTCAAGCGTTGATTGAAGAAGCGTGGAAAAATTCCGAGACTTTTGTCCTTGGAAATCGCGCGCGGAACGGCGGCGGACTCGGGTCTAATGCCAACTTAATCACCCCAAAAGATGACGGTGATTATAAAATCGAATTTAATAAAAAATGGGATTCGAGCGTGGATCAATACCATGCTCCAAACACGCTCCGGGTGGATCTCTTTATTGTTCCCCTGGACAAAGATAGGGATTATGTCAAGGCCAATTACGGTAAGGACAAGAACCTCTTCAAATATGGAGAAATTTTACTCCGTGAAGCTGACAAATGGCATACTCGCTTTGACACCAATAAGTACAACGGCGCCGATAAAGAGAGAATCTTAAAAATGCTCGGCATTAAAAGTTTCTCCGATATCGGTCTACCGGAGAATGCTTTTAATATGGACAAGGGCCTGCCTTTCACCGCCGATGAATTGGCCAGAATGGGCTACAAGTATCTGGTCGTGGAACAGGGAAAATTCTATCACGTAGAGATCACCGAGGAAAAACCGACCGCGGACAAAACCGAAAAAGGCGGCATTCTCGAAATTACCCGATCCTACAACGACGATTATGACAATGCTTTTGTGAGAAAAGATAAGGACCTCTATTTCTATCTCTACGATCCAGAGAAGCAGGTCTTAACGCGAATTGGCCAGACAAAAATCCACGAAGATGCGAATACGCCGGGAACGGGCACGACGACTTTTGTCCATCCTTTGCTCCTTAAGAAAATTTCAGAGACGAAAACGTACGGCAAGGATCGCAAATTCACCGAATATCTGGAATACGATTGGACCGGTATGTTTGGCTATTATCACAAAGATCAGGGCTATGCCTTTGTCTTCACGGAGAACGCGGACGGCACATTGACGCTCGAAGTCCCCTATTTGTGGACGGATCGCTATTGCGACGACAGTTTCGTGACGCGCCAGCTCCCGGGAACGGAAGACTATGTGGTGAAGGGCAACGATACGCATATCGTGACCCTGACAAACTCCAATTGGGGCAAACTCGATGTCAAAAAGAGCTGGGAAAAGATCGCCGAGAAAGACATCCCGGATTCCATCGATCTCTACTTGCTCTTAGACGGCAAGCGCGTCGTCGAAAGCTACGACAAAGACGGCAAACCCGTTTACAAAAAACTGACGCTGACAAAGAAAGGAGACTGGAAAGGTACTTTCCGGCAACTGGATCCCAAGGCATTGGCAGCAGGGAAATATACACTTGAAGAAGATTCGGATATTTTTGCACCGGAATTCGTCAACAAGAAGGAAAAATTCATCATCCGCATCGGCTATGCCCTCGACTATCACGAGGAAGGCCTGCCGGACAATGGGGTCGTCCCGACCTCCGGGCATTTTCCATCCGTAAACTACAAGAACGCGGACGGCACGTTTCGCGATATCGAGCTAAACCTCTATCTCAACGGGGTCAAAATTCAACAAGGCTTCTTCCATTTTAAGGTTCGCCAACATCCGATAACCGGCGCTCCTTATGGGGAGCTGGAAAAGACGTGCGGATTCCAACCGGTGGAACTGGAAACCTACGGACAGCCCATCCCGGTGAAATACTATGACGTCATCACCAATGAGCCGGGCCGCGATGCGTACAATTTTTACCTGAGGAAAGACGAGAACGGAGCGTACGCGCTCTATATGCCGCGCCTGGTCATTAACGGCGTACCCTATGCAAATCTATTTATCGCGCAGAACACGAAATACGACGAAACCTATCAGCGCTACAACCCCACAACCACCGTGACGCCTTTAAAAGCTGATGAAGATTGGCAAGTAAAGGTAGATAACCACTACGGCCCTACTCATAACATTGAGTTCTTAAAGCAATGGATTGCGGGAAGCAATCAAATTCCCAATGAAATTACCCTTATTTTAACGGATGCAGATGGGAATACCCAAGAAATTACAATCACCAAGGAAGAGGATTGGAAGAAGGTCCTGGAAAATCTAAAGGGAACTCTTCGCTACAAGGGTTATTCCATTAAGGAAGTGGCTATTCCAGGTTTTACTGGTGAAATCAAGACGGAAAAAGCTGGACTGAAAATTACCGGTAAGGATAAGGATGGTAAGGAAATTACCTTGACCTATATGACTCCTGAACTTAAAGAAGTTTTAGCAAAGGGTAATTACCGCTATGAAGTATTCACACTTGATGCCAAGGATAAAGAATTTAATTTAGAGAATATCGATTCTTTTATCAAAATTGAAAAACAAGCAGACGGTCGGTATATCATCCGTTATGCCAAAGACTTAACCTTGACGGAAGTCCTAAAGGTTCAAGTGAAAAATACCCACAAACCACCAGAAACTCCACCGGGAACTCCTCCAGAGACACCTCCGGAAACTCCACCAGAGACTCCACCAGAGACTCCTCCGGAGACTCCACCAGAGATCCCACCGGAAACTCCTCCGGAAAAGCCACCGCTTATTCCGGTAAAACCACCAAGTAAAACTATTCCTCAAGCCCCTAAAACGGGACTTGCCGATCATAGTATTTATGTATTTTCTATAGTCCTTTGCCTTTTAGGCCTTTATGCAACAAGAAGTAAAAAAAGAAGTTTTTAATCAGCAAAGATATTAGCTCTTGCTAGATTTCAGGGTGGGGACCCTTCCCCACCCATTCTTTATGCCCGAAAATCTATCCAAGATAGCTTTTAATGAACTTTTATGGCCTTCGAAGATACATCCTAACTCTCTTCCAGCCCCTTAAACTTCTAGCCTTTTCCTTTTAACTATATTATAATTTAAGCTAGAATATAAGGAGACGCTTATGGACGAAAAAAGGAAACTTAAATTTATTTTTTATGCCTTTGCATTTTTAATGCTTATTGGCATCGTGGGTTATATGTACCTGTTGAAGGTGTCTTTTGTGGATGCCCTCTATATGACTGTCATTACCATATCTACTGTAGGTTTTGGCGAAGTTGGTACCACCAGTAGTCAATCGGAAATTTTTTCCGTCCTTATGATCTTTTTAGGTGTAGGGATTGTTGGTTATGCCTTTACAAATATCGTAGCTATGTTTGTGGAAGGAAAGGTTGTAGACTTGTGGAAAGGAAGTAAAATGAACCGAAAAATTTCCGCCTTAAGTGACCACTATATTATTTGTGGGTCGGGAGAATTGGCCGAAGTTATTATCAAAAAATTTATCGATGAGAATTTAAATTTTGTTGTTATTACTGATAACCAGCAAGACTTGGACGACTATAGTCACCACAATATTTTAGTTGTGGAAGGCCAATCTACAGAAGAAAGTGTTTTGGAAGAGGCTGGAATTGACCGGGCCAAGGGGCTTCTTGCCACCTTGGATACAGAAGTGGATAATATTGTCACTGTCCTTACGGCTAGAAATCTCAACAAGGACATCTACATTATTGCCAATTCCACCAGTCAGTCTGGCAATGCAAAGTTGTTAAAGGTTGGGGCCAACAAGACCCTATCTGCCGTAGAAATTAGTGGCAAGAGGATGGCTTCCTTGATGATTAAGCCCAACATCATCTCCTTTTTGGATGTGGCTACACGAATTGGAGATGTGGAGTTGGACCTAGAAGAGGTCATTGTTAAAAGAGGGTCTTATCTTGAAGATAAGAATTTAATCCAAGCCCAAATCCCTAAAAAACCGGCCTTATTGTCCTGGCCATCAAAAAGATTGAGGATGAAAAAATGCTCTTTAACCCCCCAGTGGACTATACCTTAAAAATTGGCGACGTCCTGATTGTCCTGGGCCGGGAGGACCAGGTGGATAAGTTAAGACACTTGGGTGATGAGATAAAAAATATGGAGGAATAACCCCTTTTCCTACAAAAAAGCTCTTGAGATTTATAAGTCTCAAGAGCTTTTTTGTAATAGCTTCCCTGGTTCTTAGAAGGATAGGATTTCAAAGGCTGTCTCTTAATCTCTCTATCCTTCCTATTCTAACCATCCAATCCAAGAGGATTAAATGATATTGAATTCTTTTAACATTTCTTCGATATCTGTCCCCTTGATGAGTTTGGCAACTTTCATCTTTTGGAGAGGAGATAGGGGAAGTTTTGGTTTTTTGCCGTCAGACAGGGCTACCATTCCATTTAAAAGGTATCTTATGTCATATCTTGAAGCAAAAACTTCCGGAACCGCCTTTTCTACACCGCAAAGGACATAGACAGCTTCCATGGCTGTTCTTCCAGAATATTCTGTTGTAAATACCGTGTCTCTTCCCGGATCATCTAGAGTTTCTGCAAATTGTCCTAGAAAAGCAAAGTTTACTCCACCCTTGGGAACGACATAGGGTCTGTCGCCAAATTTTCTAGGCATGAATTGGGCTGTGATGTAGGGCATCATAACAGGAACTGCAGTACAAGTTTCAGCTAGGTCATCAATTTCTCCTACTGGAACACCAAGGTGATAGAGCCATTCTTTGGTGATTTCCTTTCCTGTACAATCCCGCATTTTCTTCTTGATATAATCTCCTTCTACGTCTGTAAATAAGCCGTAAACCCAAACAGCAACATCATTTTCAGGTTGTTCAGGATATTGACCTTGTCGGTTGATGGTCCAAGACATTAACCAACTGGAGTCAACGCAAGTTACGATACCACCAGTTACTGTCTTTCCACCATAGGGACTTCTTTTAGTGATCTTTTCAATATATTTTGCTACAGATTCATCGTGGCAGGTCACAGTACAAGATTCCCAGTTACTCTTTTCAACATCAGAGCAGAAGACTTCTGGATTTCCAAAATCATCTGATTTCTTGGCGATATTTTTCCACATTTCCCAGCAACCACTTTGTTCATCACTTAGTTCTGCTGGTGTATTGTCATCCCCATAGCTTGAATTTTCAGTCATGGACCCGTTGGTAATAAATAAGAGGTCATTTTCTGTTAGGTCAATAGACTTATCATTTCCATCCTTGTCTTCAGCGATGATTTTTGTTGCTACTTTTTTATTTTCTGAAATATCAAAGTCCACATCAGTTACCTTGATATTGTATTGGAATTTGCATCCATGATTTTCAAGATACTTAACCATGGGTTTTACAATAGAATTGTATTGGTCATATCTTGTAAATCTAAGAGCAGATAGGTTGGTAAGGCCTCCAACATGGTGGATGAAACGGTTTAAGTAGAGCTTCATTTCTAAAGCAGAGTGCCAATTTTCAAAGGCAAACATGGTCCGCCAGTAGGTCCAGAAATCTGAATTTAACAAACCATCTGAGAAAATATCTTCTATTGCCTTGTCTTGAAGAGCTTCATCACTCATCACGCAAAGTTCTGCAATTTCTTTAACTTGGTCTTGGGTTAAATTAAATTTCCCATCATCATAGCGTTGCCCTTGCTTGTGGGTAATACGACAGTTACTGTAGTTGGGGTCATCATAATTTGTATAAAAGTAAGAGTCCAGAATGCTCATTTCAGGATCTTCCAAGCTTGGAATGGAGCTCCAGATATCCCATAGACATTCAAAGTGTGCTCCTGTTTCCCGGCCACCCCGGGCAACATAACCTCTAGTATCCATATATTGGCCATCTAGAGACCCTCCTGGTATATCCATTTGTTCTAAGAAAGTAATTTTCTTTCCTTCCATATGAGCATCTCTAATTAAAAAGCAAGCAGCTGTTAAAGAGGCAATCCCAGTCCCTACTAGGTAGGCTGTTTTTTCTTCAATCCCTTTAGGCTTTCTAGCCTTTACCAATCTTTGAAAATCACCATTGGTTAAGGTCAATCTTTTATCATAAGTTTTAAGTTCCATCATATCCTCCTTTGATTGTTCTTTATCGTTCCTTCTGTCTTTATTAAAGCACGATTTCGATAAAGTATCATCTACCAAAAGAGGACAATTGGGTTATTTTTACTCAAGATCAACCTTTTGGGTAAACTTTTTTAAACCCTCACTTCTTTTTAAGGATAGTAAAATATTTCCGTCCATCAATTCGCCCATCCTCCGAGTCACTGCCTTGGGATCGGTCCTCATATCTGTAGCAACCCATTGAATCAAGGCACTACTTAGGGCACATTGGTAAAAATAGGCAATCAATTTGACATCCGTTTCTTGGGCCCTGGTCATTTCCGCCTGGCGACTGACATACTTGTTCATAATCTCCCCGGAGATAGAAAAGACATACCTCTCCAGGTCAATCTTATAGTCCGATTCATACATATGCTTGATGGCCTTTTTATTGTCCAATATAAATTTGGTCGCTAAAATAAACCCCTCCTCCCAGGACAGGGTCTCATTGTATTCTTCAATAACCTGGTCCAGCTCTTCATCAAAGATTTCCTTGATTAATTCTGTCAGGTTTTCATAGTGGTAGTAAAAAGTCTTTCTTTCAATTTTACATTGTTTGGCCAGTTCTGTTACCGTCACATTATGGAGCGGCTTTTTATTTAATAGCTTGATAAATTCCGACCGGATTAGGTCCTTGGTATAGTTTTTCGCCATGGGGCACCTCTTTCTAGATGGTTGGTCTATCCTATATATGCCCTTTTTTCCCTATTCTATCCAAGAAATATCCTGTAAAGAAGGCGGCCTTTTTATTTTCCATGGTAAAACCGACTTATTGGTATACCCACTTATAGTCCTTATATATTTTATGAAGCAAGTCTGAAAAGTCACTAGATTTAGAGATCATGAGTCCGTGACTGGTATTTTTCATGAGATACAAGTCTTTTTGTGGTGACTTTAGCTTATGGAAATATTCCTCTGCCAATTTGTAATTGGCCTGGTAATCCATATCACCATTGATATTCACATAGGGAACTTGATATACATATTTCCCCCTTAGTGAAAAAGACTTAAATTCATCTGTTTTAAAGAAATTGAGATAGACCTGCCTGTCTCTTTGGAAGAAAGAAATCCAGTCCATGATGGAATAATTGGGATTAAACAAGAGCGTCGTTCCGATAAAGTAGTCCATTCCATCCTTCATTACACTATACCCATACTTTTTTAAAATCTTATTTTTTGCCTCAATGGAATCCCTTGTAATTTCTTCTGGATGTATCTTTTCGATAAATTTTTGTGTTTCTTCATCGTTTTTTCCCCATTTACGAGCCTCCGCTATAAAAGCTTTTTCATTTTCTACAATATCAACAAGCTGACCCGCTCCAATAAACAAATTATAATAATCAGGATACTCCAGGACCAAATTGGCTCCATAAATGGACCCCCAAGAATGTCCCAGAATGCTTATCTTATCTACTCCCATATAAGATCGGATAAACTCCGTTAACTCTTTTCCGTCCTCCAGAAAAATTTCCTTGGTCAATTTTATCTTGTTTTGCCTTTGATCATAGCTTTTACCGCAATTTCTTTGGTCCCAGGTGACAACTGTGTAGATATCGGCCCATTTTCGAGTAAAGGCATAGTCAATTTCACTTGTTGAAGACCCAGGACCGCCGTGCAAATAAAGGAGTACCGGATTGCTTTTATCCTTACCATAGATATTGATCCATTGTTTGCTTCCATTAATATCTAGGTACATGGACTCATTGATACCATTCTTGGGTAGGCGTTTGTTCCACAAGCTGCCAAGGGTGTGGAGGCTAAGAAGCACCAGGATTAGAATTCCTAAAATGGATAAAATTCTTTTGATTACCTTCATTTTTCTCTATCCTTTAAAGCGCCCAAAATTGATACATTTCAAACATTAGGATCACTAAGCCTTGGCCTATGGCCAAAAGTGTAGTTATAAAAAATGTATGCTTTTCTTTCTTTGGGGCCTCTTCATAATACTTCTTCATGGCTTTAAAAATAGCAAACCCCATCCATATGACTAGGACACCGAAGATGGCACTTTGTATCTTATAAGACTCTGGACTACCTATGTCCCCTGTTCTATAGCCCTTGTTCAGCCTGGTGAAAACAAGGCCTAAATTTATAAAGGCCAGGCCCATAAGGGCAGAAATCTCATAAGAATATTTTCGAAGTGGATTCCCTGGTCCTTGTCTCTTTTTCTTTTTTATAGAATCCATAATCACACCCCCAATGATGAGGCGCAATATTCCATAAATACCTGCAATGATAAAAACAAGCATGCACAAGATATTGGTCAAGGCCTTAGGGGTGGAAATAATAAAATCTGAAAATTGGGTCTCCACGATTCCATTTTCCTCATACCACCAGTTTCCCAAGTCTTCTTCACTATAGGAGCTTACGCCTAGAGAGCCTAAAAAGGACAAGGGCCCTTTAATGATTCCCCTAGTATTTAATATCAGCCCCTTAGGGACTTCTCTTTTGATTTGAGCTAGCTTTGAATCTTTGAACTTTCCAAAAATAAGGTCGTACATATCGTAATTATAGGTAGTTTCATGGGCCTGGTTTGTCATTAGGACCATACCAAGGCCACTCATAGGGTCAAATTGCAACATAGATGAGCAGCCAAAGGTGTTGCCTCCGTGGCCAAGGGTCCTTACGCCATATTCACTTGGCAAAAAACCATGATTGTTTTTAGGAATTTTTGTTGATCCATAAAAACTTGTGGGACTGTACATTTCTTTTAAGGTCTTTTGATTTTTAAATAAGGGGGATGGATGCTGCGCATCAAGTGTAAGAGCCTGGGCAAATTTTACCAAATCCCCTATTGTCCCCATTGCACTACCAGCTGGATAAAGGTAGATATAGTAGATTGTGTTGCCATCAATGTTTTCACCTTCAATATCATAGCATTTTAACTTCAGTCTTTGATGAAAGACCCAAGCATTGTCTCTATATGTAGGACTGATAGAACTGTGTTTCATATCAAGTGGTTGAAAAATATTCTTGTGGACATAATCTACATAATCCATGCCAGAAACCCTTTGGACGATAAAGGCCGCCAGGGCTGCACCCCAATTGGAGTAAGTTGTGTAGTCCCCAGGGGAGTAAACCTGTCTAGGCTGTCGAGTTCTTAAGGCTTCTTCTAGGCTCACCATATCAGAGGCATCCTTGGTTTGGATAAAATAAGTATCTTGAAAACCAGCTTGGTGGTTCATCAAATCTAGCATGGTTATGGGCTTATCAAAAGTTACATTCTTAAGAAAACCATCCGGCAAATAATTTTTTATATCCACCTTTAAATCTATTTTCCCCGCCTCATAAAGTTGCATGACACTAACCCATACTAGGAGTTTAGAAATAGACCCCCACTCGTAAACAGTCTCGAGATTCGATTTTCGTTTTCCTTCCTTGTCCATATAGCCGAAAGAATTTTCATAAATAATTTCATTCCTATCGTAGACAATGACATTCATTCCACAGGTAGTTTTTTCATGGTCATGGACGTAGTCTTCTATGGCTCCAGCTAGGTCCCTATAGCTAAGTCTAGAGGGTAAAGTTTTTTCAGTTGCCTGGACTGAACCGATTTGGGAAAATACAAGATGAAAGATTAGGCTTAAGACCAAGACATTTTTAAATAATTTTTTCATCTCCCTCTCCCTCTTTCAGTTTCAATAAATAGGGACAATAAATAGCCGCCACAAGGATTGTAGCAAAAATATATCCCCATTTAGACAGGACACTTTCCTGGGCAAATTTGGAGAAAGCATTCACCATCCCATGGGCAAGAATACAGGGAATAAGACTTTTACTCTTATAGACAATACTTGTAAAGAGAAAGCCCCAAGCAATAGCAAAAATAATCTGAAGGATGGTCTCCAAATTAGCTTGTCCAGCAAATAAGTTGACAATGTGGCCTATGCCAAAGGTCACAGAAACAATCACGATGGCCTTGGTCGCCCCATCCTTTGCCAGAATTCCCTGAAAGAGAAAGCCCCGGAAGATGACTTCCTCAATATAGCCTATCAAAAGCATAGACAAGACCGCCCACAGCTGGTCAAGGCTAGTGTAAGACAGTTCAAAGCCTCCCCATAAGTTCCCTGTTGTGAGAATCCAGACCGGGATAAAATACAAGTAGCTTCTAGCTTTCTGGGGGTAGGTGTCCAGGCCGTACTTTTCCTCCAGATGATACTTTTTTATAAAGACAGTAATTCCCGTAGCAATCAAGGCCAGACTTAGGAACATAAAAGGACTTTCATCCCCTAATTGCCCCCGAATTGGAATGGACACCAGGCAATAAATCATAATCCAGACTAGGGCAAAAGAAACTTCATTTTTTTTATATAGGCGGTGCATCATTTTCTCCTCTTCATCCATGGATTTCCAAACCTTCCAATTTAAAAAGTGGATTTTTTATTCATCCCCACTTCCCCGAATGTATTTCAATTATAGCACCTTTTTCTCCTTCTAAAATGGCTATATTAGCTATTTACACAAAATATACCTATTGTTTACACCCTCTTGAAATTCTTCTGATTTCTTTCTAAAGGACTTTTTGGACAAAAATATGGCTTTTAAGGTCTACTCAATACCCCAAAAGCTAACCAATCTAATGCTGGTTTATATCCTATTTTCTTGACAAGAAGCCCTAGACTTGGCTGTCAATTTCTTACCTAATCCTTTAACTTCCTATATATTTTTAACCATCATTTTCTAAGGGGAAATTTATTATATAGACTTCTAAATTCATTATTTAAATTCCTTAAGCCTTGCAAATCAAATTTTTGACAAATATAGGCTTCTTTCCAGCCCTCCTCAGTCATCTCATAAACAAATCTTATTTGAAAAGCAAAATCGTCATCAATTTTTGTAATGGCCATAGATAAATATGGTTCTATAAATTTTTTTATCAAACCTGTTTCTGTAAGTTCAAGTTCTTGGATTTCATCAGCGAATTCTTTTAGTTCAAAGTTTAAAAGACAAGGATCTGCAAAGTCAAAGGAAAGGTCTGGATCAGAGTAATTTACCCTGACCATGACCCAATTCGAGTCATATTCATCCAAACCTCTACAATTTTCATATTGGTAGCCGGTAATATCCAACTCTAATTTTTTGTCTTTTTCTTGGAAAATAATCCCCCCATAAAGTCCCCCTTCCTAACTTTCGTGGAGATATATTTTAATCTTTATCTTGAGCCAGGTCCCCTTCATTTCTTTTTCCATAATCTTGGCAAAAAGGACCTTTCCGGCATCCATGAGCCGAGAAAAAACTACATTGTCCTGTCGAGGAACATAGCCAATTTTTTCCTTCCTGACAGTCTCTATCCGGATGGCTTGGGGGTCATGGGAGTTTTCCGGTTCCCGGTAAAAGACCAGATGGTCTCCTTCTTGGAGGGAGGCCCCTATCTCTTCAATCCCCTCAACATGACTTGTCCCAGCCACATGGCTATCAAAAAGATAGATATCCCTTTCAAAGGGCTTGGGGAGGACCAGTCCCGACTCCTTACCTACAAGATAGGGGATTAAACCTCCCTGGTCCTGGTCTTTTTTTACTAAATCATTCATCTTTATCCTCCATTAAATCCCGGATATATTCTTCCTGGGTCCGGATGGCCGTCTTAAAGTTCTCCAGGTCCTCTTTTAATTCCTCTAATTTCTCCGCCTTTTTCTCCTCATCCTCTAAATAAACCTTCCAGCTATAGGGAGGATTTTCCTTGATCAGGTCGATTTCTTCTTGGATTTTCCGAACTAGACCTTCCATTCTTTGGACTTCTTTCTCCAAGTCTGCATTAGAAGAAGTCAGCTCATCCTTGGATTCTCCACTATCTACAATAGAAAAAATAATTTCTATCTTTGCCAGGTCCCCATCCTTGTAGGCCTCCGTGGCATGGACAAAGAGCTCCCTTTCCCCCTCCGTCAGGTCCGGGTTCAGGTCTGGATGGAGGCGCTTTACAATGGCCTTATAGAGTTTTTTAATTCTTATGGTCTCTTTTTCCGATAGGTAGTCCCCCTTGGATCTTTTCAAGGCCTGGTTGATTTGGTCCATTTTTTCATCCAGCTTTTCCTTGTAGTCCTGAAACTCCTCATCCAACTGGGCTTCTATAACCTCGATTTTTACCTTCTCTTGCCGGTTCTTTTTAACCTGGATCAGGTCTTTTTTCCTCCGTAAACGAAGATATTGGCAATAGGCTTGATAAAGCTTGTACTCCAAGCTGCCAAAAGTCAGCATATAAGCTGTTTTTATATTTTCACAAGTGATGTAAAGAAGATTGTCCCTTTCCAAAAGCAGGTCTTCCAAGGTTTTTTTTAGCCTTGCAAGCTCCTCCTTCTTCCTTTTTATATCTGGAAATTCGATAATTTCCCCCATAACCATGCCTCCTCATTCACCGTCCAAAATAATTGTCGTAGTTGGCAAGTAAAAGTCTCAGCCTTTGGACCTCCTCTGCCAGTAGGTTTCTCCCCTCATTAGTTAATATATAATATTTACCCTTTTTTTCCATCTCAACCCGTTTGATCAAATCATTTTCCAAAAATTGGGCCAAGAGGGCATAGAGGGTTCCTGGCGGGAGCTTTATTCGTCCCCCAGTAATCTCTCCCACCCAGGAGGTGATTTCAGCCCCGTTTCTCACCTGGCCCAGGGCCAGGAGGGTAAAGTACATGGGCTCTGTTAATGTTTGAAATTGGTCCCTGGCCATTAGTCCACCCCCAAGATTTTGCCAAGCTCTTTTTGGACTTGGTCATCTGTAAGGTCTCCGTTGATCTCTAAAACCACATCATGATGTAAAATCACATAGTCATCGTACTTGGCCAGGCTATAAGTCTTGTCATAGGGATAGGACTTGGAAAGATCCTTGACATAGTCTGTCCGATAGGGATGGTTCTTGGCATTTTTGACAATCCTAGCAAACAAGTCTTCTGCCAATCCCTGAGACTTGGCCACCGTCTTGTCCACTTCAAGGTCTTGGTCTTTAGAAGAATAATAGGCGTGACTTTTTGTCAAAAAGCTTCTTCTTCCCATCTTTTTGGAAAAGTTCCCCAAGTCTTCCTCTTGTCTTTGGGATTGACCGGGCAAATAATTGACTAGAAAAAAATTAAAAGCATTTGTTGTCAAGATCATTAAAAGGACCAGACCAAACAAGACCAGTTTTTTGCTGCCCTTTTTTAGATTCATGGTCTTAATCTTTTTCCGAAAGAAGTAAACTGTCCCTAGGATAAAAATAGTGGGTAGAAAGCTTAAGAGGACCACTAGGCCATTAGAAGCCTCACCGGGAATTAAGAAGGTCGTCCCCACAGCCACTAGGACTAGGATAAAGGAAATAAAAACCAAGAAAACAAAGGGCCTAGAAAAACTTAGCCTAGAAAATTTTAAGTCCCCTAGATCCCTAGCCTGCTTGTTCCTCCTCCTAAAAGAGATATGGTCCCCCAAGGCTAAAAGACAAAAAAGAAAAAGCAACATACTGGCCGGAGCCATAAAGATTGGGTAGTTGGAATAATAGATTTCGCTGGAGAAAAAACCAGAAGAAATAAGGAAATGCATGATGCCAAGAAAAAAAGTAGACAGGCTGAGAGAGATGATTTCTCCCTTAATCCCCTTGTTTAAGAGCTCGATTTCTTCCATTCCATCATTATAAATAGAATCTGGACTTCCCGGTTCCAACTTGTAAATGTTCAAGTTAAAAGTCCGGTCTACAAGATGCCAGCCAAGACTTCCAGCCATCTGGTCAAAGTCCCCCAACTCCTCCTTGGAAAAGGCAGAAAAACTTCCTTCATTCGGAGCCAGAGAAATCTTGTAGTGGACCTCTTCTGGCTCAGTCCTTTTAAAACTATGGATAAAGGGCAGGATAATTTTTTCTATTTGCCAGCCCTTTTTGGCCATATCCTCATACCACTTTTCCACCAGGCCAAAGTTTGTATAGGTTAAGTATCTTAATTTAAGCATGGTATTCACTCCTTTTCAATTATCGACTATCGATAGTTAAATTATATATCGAGAGTCGATAGATGTCAATTCTTTTTGTTGGTGGAAATTCTTCTCCTATCAACCATCCCTTAACCAGACTTCTTTCAGGTCAAAGTCCTATGGGCTTATAATCCTACTATAAAGAGAAAAGCTAGCAATGAAAATCGCTAGCTTTTGCTCTTATAGGTTTTTACTTGTCATAGACAAAGCTTGTATTATTCACTTCAAACCATCTTTCATCTTGACCATTGGCCTTTCGTTCATAGCTATGACCATTGGTGGCTTCAACAATGGGATAGTAGGCCCAGTGGGCTTTTTCCATATCCTTGTAAGGAATAATTTCCTTGGGGTTGTGGTTTACATAATCTTCATCCGCAAAGCGGTTGAGCATCCGGTTTGTAACGGCCACAACTTCCGCCCGGCTAATGGCTTGGTCCGGTTTAAAACTTCCATCGGGATATCCAGAAACCCAACCGGCTTCAGCAGCCCTTTGAATGGACTCATAGGCCCAATGATCCTTGGGAACATCTGTGAAAGTTTTACTTCCTCCAGTAAGTTGGGCAAAACGAGTGGCCATGGCTGCAAATTCTGCCCGGCTAATATTGGCAAAGGGTCTAAAGTTCCCATCGGGATACCCCTTAACCAAGCCCAACTTACTCATATAGCTTATGGCCGTTGCAGACCAAAGGTCATCTGGAATATCCTTGTAGTCTCGACTGTAAATCATCCCTTTTTGTGGACGTTCATTTAAAAGCCGGGAGAACATAGCCGCCACTTCTTGACGGGTTATTTGATTGTCTGGTCTAAAGGTTTGGTCTTTGTAGCCAATCATGTACTGAGCGTGGTCTTTAAGATTTAATAGGGGCCTATCTGCCGGTATAAACATGAAATAGCTTTTTCCTCCATCGTGAGGTCTTTTCGGTTCGTCGGGTTTTTGTAGGTCTACTTTTTCCCATTGGGCAATGAAAATATACTCCGCATCCAATTTAAACTTATCTCCAGCTTTGAAAATTTTTCCTTCATTTAAATTTTCAAGTAATTCCTCTGGCAACCCCTTTAATATTTCTTCGGGTATATTCATTGAGCATTTCCAACCAGTGAATTTATAGCCAGCTCTGTTAGGTGCATCTAATAATGTTATTTCCTTGTCCTTATCCTCTTTAACGACTCTTATATCTTTTGGTTTTTCTCCGTCTTTGAATTTACCTTCATTTGGATTGAAATAAGCTGTAACCTTTACATTTTTAAAGTTAACGTCATAGTTATTTAATAGTGATTTTGCTACATCTTGATTTGGAAGTACGTCTTTAAAGGAGTTCCTATCAAAAGCAAGATTCGTATACTTATCATAATTTACTGGTGGATTGAAAAATCCTGATAAAGCTACATTACCTTTGAAAACTGTATCTTCTGATGTTAATAAATTTCGATAGGCTTTTTCTTTAAGTTCATCTTTAGATACGCCAGTTTCATAACCTTCTATATCGTATAAGTAAGGTATTGTAAATATAGCTCCACCTTGTCCTTTTACACAATTGTTATTTATAAATTTAGTATTTTCAGAAATTTCAACCTTTATATTAGGCTTTATTCTAGCTATATTTTTTTCTTCATCTCTAGCAACACCACTAATTCCGATTGCTCCACCTGAACCTCCAGCCATATTTTCTTCAAACGTGGCTCCCTTAATGACTGTATTGTTATCTATAATTTCTATAGCTCCACCAACTCCAGAATCATGTGGGTTTTTTTGATCGTCTTGAGGATGAACCATGGCTGTATTTTTAGTAAACGTGCTGTTTGTAAGCTCTGTTGGGAAGGCTGTAAATATTCCAGCACCCATAAGGGATAAATTATCTGTAAATTTAGAAGAATCTACTTTTATATTAGTTTTTTCTTTATCTACATTTCCAGTTCCAGCACTAGAAATACCAGCACCATATGCAGCTTCATTCTTTAAAAAATTAGATCCATTAACAATTAATTTAGAATTCTTTCCTAGATATATTCCACCACCAAAGTTATTTGAATAATTTTCTGTAAATGTAGTATCTGAAATTGTGGTTGTTCCATTATTTTCATGATTTATGAAAATAGCTTGCGAGCCATTTTTTGTAAACTCACAATTTGTAATATTTGAATCGCCTTTTGTAATATAGATTGCTCCGCCATTTCTATCTGCTGTATTTTCTGTAAAAGTAGAGTTTTTTATTTCAGCTCCACCTTGTAAATACAAAGCACCTCCGGCTGAATTGGCTTTATTATTTTTAAACGTAGTTTCATCTAGTGTTAATTTCTTTGATGAAAAAATTGCTCCACCCCAAGTAGCTTCGTTGCTTTCAAAAGTAGTTTTTGAGACACTAAAAGTTTTTGAACTGTATATTGCACCACCGGTAGAAGCTTTATTGCCTTTGAAGGTTGCGTTGGAAATACTTGCTGTATGATTTTTCCCAATAATAATAGCTCCGCCAGTTACTCCAGTTTCATTATCTTCAAATTTTCCACCTGTAACATTTAAAGGCCCAAAAGCAGCAATCGCTCCTCCACCTCTTTGGGCGTTGTTATTCCTAAAAGTTCCCCCACTAATATTTATTATAGAATCATTACGAGCTTGTATAGCTCCGCCTTGTAAACTATATTTATTATTTTGAATTATAGCTCCTTCTAAAATATTCAAAGTTCCACCGTTAAGATATATTGCCGGCCCATCGAAATCTGGATATTCCGAGAAATTTTGCACCACCGCTCTGTCAGCTAATGTTAAAGTTCCCCCGGTAATACCAAATGCTTGTGCACTGTTGCTACCATCTAATATTACATTTTCAATTTTAAGTGTAGTGCCGCTATATAATGAAGCAAGATTCTTATTACTTCTCTTCAATGTAAACTGGTTTCCTTCTTTAGATTTCAAGACCATATTTACATTTGATTTTCCCCACATGGCTTCTGTTTCTGGAACTGTATAGTCATTATTCATAGTAATTACATATTCATTGGTTAAATCTTCTTGTTTGCAATTGTTGACTGCTTCATAAAAAGTATCGTACTCGCCTACAAGTTCTCCATCTCCTGCACTTCCAAAAGATCTCTTTGTAACGGTAAAAGTCTTTTCAGTAGCCGGTTCTCCCACTACTTCTGGAACTTCTTCCTTACTTATTTCAAGCCCATCGTCCTTCTTTAACTCTTCCTTAACCTCTATTTTTTCAGAATCTTTTTCCTCTTCCTCTGCTTTTACTTCTTCCAGAGTACCCTTCTTATCTTCAAGCTTGATCTCTTGGACCTTTTCAACGGGTTGATTCATCCCTGGGACTTCTTGCTCATTCTCAGCAAATACTGAGGTTCCATTTAAAAATACCGATGCTATCATCAGTAGCGCCAAAAATAAGGCTGTGCTTTTCTTCTTTTTCATAGCTCCTCCTCTCCCTTAATATAGATTGACAAAAACCAATGATGAATCTTTTTCTAAGCCTATTTCATCTTCTCTATAAACTTTTTCTTTTCAACAACTAAGACTCTTTTTAAAAAAGTATAGTCTTATCTACCTTCATTATACTCCTATTTCTTTAACTTATTTTATTTCCCATTCAATGGTAACCGTATCGCTGACATCAATATCATCGGCTTCAATGTCTATATCATAACCGGAGCCTAGCAGGGGCATTGCCTTTATTTCAAAGGAATCAATTGGCGAAGACTTGATATTAATTTCACCCCAGGAATAATCCATTCTCAGAATTTGACCCAGTTCCACCCCGGCTGCTCCTGTTAAAATTTCTGCCTTTTCCCTGGAATCTTCCACGGCCTTTTTCAAGAGGGTATTTTTTACTTTTTCCCTGTCCTTGACAGTATGGTTAATGGAAAATTCAAGATCTACCGGGCACCGAGCCAGCTCATAGAGGGTCCGCCCCAGTTGTTTGTTGTCGTTGGGAAAGGTAATCTCGGTCCGGTGGTAGAAACTATAGCCCAAAAATCTCTTTTTATAGTTATCATTATAGTCTCGATAGCTCTCATATTCCGATTGGACAGAAAAATCCTTGGTCTTTAAGTTCTGGCCAGGCAGGCCCGATTTTTCTATGGTCTTTCTCAAAAGCTTGGTATGGTCTGCGGACTTTCTGATGGCTTCTTCATAGTCTGGATAGGTTCCTCTAGCAGTAATATCTAGGCAAATCATGTCGGGCTTGACAGAAATCTTGCCCTTGCCTGTGACCCTAATTATTTTTTCCATACTTCCTCCTTAAATCTCTTCCTCACTTTTTAACCCCAGACAACCTCGTCAAAAACCTCAACCCATTCTCATAATAGACAGGATTCGGTCAAACATATCTTGCGAATAGGCCTCTGTTTCCATCAAGGCCTTCCAATCCAAGACGGCTTCCCCGTCCGTCACTCCCGGGGGCAAAACCAGGCTCCCGTCCTTCAAGCTAATGGAGGGCGAAAAGTCCAAGACATCGTCCCTGTAACGGATCGTGATCTTTCCATTTGGAGCAATATCGCTGATATTTTGACAGACAAAAGTGGTCCCGGTGGCAGAGAGATTGTCCAAAAATTCATTGTCCACTTCCTTTAGCTGACCATCCTGGGAAATTTCCAATTCCTTTAAAGAAACAGCAGCGTTCCGGTACTTAGGAATGACTAGATAACACTCCTCGCCAATGAGGTAGGCCGTATCCCCTACCAGGCTCATTTTCATGGCCATCAGCATGCCGGGGTCCTGGTAGTTTGAAAACACGCTGGTCCAAGCATAGAGCTTTTCCAGGGGAGCCTTCAAGCTATCCGGGTCAGCAGCCGAACCCAAATAGATGACAAAGGCCTTGTGGTTCTGGTCTTTAGGATCCATCCCCAGCCTCCTGGCCATCTTGAGATAATCCTCAGAAATCGCCCCTTGGTCAAAACGGTTGGCCTTCAATTTCAAAACCACCGGACTTTGACCCCTGTCAACACTGGCATATGGTCTAAAGACAAAGTTGGGCTTCCCCATTTCGTCTATAAAGACTTGTCCATCCCTGGACTTGTAATTGTCCCAAAGGTCATGGAAAACCAATCCGGTCAAGCTGGTGGGATTATAGAAATAAGAAGAATCCCTGACATCATTATAATAAACCTGCCTGTCCAGGTCCTGGGCCTCCCTCAAACTATCTTCGACCACCCCTAAGATTTGGTCCTCCTCCAGCCCAAAAGCCTTCATGACCTGGGCATCTTGGATAAACTTACCATCCGGCAGGGAAAAATTAAAGACAGAAATTTTTGGAAAGTCCCCCTCCCAAACATTAGAGGTCTCCACCATAATACTCAAGATCCTCTCGTCTTGGTAGACAGAAAAAGATGCATAGATCCCAGTATCCACCCCCTCCATGTCCTTCTTATGTCCAGCATATTGGTCCCGGATTTCTTGGACCAAACCATCGATCTCCCGGTTGGCCTCCTGGGCATCCTTGGAATCCAAAAGAATCCTGGGCAGGTGGATGCCAAAAAACTCCCTTTGAGCAGAAGCCAGTTGATCCTGGTCCACAAAGTCCTTCCAGACCTCCCTGTCCTCTACCCAAGAAGACATGGACCCCGGCTTGGCCCCAGCAACAGCCCTTAGTTGGGGATCCCCCTTCTTAAAAGGCTCCGGCCCAGAAGCTTCTCCTCCAGCCTGGGCCGAAGGTCCCTCCTTTTGACAGCCAGCAAGAAAAACTACCGTTAAGATCAAAAATAATAAAAATCTAAACCTTCTTTTCATCCTATTCCTCCTATCCATTCTGTCATTTACTTAAGCCTATTATAGTACAAAAGACAAGTTTCTTCAGGTTAAAAATACCCTCCCTACCAGTTTGTCCAGTAAAGAGGGTACTTTTCACATTCTACAGTATCCTAACTATTTAATTTTCTATATCCTTTTCATGGAAAAGTCATCCTAACGAACCAAGATAGACCGGTATATGGTCACCGTCATGGTTTGGCCATTCCAGATAATGTCCCTGCCATCTTTAAGCCCAAGAGCTCTTGCAATATTGGTAACGGGAAGCATGGTCCGGTTGTTTATAACTTCCGGTTTGACATCGCTGGTGTAGACTTGGCCATTGACCAAAATCTTCTTGCTGTCAATGGGAATTTCTATCCGGGTGTCCCGATCTTTTAAGACCACCGTCCGGATATTTTTAAAATCTTTTTTCCAAGTGCTTTAAAAGAAAAAGAGCCTGTCAAAGACAAGCTCTTATAGTTCTTATGACCTACATAACAGTCAGCCCACCGTCGGACACCAGGATTTGTCCTGTGATGTTGGAGGCTTGGTCGGATGCAAGGAAGAGGAGGTTTTCAGCAATTTCTTCGGCGCTGGCCACCATCTTGTCGAGTTTTGGTCCCCTCATAACTACTTCCATGCCTTTTTCATCTACGTCGCTTAGGTTTTCCATTATTTCAGTGGCAATACCACCAGGGGCTACTGCGTTGCAACGAATCTTGTCGTTTGCATACATGGCTGCTGTATTTTGCACCAGACCATGGATGGCACTCTTGGACATGGTATAGGCTACTCCGGCCTTGCCGCCCCGGATGCCGGCGATGGAAGTGGTGGCTACAATGGCTCCACCTTCCTTCATAAGGGGAATGGCACCCTTGAAGAGTCGGAAGGTTCCCTTGACATTGATGGAGAAAATCCGGTCCAAATTTTCTTCTGTACAGGTGGTTACTGGTTCGAATTTATCCATGACACCAGCATTGGCAATGAGGACGTCTAGCTTGTCGTTTTCGCTTTTTACTTTTTCAAAGAGTCTGTCTACGTCTTCTGGCTTGGAAATATCGCAAGGCACAGGGATGACTTGGCCTTTACAGCCTAGGGACTTTACTTCCTCTGCAAGGGCAAGGAGTCTTTCTTCCCTTCTAGCCACTGCATAGATCTTGGCCCCTTCTTTGGCTGCCATCAGGCTAGTGGCCCTACCAACACCAGAAGAAGCTCCGGTAACTACAAGAACTTTATTTTCGAATCTCATACTTTTCCTCCCTTTTTTTATTTTATTTCTTATTTATTATCATACCCTATTTTTAGGATTTTTATTCTGTCTTATAGAATTGCTCGTAAGTTATCTCCTTTTATCTGACCTATTTACCTCCTCTAGGTCTACTAGGGCTAGGACTAGGGTTAAAATGCATAAGAAAAGGGCAAAAGCCCCGTAGATGGGAAGGGCCCTCATGATACCGAGTTTGACCAGACCACAGATGCAATAGCCGTAGATGGCCAACCAGAAAACCAGGACTGGCCAATCTATCTTCCGGGTCAGGTTGATTCTTTTTCTTTGGCCTAGGAGCTTTGCTAGGAAGTTTATGAAAACAAGGCTCCATAGGCCTAGAAAGGCCACAAAGGCGAACCATTCATGGCTGATTTTGTTTAGGAAAAGGGAAATAAGGCTGCAAAATCCTACAAAAACCACTCCTCCTAGGCCGATACAAATGGACCTGGCTAGGTTTAGCCTGGTTTTGTCCCCGTCTTTTTCCCAACTTTTTAGGGTCATGTATACAATGGAGGGGACTTCAAACATGTAGCCCAAAAAATTCACCCAGATAACACTCATAAACATCTGGTGGTTGATGGCTAAAGTGATTGGCCGCCCTTCCCAAACCCAGAAGCCCCCGTCCAAGCGAATGGCCACAACATCCAAGACCAGGTCCATGCTCACAATAAGCCAGCCACTGACCAGGGCTGTCATCATCTTGGAGAGTGAAAACTTTTCTGCGATACGCAAGGCACATACAGTAATCCCTCCCCACATGAGTCCCCCGAAAAATGGAAATTGATAGGGTTCAAAGCCGATGCTTATATAAAAATCATTACTGTAGTGGTAAATGTCCGTAAAGCGAACGGCCAAAAGCTCCAAGGCAAATCCTGCCAATGCTCCAGAGATCAGAAGGCCCAGTTCCCGGTAGTTTTTATTTTTTAAAATATCTATAAGTAAGATTGAAGCAATAAGATAGCATAAGACTTCAAAAGAATTGATCCAGTTCATAGGCTCCTCTCCAGAAAATAATTGGCCAGCAAGACTTAGCTACTGGCTTGAAGGGACTCGCTAAGACAATAGTATCAATTATTCTACCATCTCACAAGATAAATAGGAAAGATTCTGGGTCTTTCGTTTATTGAACTATTGTATCTGGTTAAAATTTTTTAAAATCTGCTTCCTTCTAAAAATTAAAAAGTATCTACAAGTGTAAGTGCTTTGATTTTTCTTTTAACGAGCTTAGAACTAAGTCTTCACACTCTTTCATAAGGCTTATAAATAGAATGATTTCTTTTTTTGCTTTCATTCTAGCAGTTTTACTCCCCACTTGACTTTTTTCTTTAAAATCATTAAAATCTAGTTAGAAAGTATGAATTTCTAACCAGAGAGGAGGTTCTTATGTTAGTTGAACTAAAAGCTAAATCACAAGTCACTATTCCAAAAGACATCGTAAAGTCTATGGAATTAAATCAAGGTGACCAATTTGAAGTAATTGAAGATAATGGAAAAATTGTACTGGTTCCAGTGGCAATCTATCCAGAACATGTCATAAAAGATTTAAAAGCTCAGGTAAAAGAAATCAAAGAATCTATAAAAAATGGAGATCAACCAATCTTTGATTCCATTGACTCTCTATTTGAGGAATTAGATAAGTAATGTCCTATAAAATTACTTATTCAAAAGCCTTTAAAAAACATTACAAAAAACTATCCGATTCTGAAAAGAAACAAACAAAAAAGAAACTTGAATTTTTCGTAGAAAATCCTACTCACCCATCTTTAAGAACGAAGAAAATACAAGCTAGTGATGGTATATGGGAATCTTCTATTAATATGAATCTTCGAATTATTTGGTTTTATGAAAATAATGAATTGATTTTTCTTGTAGACATTGGACACCATGATATCCTGGATAAATTTTAAATCTCCCCAGTTACATACAGGGGAGATTTTTTCTAGTTAATCATAACCACCGGCTTAGCCGGTGGTTTGTTCTGCCCCTATAAGGGGCTGTTACCGGCAGCATTCCATGCTTTGAATTTTCTTACTCGTGCA
>QWCK01001068.1_pt1 | contig 50476 bp, 58 predicted proteins | sample 1972571 | NCBI WGS metagenome assembly QWCK01 (sample SAMN09866710, study PRJNA288562) | Human gut metagenome isolate term2_stool, whole genome shotgun sequencing... | isolation source: gut | host: Homo sapiens | place: USA: California | reverse complement strand
ACGTGGAAAATAAAAAATATCCACGTGGAGATTTGAGATTTTCCACGTGGATATTCGAGAAAGGAGGGAATCGGACGAATTTCCTCGTAAAGATATGTATAATTAGAGGTTAGAGATTAGAGGTTAGAAGTTAGAGATCCGATCACTCTGATAGCTCCGATGGTTCCGATAGCTAACAGCCAATAGCTAACAGCCAACAGCCAATCCATGGTTGACACATTATATATAGTGACCTCATTGATGCCTCGATTGTCGCTCATGTGTAGCTTCTGACAGAGCGATTATAGTGCGTCAGCCCTGAGATGCGAGGTCGGGCTGCTTGTTTATTCAATTAAATGTTGTACCTTTGCACCACGAACGGCACGAAGGGGGCATTCTTCCCCACGTTGTACCGCTCGGAATCTTCGGGGTGTAGCGCAGTCCGGTTAGCGCACCTGCTTTGGGAGCAGGGGGTCCCAGGTTCGAATCCTGGTACCCCGACAGATAAGCTAAAACATTTACAGAGTGGCACTTGTCACTCTGTTTTTGTTTATAGAGGGCGAGTTTTCAAGCGGTTTTTCTGTCGCAACATCGGAAAAAAACATGCCAAAACCCAGCAAAACCCCGCAAAACCCCGCAATTTTCAGCAAATTCTCAGCACATTCCCCAGCACAAAGTGCTAACTTTGCCACGGAGCAAGAGACAAAAAAGAGAGCAAAAAAGACCCTATCACGCAAAGCTCCAAAGCGGATAGGACGACTAGGACAAATAGAGGATATGAGAGCAAAACTAAGACTAGACAGAAGACGGGCTAAGGCGGACGGCACTTACCCTATCATTATGTACTACAACTTCAAAGGGCGCAGTGTCGTTGAGCCTACGGGCTGGAGCGTCTTTCTTGAGCAGTGGGACGATGAGATGCGGGAGGTCGTACACCACCCCGAGGCGCGTATGCTCAACTCAATGTTGCACGAGCGTATCGTATCACTAGAGGAGGCACTCATACGCCTACAGTACGAGGGTGCGCTGGATGACGTCGAGAGCGTCTCAGAGGTACGAGCTGTGGTCAATGAGTACTTAGGACTGACTGCACCAAGGACTATCAAGCGCGTACCAAACGATGGCTTTTGGGCGACCTTTGGGGAGTTCGCAGATAACCGTACCGCAGAGCGAACTAAGGACGTATATCGCCAGACGATGCGCAGGGTAGAAGCCTTTGACAAGCGGTGCGAGGAGCTAACGTGGGATGAGGTCGATGTTGGTTGGCTCAAACGCTTTGAGGCGTTCTTAGCTAAGACAGCATCTGTCAACGCTCGTGCGATACACCTACGTAACATCCGTGCGGTGTTTAACTACGCCATTGACGAGGAGCGTACAGACCTCTACCCCTTTAGGCGATTCCGCATTAAGAAAGAGAAGACACGCAAGCGCGCTTTGACCGTTGAGGAGCTACGGGAGATTATACAACTAGACCTGCCCGAAGACCTCGCATTGCATCGTGATATCTTCTTACTCATATTTTGCTTGATAGGTATCAATATAGTAGACTTATCACGACTAACGGATGTCAAGCGGGGACGTATCGAGTATAGGCGGTCTAAGACTGGAGCCCCGTTCAGTATCCGTGTGGAGCCTGAGGCAAAAAAGCTCATAGCCCGCCTTAGGGGACAAACGCATCTAGTCAAAGTCTTTGATACCTACAAAAACCACAAGGACTATATAGCCAGGCACAACAAAGCACTGAAGAAGCTCGGGCGGGTGCATATAGGCAAGCAAGGTCGCAGGACGTTTGAGCCTATCTGCGAAGACTTAACCTCTTATTGGGCTCGTCACACGTGGGCAACTATCGCATCTCATATCGGCATTGAGAAAGATACTATACAGCACGCTCTCGGTCACGCTGACAACTCCGTGACGGGTATCTACATAGACTTTGACGACACGAAGATTGACGAAGCCAACCGCAAGGTCTTAGACTACGTCTTCGGCGGTATCAAGAAGTGGTAATACAACAAGCCCCCACGGGCTGGTCGGCTGGTGGGGGCTGTGCGGTTGTGTTGCTCGGGGCTATTGCTCGCCTTTCGCTTTGAGTTCATTCCAGCGGGCTGTGGTTGTCGGGATGGCGGTGTATAGCTCTTGGAAGAGGCGGTACACATCATCGTAGCGACCCTCGTTGTAGGCGGTCGTTATGGCAATTTCTGCCTCCTCCATCCTCTTGTTGGGGATGTAGGCGATGATGGGGTTCTCCGTATCGCCCTCTTTCATCGGAGCGAGTATGCGGAGGTCACGGAGCTTGAGGAAGTAGTCGTTGAGGTGATAGTCGCCTCGCTCCTTGCGGTCTTGGTCGGTGATTATCTTCTCTCCACTCATTATGATGCGCTCGTTCTTTAGGTCTTTCCACTCGTCAGCAATTCCTAGCTGGCAGTCTAATCTCCCCGTCTTTGTGTCTGTGTAAGCGAAGCACCCAGCCCGCTCCACGACTTCACGTGGGGTGGGTATCGGGTCTTCCGTGGTGGTTGTATCGGTTGCGTTGGTGACTTTCATTGTGTTGTTCCTTACGTTAATGTACAGCTTGGTTGTAGGGTCTAGTATCTGTTGCTTGCTGGGTTCCTTTGGATTGCAAGCGGTGAGTAGGATTGCTCCGAGTAATAGGAGCAGGGTGTAGTGTCTCATAGTTGTATCTGCTTTGGTTACTGTGTTGCAAATATAGGTCTTTCCGCTTGAATCTCCTACATCGTTTTGAATGCGACAAAAGAGAATGCGTGCTTGATGGGGTTATCACCATTAGTAATGATGCGGACGGCAAAGTCGTTAGCGTTGACCGCATAGATGCGAGCTGTGAGGTTCCAATTGATGTCGTTGCCATTATCACCTATGACCTGCACCGTTGGTAGGTAGTTGGTATGTCCGATGCTGTGGTACACTCGGAAGAAGCGTCCACTATCATAGTAGACCGCCTGCGCTTGGTTGTACCCTTGTCTCTTAGCGTACTTGCCAAATGCTTTTACCTGCGACCCACTTGCATCAAAGCTCGCACCGCATAGTGGCGCGCCTGGCACGTCTAACTCGTCAGCCGTCAGCTTGTCCACCTTGGCACCGCCCTTGATGCGGAGGAGGTAGGGGTTGGGGAGATTGTAGTAACGACCATTACCGAGGTCAGCTCGGTACGTCGGGCGATAGTCCACGTCTAGGTAGCTGTCGGGCGAGCCAAAGAGACGTAGCCCGCTCTTGGTCAGCAGGCTCTGCTGGGCTCCCGTGTCGTAGCGTCTGCGCACTCGTAGCCCCGTGACGCTGGCGGTCTGCCCGCTCGTGGGATTGACCACCGCAAGGCGTACAACGTGGCTCCCAGCACGTACCACCCGCTCGTAGGTGAGGTTGCTCGCCTCGTAGGGTACGTAGTCGACTTTGATGCCCTTACCGCCACCCTCGCCACCAGTATTACCGCCAACGTCCGTGTACTTGGTCTTACCCTGCCACTCAGCTATCGTCACCCCGTCTAGTGTGAGGCGGAGCGTTGACGGCTTGTAGACCGCTACGTTGACCTTGTCGATGTTAATCGTCAGGCGTGTGCCGTCATTGTCCACGCTTATGGTGCGCTGGTAACCTGCGTTGCTCGCGGTGAGGCTCACGGAGCTAACGGATACGGGCGTGTCGTTTGTCCGTGCCGAGTTGATGAAGTTGTCGATAAACTCGCTCTCCTCAGCTCCAATAGACAAATACGGGTCGCTGGTCGGTGAGGTGCGAAATGCTATTTGGCTGCCCTCGAAGTAGATGTTGCCGATGAGGTAGCTGACGTCGAGGAGCTGCTGCGGTGTGAGTGAGCGCTTGTCGAGGTCGTCGATTTTGCCCGCTACGGGCTTTATCTGCGTGGTCACCTCGTCGCTGAGTAGCTCGGCAAAGTGTGGAGTGCGGAGGACTTCTTCGGTGCTGGGACTGTGTCCTGGCTCGCCCTTGTCACCTTTGGCTCCAGTCTGACCTGTGGCACCTCGTGCGCCAGTCTCGCCACGGTCTCCCTTGGCTCCCTTGAGTGATTGCTGACTGAGTAGCACCCCGTCAGCGAGGAGCTGAAACTTATCGTTGAGCGTGATGACGGGCTTGTCACCCTTGTCGCCTTTATCGCCTTGGTCACCCTTTTCGCCTTTAGCTCCAGTCTGACCTGTAGCACCACGTGCGCCTGTCTCGCCACGGTCTCCCTTAGCACCTGTAGCTCCACGCTGTCCTCGTAGGTCTACCGCTTGGAGGTCATCGATGAGTAGCTGCGTACCATTCCAGCGAATGTTTGGGGAGTGTCCGTCCTTGCCGTCTGCTCCTGCCTGCCCGTCACGTCCACGGGATTGGTACTGCGTGGTGACGTACTTGTTATCCTTGACGCTCCATATCTTCCAAAAGCCGTTGTCGTCCACCGTCAGCGGGTGCGTGGCTAAGTCCTCAAAGCTCTTGTCCGTGGCTGTCTTGTGCTTGTCCAGCAAGTCCGTCAGCTTGTGTATCTCGCCCTGCTCGGGGTCGAGGAGCTTGCTTTCGAGCGAGGTCACGCTCTCCGCCACGTCCTCGGGGGCGGGCGTCCAGTCGGTTGCGACTGTACCTCGCTCGAGCTTGACGTTGGCTATCGTAAAGCCCCCTGCGTCGGGGTTCTTTGGATTATAATAGCTTTCGTTTGGATAGATATATACCGCATTTGCTTGAAAGCCTTTATCGTACGCCTCTCTGTCTAGAGTCTCTATTATACAGCTGTATCTCACTCGTCCCTCTTCGTACTTAATATATACACTCGTTTGGAACCTAGTATTATACATGAAGAGCACAAGAAACTCACCTTTAGCCGGTAGTCTATCTACGCTCAATAAGTCGAACGACAAGGTGAATGGCTCTGCCTTATCAATAGGTGTGTGGAGATAGTAGATTAAATACCCTCCGATTGTTCCTCTTTCTTTATCTCCTTTTTTGATGAGGTTACGCCCCCCCACTCGGGGGGTGTCGGTCGATTCGATGCGTGCGGTGTATTGGAGCATAGTGGTGTGGATTAGAGGTTGTGGGAGCGGAGCCGTACGCCCCGCCCCCTCGTTGCTAGAATGAGCTGTTAAGCTCAACATCGTAATAGCACGGTGCTGTGCCTGATTCAACGACCGTGCGGACAAAGTCGCTGGCGGTGATGTAGCAGGTGGCTCCTGTGACGGTGCGCTGCTTTGGGTCGGTCGTGCGATTTTTGTTTATCGTCCACGTGAGCTTGCTGTCTAGACTGGTGACCTTGTTACCCAGTATGCCGTAGACGTGTGCCGTGTGGAGGATAGCGGGTGTGCCACTCTGTGTGGTACCGTCCACAATCTTGCCATTGCGTATCTCGCCTTTTGTGGTCACTTTGACTTGGTACGTGCTTTTGAGGTTGTTAATCTCTCTTTCCACTCTTGTGTTGTTGGCATCATAGTTGGTCTTCTCCACGTAGTTGCCCTTGCGTTGCTTGCCGTCTAGTGCGCTATCGATGGCTGTCTGTCGCTTATTGTACTTCGTCTCAAACTCTGCCTGCTTGCTGAGGGCGAGTGCGCCATCGTTGTCGAGGACTTTAGTCCACTTGTAGGAGTCGGCACTTGGGTTCTTGATAAATCTATAGGAGACGCCTTTGTCTTCCTGCCCCTCGCCAATGACGGTGCAAAGGTCGCCAACGTGTCGCTCGGGGTCTTCATTCTTACCCCACGGCTGGTCGCTCCCCTTGATTTGGTCTGCTGGCAAATAGTCTTTAATCGGCAATGGAGTTTTATCCGCTGTCCAGTGTGAGACCTCCTTATTAAGGAGCGTACGGAGGTTCTCCAGCTCAGCCGATGAGGCGAGCGTGCCGATTTTTTCGATATCGTCTTTCCAGTCGGTAATCGTCTTGATGCTACTGCCTTGGCTGGTGAGTGCTGTCTCTGCGTTGGTGATACGTGTTCCGTACCCTGAGAGGGTTGTCCCGTGGCTCTTGATGTCGCGCTCAGCCGTGCCTAGTCGTGTGCCGTGGCTCTCGATACTGCTCTCAGCGGTAGCAAGTCGTGTGCCTTGGCTGGATAAGGTCTGCGCTTGCTGGTTGAGCTTGCCCGCTTGGCTGGTGATATTTCCCTCAGCCGTGCCGAGACGCTTCTTGACATCTTCGCCCTGCTGTGTGAGCGTGGCGAGCTTGTCCGATGATGCGTTGGTGAGGGCTTTGGTGATGTTGACAAGCTGTTGGCTCGTCTTCCACTCGGTAGGCTTAATGGAGCCGTCTTTGATTTTGGCGCGGAGGCTTTCGAATTGCGAGCTGAGCGTCAGCTCTTGCGTGTCTAGCGTAAATTTGTCGCCTCCATTGATAGACTTTGCGAACTGCTCGAGCAGGTCGAGGTTGCCGAGGATGGTCTCTCGGTCGGTCGAGTCGGTGATGTGGCTCTGCCACTGTAACATTGTTGCCATAGTATTTGGATGTTAAGTTATGAATTCTGTAGTTTCTTGATAGCTTCTAGTATTTCGTCCCGCTCTATCTTGTAGCCCACGGTGCAGGAGGTGAGGAAGTCCTTGCGGGTGATAGTCACCTCAGCGTCTCCACGGTGCTTGTCTCGCCACTCAATGTCTGTGTAGCCCGTGCGGTCGTGACCCTCGGGGTTGGTGCGGTACCACTCGGGCGTGATGGAGCGTGCAGATAGGAGTAGCTGGTCGGTGTAGTCTGTCCCTGTGGGTATGTGCGTGATGCGGCACTGGATGACGTATCGGTCTGTGTCGCTCTTGAGGATAGGCGACCCGATAGTGTGCGCCTCTATGCTGTACTGCTCAGAGAGACGCTCCACTGAGCCAGCCACAAGGTCGAGCTGTGCGATGCTATTGCGCAGGTCGCTATCGATGATTTGCAGAGAGTCCACAGCTCCACGACTCTCGCCCTCTAGCTCGCGCCTCAGTGCCTCTATGTCGCTCTGCGAGACACCGCGCCCCTCCCTATTGCGCTTGGGGTTGCGGGACTCGCGCCTGATAATGCTGTACTGGTACTCTTTCATTTCGTGCGCTCTATGTATTTGGCTGAGTAATTGACCGCCTTGATTTCCTCAATGGTTATGTGGCTAGTCTCGCTCAGTACGTCCCAGTCGCTCTGAGTGACGAGGAACTGCTTATCCTCGTGGCGTATCACGATACGCTCTGTCGGTGCATACGACCCACTGATGCGGTTGCGCCTCGTGGCGTAGTGGGTGTACTGCTCAGCGATGTATAGCTCCTCTAGGGTGCCATTAAATTCCCCACAAGTCAGCTTGCCACGTATGGGTGGCAGCGTCACTATGGGGCTGAGCTTCTGACCTGACACTTGCTCCCAAAACTTCGCAAGCCAGCTCTTACGCTCGTCCTCTCGGAGCATACGGAGCAAAGACTTGGAGATGCTCGGCAAGGCTGGCTCGGTGCTGAGTGCGAGGTCTTCTTTGCGATGCTCAAAGGCTTTCTCGTTGAGCGTAGAGACTAGCACCAGCTCCTCACCTTTCTCCTCCTTTTCGTCCCTCCTCACTAGCTCTAGCTTGAGGTTGCGCAGGAGGAAGTAGGAGACGAGGTTAGACATACGCCACACAAAGGTGTTGTCACTCTCTTCTACTTTCCACTTGGTGAGGTCGGGTGTCCTTACATACGATTGCGGTATCATAGCCAGCCAATTCCCATTAGCGTCAGCCTTTGCGATGATGTCGCAATCTATGTGCAGGAAGCGTCCACTCGTAGAGACACGTATAGGTACGTTCGTGACGGGCGGTATGGGGAATGTGAGCGTATCGTTGTGCGAGGCGCGTGTCTCGCTTTTGAGGACAAACAACTGGTTGGTGCCGTGGAATGTGTAGTTACGTACGGGCTTGCTCCACTTGCCCAGCTTCACATCTGCGTATGGTATGAGTAGCCGTGCGTTTGTCTCGCTCTTCTTGACCCAGCGCGTCTGAAAGCGGAATTGGTCACTCGGGTCGGCTATCTGCATCCTGAAGAATGTACCCTCTAGCGTGCTATTGACGAGCTTGTAGTCTCCACAAGTGACCTCAGCTGTCAAGAATAAGTTCTGCACGCCCTTGATATGCTTACGTATCTTGTCGTACTTCTTCTTGTCCAGCGCAAACCATTTGAACGTAGCCCGCTTGGTATTGAGGTCTACATCTCGCTGGTACGGATTGTAGCCGTTGTCTAGTAGCAACTCTAGCGAGAGCGCAATAAAGTACTCGCTAGAGGTCGAGAGGTCTACTTGCGGTAACTGAAACTCTTCTGTCCACACAGCTGGGTACTCCTTGAGGTCGACGGGATAGAAGTCCTTGACCATATTCCAATCGTCAAGTATATCCACGTGCTGCCCTTGATACTCCTCAAAGTGGAGCAGCGTAAAGGGTCGGGCATACACCGCCACGCCTCTATCACTCGTGGAGACGCTACCCCGCTTGGTGCGGTAAGCATAGTTACTGCGGTCTACTCCGTCACCTAGAGAGATAGGCTTGCTTAGCCGTGCGCTGTGGGTAAATGTGCAGGCGGTCACCTCTGTCACCTTGTCGTTGAGGTCGATGAGGTTAATGTCGCTACCCTCTATACTCTCCATATCGGGCTTGTCGAGCGATGTGTCTATGTCGGTGTCTACCGTTAGCGTCAGACGGTTGTACGTCTCGGTCGTCTCAATTGTGGCGTCATCACCTCTCGCCTCTAGTAGCGAGTACTGCTTATCGGTCGCCAGCGTCTCGTGGTCGGCTAGCGTGTAGTCGCCCGTGGGCGTCTGCCACAAGTGCAGGTTGAGTGCCTTGAGTACGTCCTCTAGCACGCTCTGCACATCGGGCTCGTCCTCGGGTCTATCTTGGTCACTATGCCAGTGACTAAGGTCAATAATAGCGTCACAGATATTGCCCGTAGCGACCAACTGCATATCGCTCGGTAAGGCACTCATCTCCTCCCTACTGACACGTGATAGTACGCCACTGGTGATGACGCTGTCTAGCTTGGCACTATCTATAGCCGACACCTTGCTTAAGCTATCCAGTAGGTTGTGCGTACTGGTCGTGGTGCGGATAGTGAGCTGGCCAGGATTGTCGGGATAGATAGCTTCGATGCACTTTTGTACAAAGCCCTTGATTGTGTAAACCGTCCGCTCACCACAAGCATCGGACAAGCGTGTACGACCCAGCACTCCAAAGTCAGAGAAGACGAGGTCGGTAGCGTAGCCGTCACGATAGCTGTATGGCTCGTGCCACTGCTCACCGTCTAGCATACCGTGCCAGAGGACTGTGTTGTTGCGCCTGAGCCGACAATAGACCTCTCGGTCGTTGCTGGAGGCTAGAGACTCAAAGACGCGGTCGCTCTCGCTGTATAGTGATACGTGGAGCTGACCAGCGTGCAGGCCGTGCGTGATGCTCTTGCCACTCGTAGCCGTGGAGACAACGAGGCTGTCGGCTATCATCTTGACCTCGTCTGCAAAGTGTGGCGGGTCGTAGCTGTAGATGACTAACTCTATCGGGTCACCACTGAGCGTGTAGGTCTCAGATATGTAGATTGGTCGTAGGTTCATCGTTTACTCTGTCTTGTTTCGTTATGGATACTAGCCACAAGGTCGCGACCTCTCACTCTCAGCTCGCCCGTCACGGTCACCTGTTGCGGTGTAGCCGTTGCGTTGCGACCCTGAAAACCTTTGGCGAGGTCTTGAAGCCACGCTTGATGTTCGCTAGTAAGTACCCGCTCGCCTTTGTTTACTCGTATCAGCGTGCGGTCACCTGTTGGCGAACCAAAGTCCACCAGTCCACCCTCAGCAAAAGCTCCTAAGGCTCGTACACCGTTTATCAGTGCTGTGTAACCTGCTATCTCGGCAGAGGCGAGAGCTTGGCCGCCAGGGATGAGTGCGTAGCGGGCGGAGATGATAGCGGCCATCTCGGCCATCTTGGCACTCTGTACAGCTTGTGCGGTGGCTACCTCGGCAGCACCTACCGCTATGGAGGTCGCCTCGGTCGCCTGCTTGGCTGTATCTAGTGCCTGCGAGGTGGCTGTCACTGCTTCGATAGTCTCGCTTAGCATCTTGAATGTGCGTATGAGCGAGAGGATGCTATCGATGATGCTCACGATAGACGAAAAGGTCGCAAAGAGCTTCTCTAGACCGCTAGCGTCATCGTCCTCAAAGACACTGCGCAACTGCTTGAAAGCGCGTGTTGCTCCTCTCGTGGCACTCGCTATGCTCTTGATACCTTGGTAGGTCTGCGTAAAGCGTTTCTCTCGTAGCTCGGAGAGGTCGTTCTGTATCGTTTCTAGCTTGATGAGGTCTTCGAGAGACTTAGCCTTTGCCTTAGCGTTGGTAACGAGTTGCTCCGCCTCTGTGCTACCCAGCTTGACTGCCTCCTCTAGCTTCTTGATGTAGTTTTGCAACAGCTGGAGGTCTTCCTGCTGTATCTGTAGCTGGCTCTTCTTGTAGTCGTAGCTGGTATCTCTACTCTCTAGCTCGGGGGTGGCTATATGCTCCGACCGCTTAGCACGTAGGCGGGCTACCTCCTCCTTTTGTGCTTCTGTTAGGTCGCTCTCAGCCGATAGGCGGTTGGTCGTGTCGGTGAGGAGCTGTGCCACGAGGTTGTTGTACTCCTCTAGCGTCAGCGTGCCGTTCTCTAGTCGGTTCGTGTAGCTCGTCAGCGTGCTGTTGTGGTCGGTGAGTATCTTCTCGTATGCCGTCTGCTCGGGGATAAGCCGTCCCATAGCGTCCTGCCACAAGGGTAAGGACTTGGCACCCTCACCACGTAGCTTGGCAACGGTGTCTAGGTAGCTCCGTGCGGTGTCGCTCTCGGCCTTGCTTAGCTCCTCAGCACTGATGCGTCCCGCCTTGTATAGGTTGCTCGCCTCCTGTAGGCTCTTGCGGTACTCCTGCTCCGCCTCGGCTAGCGGGTCTTCCTTTCGTTCGCGCGTCCTACCGCCTCCGCTTCGTCTTGTGTCTGCCCCAGTAGCTATCCTCAGCTCCGTTTCCTTAGCCTCTTTCTCTTTCTGTAGTTTGAGCTGTTCTGCAGAGCCAACTGGTGCGTTCTTCCACCTTTGAGTGAGGTCTTGTAGCTCTTTCTCTAAGCTGGCAATAGAGTTCTCGACCTTACCAGCCACCTTATCGCCTAGCTCCTTGTTGATTTCATCGGCCATCTGACCTTGACTCTCAGAGTCTAGTAGCTTCTTGCGATTTTTTAGGGTTTCAACGGTATTCTGATAGTCTTTCTCGGGGTTGTAGGCCATCCTCGTTATAACCCCTAGCCCACTTAAAGATAGCCCGTCTCGAACACCTTTCAATAGCCAGTTGCTCTTCTTGGACTTCTCCCCGCTCTCGTACTTAGCCACTTCTTTCTCGGATTCTGTGACTAAGTCTGTGAGGGCTTTTATCTTGGCTTCTTGTTTGAGTAGGCGTATACGCTCCGCAATGGCATCGTTGATGTCCTTTTGGTTGGTCAACTCGGTGCCTAACTTATCATTGATTTGCCTCTGTACTTTAACACGCTCCGCCTCGGTGTTCTTCGCATCATTGAGTAGCCTCTGTAGCTTCTCTAGCTCGGTTATCTCAGAGGTGCGTTGAGCCTCGTTTATTGCCTTGTTGACCTCCTCCTGCGCCTTTTTGACAGCGTTGAGCCTGTTCCACCACTTGCCGACCTGCTCTATGATCCACCCAATGGCCGCAAAGATAGCCCCAAAGATTGTCGCAGAGAGTGCAGAGCGAATAGCCGTCTTGATACCAGCCCATACGCCTTTGACCATTGTACCCAGAGCAGCCCATCGGCTCTTACTCTGTGCTACATATAGTTGCTCCTCCTTAGCTTGTATCGCTAGGGACGCTTTCTGCCTGCGCTCCTGCTCGGCTGTGCGGGCTTTGTCTAGTGCTATCTGCTGGTCGGTAACCTCCTCAGAGATACGCTTGCGCCTATTGGCTGTGTCTCGCTCTACTTGGAGCTGGCGGTTCTCTAGCTCGACCTTTGCTTTGGCTGTGCGCTCGGCTATCTGCTGGTTAGCGCGTGCGTACTGCTCGTCACGCTTGAGCTGTGCCGTACGTAGCCTGTCGTGCCTACGTTTCTCGCGCTCGGTGTCGCTAACCTTGAGCTTGTCGCATCGCTCATTGATGCGGGCCACATTCTGTGCGTATCGCTCGTCTATCTGCTGGAGACGTGCTTTGTGGCTCGCCTCGGCTGTCTCGATACGCTTCTGACGGGTCGCTATGTAGGAGAGGTCGCCTTTCTTGGGCTGCACCCCAAAGAGTGCGTCTTGTGTGTCGTAGAGCTTGCCCTGCCTCTTAGCCTCTGCCTGCTCGTACGCTTGCACGCTCTCCTCGTAGAGGGCTTTCTCCTTTTCTATCTCTGCTTTGAGTGCCTCGACCTCGGCACGCTTGGCGTCGGATATCTTGCGGAAAGACTTCATTATCTTACCGCCAACGGCCGTGCCTGCGACAGCTCCCGCAAAGGCTAAAAAGTGGTCTTTGAGTAAGCCCAATAGCCCGCTAATAGCGTCAACGGCCATCTTGAGCTTGCCCGTAATGTCCCAATCAAGGACTATCTCACGTAGGCGGTTCCCTAAGCGGGTATACGAGGTCTCAAGGTTGTCAACGTCGGGCGTACCGCTCAGCTCTTTGAGCTTTCCAACGAACACCTCCATTACCTCGGCTGAGTTGATGGCTCCTGCTTTGAGCTTCTCTTGAAGTGCCTGAATAGAGCCGTCTGTGCCGTACTGCTCACCAACGGCACGAGCCATTGCGGCCATAGCGGTAGGGATACGCTCGCCTAGCTGGCGGCGGAGCTCCTCGGCGCTCACCACGCCCTTACCCATCATCTGCTCGACAGCGAGGAATGCGAGGTTAGCATCGGAGGCGGAGAGACCAAAGGCACTGACTGCTTGTGTCAGTCCTTGGAATATATTTTTCACCGTGCCTATCTCAACGCCTGCGCCTCGGGAGGCGGCTAGAAACTTACCAAAGCTTAGCTCTAGATTGTTGATGCTCTGCCCGTACTTGTTGCCTAGGTCGGTTATCCACTTCTCGCTACTGGCGAACTCCTGCATACTACTGCTGACGTTCTTCAGCGTGATGCGGGCGCGGTTTGTCTCACGGGCTACCTCTTTGAGCTTATTGAGGAAGCTCGTTATCGCAAAAGCTCCACCTGTCAGAGCCACGAAGAATGAGGATACCTGCAGGCGCAACCCTCGAATAGCTGATTGCGTCTGCTGGATGCCTGTATCGACTCCGTCCTTGACTAACTTAAGGACGATAGGGAGATTTAGTCTAGCCATTGTGTTGTGCGGTTTTGTGTTGGGCGTTAGCTAGCCAAAAGCTAATGGCTAACAGCCAAAAGCCTTCAGCCGGGCTTCGTTCCAATCGGATGTATCTTCGGTCGTGCGGTGTGCGGGACGTGCCTCTTCGTCCCACGCAAAGGGTATGAGGTCTTCGGGTCGCTTGATTTTCTTTGAGTCGATGTGCGGGAGGAGACCCATATACGACCAAAGTCGCTCACGTTCTAGTCGTTGCTGTCGCTTGCGCTGGGTAGCGTCTATGTAGATAGTCAGCTCCCACAGCTCGGCACGCTCTAGTAGGTAGTCAGCGGGTACGACGCCCTCGGTGAGTAGCTCGGTCACTACGTCTGTCAAGGTTCTAACCTCTGACTGCTCCTCTCTAACCTCTGACCTCTCATCTCTAGCATCTAGCCCGCTGTACTGCTGTAAGCTTGCTAGCTCTCGCGCTAGCTCCTTAGCCTCCTTAGCCATAAAGGCGGATGCACCAAGAGTAGTCCGTGACCACTCCTCGAGCGTATAGCGGGTGTAGGCTTCGGGGGTGGTGCAATAGATTAGGGTAGCCCCGTCTGGCTCATCTGCGAAGATGCTACGACCCAAAAGACGCTCGTAGCGAAGTAGGTCACGGATTGTTATCATCGGTTAGTGGTATAAAAATAGTCCTAGGATTATCGTTTGATAGTCCTGGGACTATTGCTTGATAGTGCTGGGACTATTCGGTAAGGATTAGCTCCGTCCCTTGGCTAGTGCTGGAAGACCCGTATTTTCTTCGCTCTGACTAGTCGTGTGGGGCGGGTAGCTGGCTCTTGGCCATTAGCTGTTAGCCATTAGCTAGCCAACAGCCAAAAGCCATTCTAAGCTGTCTCGCCAAGGGGCTTGCCTGCTCCGTCAAGGAGTGGCCCTGTTCCCTTTAGTTCACAGCTAAAGCTCTCATACTCGCCATTGGAGGACTTTTCATTGAGCTTGGTGATGATTGCATCGCCTTGGTAGTGGATAGTCCCCCTGGCAAAGGTCTTAGCACCTGTAGTGTCTACGCCACGAGTCACATCGCACGCCATAATGCGTATGGGCTTGCGCTGTACGAGGGCTTTCATAAGCGCGTCCTTGGACTCGTGGCCCGTAGTGGTAGACGTGAGTGCCTCGATAGAGATACTCCACGAGATTTTGCCAGGCATAGAGCTGTCGTAGTCACCTGACATCTTGCTGGAGACGTCTTTGGTGTCGACCGTTGTATCTAGCGTGTGGCTAGTCGTGTAAGCGATAGGGTTGTCGCCAACGAATATCATCAGCTCTTCGCCCTTTCTGAGGTCTTTTGCCTCGCTGTAAGTTGTTGCCATAGTTGTTGGATTTGTTTGTGTTGTTGTACTTGGATCTGGCATAGTTGTATTGCCTTATTTAATTGCGTATTCTAGGATTTGGACGAACTTGCCCTCGTGGAGAGCCTCGCCACTGTCTTGTATCGTGATACTCACGCCTCCAGCCTTGCCGTACTCCTCTTCGTGTATCTTGGTCAGCTGGCGGTCTACTGCCTCGGCTATATCTAGCCCTCTAGCGTAGTCGTCACTATACACCTCAATTATCACGCTGGTTGTGTACTCAAGTATGGAGAACTTGGTCTCTCGTGCCTTGTAGCTACTGCGGGTCAGTATGACAAAGTCGCCCTCTGTCTCGGGTGCAAGGACGGGGTAGATATGATTACCCACGAGCTTCTGCATCTCCTCAGAGGCGAGCAAACGCTCACGGATATACTCAGCTAATCGCCACTTAGGCGTGTTATTGTCAAAGTGTATGTTCATAGCTTATTGACCTTTTCGACAATACCCGTGACGGCCATCTCCTGCGCCTTGGCTCCGCTGCCTGTGAGGGTGTCACGCCAAAAGTAGCTGGCTGGCATACGTCCCGTGTAGCGTCCTGTCTTCTTCTGAAAGCGTGCCACGGTACCTCTGTCGTGAAAGTGGGCGTGGTTCGCAAAGCTCCCTAGCCCTGCGATTGCGTCTACCTTTTCGCGCTTGCTCTTAGCCGTAAAGCCCCAAACAAAGCGTGTAGGTCTACGATGCTCGAAACCTTTCCAACGCCTGAGATACTCAGCACGCCCACGCTCCTTGAGGTATTTAGCACCTTGCAAAAAGCCCGCTTCAACTCGGGGGTCTTTGTCTATCAGTGCCACCTGCCCCAAAGCATCGTTGACGTGCTGTAGGTCACTGCGGGGTATGGTCAGAGTCATTTTCATAGGTTCACGCGCTCGGTGAAGAGGGTTATACTACGGTCTCGCTGGTTGTAGTCTTGCATCGTGATACGGAAGAGCAGACCCCGATAGCGTACCCGCTCGGCTCGCTCGGCCACAGGGCAATAGCGGATGATAAAGCGGGCTCCCATAGGGTCCCACTCCTCCTTGCCAACTATCCCGTCACGGTCATAGCGGTATATCATGCGGAGCTTACTACAGCGGACCGTAGCGAGCGTGCGCCAATGCTTGCGGACTGCTCCGCTTGCGTCTTGCGTGCGCTCCTCAGCGAGTAACTCGATGCGTTCTCTTAAGATACCTGCTCTCATCGTTCTAGTCGGTAAGGGAGTATCAGTGCAGAGAGGGTAAAGGGTACCTCTGCGGTGCGTGTCGTCTCGCCCTCACGATGTGCATACAGACGGGCACACTCGATAAGGATAGCGTGACGGAGCGGTGCGGGTAGTCGCCCCTCAGCGGTCAAGACCTCTTCATAGGGACGATTTATCCACAGCTGGACAGCCTCCTCGCCCACCTCTATGAGGTGAGTGAGGTAAGCGTCTTCGTCGGCATACTCAATATTGAGTTGCGCCTTGAGCTCATCTAGTGTGACGTGCTGTGACATAGCTTGCTAGCTAGTGACTAGGAGCCTGCTTTGACCTTGATAGCCGTAAAGGCATCAGGAAGCAGAAGCTTAGCGTCTACGTCCGTATTGATGACAAAGCGGACTAAATCCTTGTTCGCTAGCGTCAGCGGGTCTATCGTGATACGTGGATTGCCAAACTGAGCCGCTACGAGGTAACGCCAGCAACCGAACACGACAATATCCTCGGGGATGAACTGAGACACAAGGACGGGGTAGCCGTTCATTCTGTCGTTCTCGATAATCATCTTGGGGTTGCCCTTTTCGATAGGCGTACTCTTTAGCTCGCCATACATATTGGCTCCCATAATGTAAGCACCCATATCCTCTTGGGGGATATAGTTCTTAGAGAGGACAGCCGTCTCCATAGCCACGACAGCCTTGTTGTTGAGGTTCGCAAGCGTTACCTGCGTAGCCTTGTCATAGACAGGCTTGAGGACACAATCACCTGCGCCACCCATAGTCGTATTGGCGAAGATATACTTGTGCGTAGATAATAGCACTGAGTTACCTAGAGCCTCTAGTATCACTGCGGGCAGACCGACATTCTCCTGAGTGAGTGACTGATTGGAGACATCTACGGGGAGACCGACACGCTTGGGAGACATCGTCAGCGAAGAGATGCTTATCTTCTTTGATGCTAGCTCGACAGCCTCGCCTGCGAATGTAGCCTCCAATGCACCTAGGAATGGGAAGACGGGGGTGCCGTGGACGTTCGTCATCATCTGATTGCCTATCTTGCCCAGCAAGAAGTTCTCGTGCAATGGCTTCATCAACCGCTGGATGAGCTGTGGCGTGACGTCCTTGACATCGGTCATCATCGTGACCTCGCCTGCTCTCAGCTCGATACCCTGAGCAAGCTTAGCATCTCTCGCCTCAATAGCCTTGGCGAGGAACTCACGATACTCGTTCTTCACGGGCTCGGGCTGGAATGGCTTGAGGAGCTTGCTGACCTCCTCCATACGTACCTCTCGGGCGAGGTCTTCATACTCTCTTAGGAGAGTGTCGTACTCCTTGGCACGCTCTTCTGTGAGCTTGCCTGCTTTGCGCTCCTCCTCCATTGTGCGGAGCGTCTCGCGCTTCTGAATTAGCGTTTCGTTTTTATTCATACTGCTTGTTGTTATAAGGGTTAATTAAGTTGTTGTATCTATTTCCTAGTTCTGGAAAGTCATTAGCTCGTGGCTCCTCATTGGCTGTTGGCTGTTGGCTGTTAGCCGTTGGCTCTGGCTCCTGCTTCGCCTGCATCTCTCTCACGGCTACACTCGTGTCGCTGTAAGCGGGGTCGGGGGTCAGCGTTATATCATACAGCCCGCTTATCTTGGTTATCGTACGTAGGATAGTGCCGTCTGGCTGCTCCTCCATACGAGAGCCACCTTTCGCCACGGTAAAGGCGAAACTGCTACCCGATATATCGCCACGCTTGACTAGCTCCACAGCGGTATCGCCGTCTGCTGTGTGGGGTGCCATAAAGCGGTACTTCAGTCCGTGGTCGTCTAGCTCTAGCGTCAGACTGCCTGCGCCTTTGTTGCTCCTGCCTAGCACGCGCTCTCGGTTGTGGTAGAGTAGTGCCTTGACATCGCTACTAGCTACTAGCTCGGGGGTGATAGCCTCTCGCTCGATAACCTCTACAAAGGAGCCATTACCAAAGTCCCACAGCTCGTTACTACGGCTATTGAAGACCACGGCATAGCCCTCTACGATGCGGTCGTCTCCGACCATTTTTATTTCGCCCTCTAAGGAGCGTATCTCTCTATTCTTCGGATTCATCACTATCTGTTTTATCGTTATTTCTAGGACTGCGGGGTGCATCGGGTGCGCTCGGTGCGTTATCACCGACACCGTCTAGCCTGAATACGTTACACGTCATAAAGGCAGTATCGCCACCCTCTAGTGGCTCTCGACCCTCCTTGATGCGTACCTCGTTAGGCGTTAGGATACCACTGGCAACTGCCTTGGAATAGTACTCGCCACGGCTCTTGAGGTCACTAACAAAGACATCGTCTAGGTCGTACTCTAGCTTGTAGTTGCGCTTGATTGAGTTGGGTATGAGCTTACAACTCATCTCCGTGCTTATCTGCCTAAGTATCGGGGCGAGCGTCTGCTGGTAAAAGCTTAGCTGGCTGGTTGAGTTGTTCTTATAGGTACTGCTATTGCCACCGCTTACGAAGACCATCTCGGGATGCACACCAAAGAATCGGCATATATCGTAAGGGGAAAATTTGCGGGTCTCTAGCAACTGCGCATCGGCGGGCGTTATGGATAGCGGTTTGAACTCGACAGTCCCTGGCACCTCGACTATCGCCTTGCCACTGGAGAAGTCTCGGGACAAACGATTAGCTACGCTTGTCATAAAGCTGTCCTGCACTGCTCCCAGCCCTTGCACCACATTGGCACCTGTTACAATTCCTCGCTGGGTATTGCCACTGCTTAGCCCGTCTAGCGTCTGACTATCGGCTGTGGCACTCAGGCTCAGCGTACGGGCTGCATACTGGATAGTAGAAACACCAGTATAGCCACCGTCTAGACTGCGGTTCTTGATATGTACTATCTTGTCCGGCTTGTAGTTGCCTACAACACCATTGTTGTAGTCGTTGACTCGATAGACGCGCTTGGTGCGGTCGTAGGTCACACTGCCTGCATCTAGTAGCGTCAGAGCATACACCTCGCCTGCTCGCCAGTGTGGTAGGAGGTAGGCATTACCCAGCAATAACCTTTGCGCCACTACGGCTCCCATAAGGTCGAAAAAGGTCTGCTGGTCGTTCGCCATACCGCTCAGCATATCAGCCAGCGGACTATCTTCAAAGACTTTGAACAGCTCGCCACTAGCGCGCCTCTTGAGCTTCAGTGGCATCATCGCCACCGTACCGCTAAGGATATCCACGCATCGGTACACGGTCGGGAGGCTCATAGCCTGCTCAGCCGTCTGTATGCGCTCAGCAAGCCGTGGCGTACTGTAGTCGTACACCTGCACGGTCGGGTCACTCTCGCGCCTCTCTCGTGGTCTCATACCGACTAGCTGTCGGAGCATCTCTACGGACTTACTCATTGGTTGTAGTTTGCTTGTATTGCTTGGTCAGCGTGCGGAGCTGTGCCTCTAGTCGCTTTTGGTTCTCTAGGAGCTTGGTGTTGGTCGCTAATAGCTCTGCATTCTCGTCTTTGAGCTTGCCTATCTGCTCCTGCATCTTGACTTGGTTGGATAGGAGCTTTACATTCTCATTACGGAGCTTGAGTACCTCATTGTAAAGCTTGTTGACTCGCTCACTGAGTAGCGTATTGGTATCGTTCATCTCTCGGAGGGCAACGGTACCCGCTACACCCACCTCGATGGCCTGCTTCTTGCGACCCCTCCAGTACGACCACACGGCACTCACGGCACCGATGATACCCGTGACAATTGTCGTCGCTGTTATTAGTAATATCTCGTGCATTCGTTGTGTTGCTATGAAGTTTCTACTATAAGCATTTAGCACCCCCTTTTTAGTACCATTTGGAGTTAGCCTTTGGCTATTAGCCCTTAGCCGTTAGCTAGCCAATAGCCAACAGCTAAAAGCCAACAGCTACATTCTGCATCATCCAAAAGCACATCACGTTCGTAATACAGCCGTCTATCTTGCCCAGCGGTTGACGCTTGATAGGCTTTCTATTCTCCAGCTTGTCCTCATCTATAACCGCATTGTCAAAGCAATAGGCGGTTATCGGGTTGCGCTCAAAGGTTATCTGCCTGCGGTAGAGCGTTAGCTCCAAACTCTCCACGGGCGAAGTAAAAGCCCCGTAAGTCTGTGGCACGTCATAGAGGAACTGCTTACCCACGCCTGGCGTGTACTCTAGCATCTGTATAAATTCCCGCGCCTTGTACTTGTCGTAGCCTATCCCCAGTATGGCAAAGGGCTTGCGTAGTATATCCTCCACGATGCGCCTATAGTCTATCACGTCACCATCTACCAAATGCAGGTAGCCGTACTCTGCCCATCGCTTGTACAGCTCGCTATTGGGGTGGCTGCCTATCTGACCCCGTGGAAAGTAGTACTCAGTGATGCTGTGAAACGGCACGGACACCTCTCTCCCAGCCACGACACGGCCAGGCATATAGAGCAGATAGGTCACGGCCGAGAAATCGTCCACAACGGAGAGGTCTACACTGCACACGGCACGCACGTTGCGGTAGTCCTCCACAACGCCCTCGGGTAGGTAGAGTGCCTCTATCTCCTTGCCCTCTATCCACGACTTAGCACTATCCTCTGCGAAGATGTTGAGGAGCTTGTTTCTAAACTCTTTCATATCGGACGAGCTGAGGCGTGCTTTCGTCCACTCGCTCTCGTAGAAGTCTTCATAGACGGTCACACCGATATGCGGTTGTACCTTGCGCCACGTATCGGGGTCGCCCTCATCGTCTCCCTCGTCTGGCTCGAAGATGTGAGCGAAGACGCTATCATTATCGACCTCACCTCTGAGGATGCTTTTGTAGAGACTGAGCATCTCATAAAAGGGGGTAGCGGTCTTGTCGCTAGCGGTCGTTATAACGATTGTGAGCGGGTTGAGCCTTGCTCCCATAGAGCTTGTGAGGACGTTCTTAAGGTCGGCACTCTCGCTCTGACTATACTCGTCTAGGATAACCGTACTAGCGTTTAGTCCGTCTAGCGTATCACTGCGAGACGCTAAGCACTCAGCAAAGCTCGTCTTGCCTGCCATTAGGTTGTACACTTTCTCCCTATTGACTTTGAATCGTCTCAGCTTAGGGTCTAGGTTCTTCAGTACGGACTTAATCACGGCGAAGCAGATTTGCGCTTGGTTGTAGCTGTTCGCCCCTACATAGCACTGCGCATTGCTATCGCCATAGAGGAGGTCATAGACGGCTAGAGCGGCCACACTGGTTGTCTTGCTAAACTTCCTCGGTACGAAGAGCAGCGCCTCACGGGTTAGTCGCTTGTCCGTGCCTTTGTGGTAGAAGCCCATAATGCTGGCGAATTGAAACACCTGCACAGGCGTTAGCTTGTACCGCTCTTTGCCCTTTTTGCCAGGGAACTGCAGGTACTCGTAAAAGGTGACAAACCGCTTGACCTCTAGCGGTCGCCACTCGTACCGCTCAATTAGCTCCACAAAGCGCACACCTGCCAACAGCTCATAAGCATTGTGTCTCTCGGGGTACTTCTTCAGCCCCAAGAGGTAGGTGTATAGCCTTGCGTCAGCCTCCTTGCACTTGCTGGCGGGGAGCTTGCACGACTTAATACGCTCGGTCGCCTGCTCCTTTAGCGTCATTGCCCTTGAGTAATGTTGTCTAGCTTGTCTGTCAGACGGTCTAGCGTGTCTTCTGTCGGTGCCATAGACGCACGCACATTCATTGCGAGGTCGTTCAAAGCACCTCTCAGCTCCTTAGTCGTATCTCGGTAAGCATTGAAAGCGGGGTTTATCTTCAATCGCTTCTCGCCTACACTCGTACGCTCCTCAACCGTAACACCATTCTCCTGCATCGACCTAAAAGCCTCATCACGCAAATAAATCATCTGCGCACAACTCATTATCAAGCTATCGTACAGCTCGCTGTACAGCTTTAGGTCTGTCAGCACCTCCTTTATCTCCTCAAACTTCTTCTTCGCCTTGTCTACCTGCGGTGCCTCTGCACGCTTAGCACTACTCGCACGCTTTGAAGTGCTCCTCGCCTTGCTGGTCGTTTGTGCCTCCTTGCTATTTGTTCTTCTAGTCATTGGTACTCATTCAGTTACTACCTATAAGCTCCAAACTACCCGTTTTTAGTACCAACCAACTACCCGCAACAGGGCGGTTCACTAACTTTCATTACCTTTGTCGTGCATACTTAATAGCCATTTGTTTTAGGTTAAGTCCGTTTTTGCTTTTTTCAGTCTAAGCGTTAGTCCGCTTTGCTTTTTGTCCGTTTGTCCCGCTCCGTTGACCGCTCTCTCCCATATCCTCGGTCGCGTGAGCGGGACTTCCTTTTCCTCCGCTCCACCAAAAAGACCCATTGACTGCCAAAAATCACACCACAAAGCCACCTCACCCCCCCAAAAAGCACCAAAAACAGCATCCTCCGCCCAATTAACTACCCAAAATCACACCACAACGCCCCTTTTCCTTTTCTCAAATTCTTTCCCTTAATCTCCTTTTCCTTTCCCTTGCTTTCCTTTTCCTCAAAAGCGTATATAGTTTTCCGCAATCACTCCGCTCACTCCTTGACTTCCTCCGCTCACTCCTTGACTTCCTCTAGCCTCGCCAAAATTTTCACCCGCTTTTCCCTTGAATTCCCCCTGTTTTGCGCTGAAAAATCACATTTTTTTTGACCTCGCGCATAAAAATGGGGACGGGGCGGGTTTCGGTCTGCCTCTCCCCCCTTTTTGAAAAATCGCCCCCCCCTCCTGAGGGTCGCCAGTCGGGCCGCCTGAGGGTACCCACGGGGGCCAGGCGGTGGCCACTCCAGGCACGATAAGACAACCACAAGCAACAGGCACGACAAGACAACCGACAAGAGCAGCGAGCAGGCACGGCGACCGACTGCAGGAGGTGCCACAAGACGATAAGACTAGCGACAAGGAGCAGCAGCAAGCACGACCGACCACGATAGACGACCGACAAGAGTAGCGAGGTAATACGACCGACTGCAGGCGACAAGACTAGCAAGACGATATGAGAGTCTGTAAGACGATACAAGACGATACCACGCACAAGATACCACAAGGAGCAACGGAGACGCACCACGGAGCAAGCAAGTACCAAATAAGAGGATATACCAGCAAGCAGGCAGCACTGACGACACAACGACTATACACTACTATATATAAGAGTAGCAAGCAAGGACAAGCAACAGCAAGCAAGAGCAGATACAACGACTATACACTACTATATATATATAAGAGTAGGTAACACGACCAGCAAGAGCAGCACAACCACAACAAGACGACAAGCAAGGACCAAAAGCAAGCGAATCGAACGAATAGCAGGAAACAAAAACGGAAACGAATATAACTTTCACATCGTAAGTAGTTGAAATATAGCGACTTGATTTTTAGAACAAAATTATTTTCGAAATTCATCGGAAAAACGCTTGCAAGTTTCAAAAGTTTTCGTACCTTTGCCAATGAAACAAGTAAGCAACGGGTCAACGTACCCTTTGCGACAAGAAATATATACCTCGCTTAGTGGATAGTTTCGCATTTATTGCTTACTTGTTTCAACCACTTTGCGAGGTACTTTTTTGCAAACCAAATCAATCAAATGAAACAAGTAAGAAACCGCGCTAATTTCGCACGAACAGCCGAATCAGGTGCAACAACCTACCAAAACGCACTAGACGCTACAGGCGTTAATGTCCTTGGGGTCCTTGAGGACTATTTGCCAGCCGATGACAATGGGTATGAGTGGTATTGCCTAATGGAGGACCTCGCATGCGACTACGATATTGCCGACGAAGACGGCAATCTGTATAGCTTTTTCACGGCCTACGTCACGGACGCGACGGAGGAACAGGCCGAAGCACTCAAAGAGAACTACGATACTATATACATCGAATATAGTAACGAGCTAGAAATGTACGTACTTATGGCAGACTGGTGCGGGTGCTCTATGGATAATGTACCCGTATACACTCGCAACGCCTAACAACCAACACGGGGCCACGCTAACCGGTGGCCCCACAACCAAACCAAATCAATCAAACCAAAAAAAAAGATACAATCATGAACGCTATAAATAACAACACCACAATACAAGAGTCACGCAACCGCTACAACGCACTACTCGCGCAAGCACTAAAGCGTATCAACGACCGCAAGCGCAACAAGGAGGCACAAGAGCCTGAGGAGACAACCGCAACGCCTGAGGAGGTGACGACCGAACCGACCGAAGCAAGCAAGCCCGAGCAGGTGACAACAACACGCAAGACGACCACGACAAGACGCACCAAGACCGCCAGTCCGAAAGCGTTAGGACGTGATATATACCATATATTCACCGACAAGGATAGCCGATGGCCTAGTATGTTCGACAGCGGAGTATACCACGACCCCGAAGGGTACGCCTTAATCTCCGACAATGTTATACTTATCGAAAGCAAATCGGACTATAAAGACGAGGTCAGCGGTAAATTGATCAAAGAAGACGGAACGGAAAGCAAATCGGACACGCAACAACTTAGCAAGTATAAAGAGATTTGCCGACCAACAGGGAACAAATATGCAACCACCCCGAAAGAGATAGAAGAGCAGATAAAAGCAATACAAGACGAAGAGAAGCGCACCGCACTTTGCGAGCTGTTTGGCAAGGATATGACCCCCGAAGAGGTTAAAGAGGAACTAAAATATAACAAGGAGGCCCGAGCACACGCAAACGCAAAAGCGAATCCAAAGTTTGTAAAGCTATTATTCCCGACTGGCGACTATATGTTTTTACACCTTAAGCAACTAAAAAGGGGGCTAAGCGTTGCGAAGAAACTAGGTACAAATTGCATATCTAAGCCAAACAATATCTTACAATTTACAGGCGAGGCGGGTAGAATAATAGTCGCAGGGTGCATAATAAGCCCCGAAGACGAAAGCGCAATAGCGCACCTAACAATAGACCTAACGGGCGCAACACCAGCCCCCGCAGATACGACAGCAATAGAGGAGGCGACCCCCGCAACGGCTCCACAAGCGACCGAAGAAGATACGACAACAGCCCCCGAAGTCGTAACAGAAGAGGCAACAGCCGAAACGCCTGTACAGGAGCCCGAGGAAGTGACGACCGAAGAGGGTCCCGAATTGACTGTAGAGCAAGAGGACGACAACGCCCCCGTGTTACTTGACCTTATCAAGCGATACGGCAATGTAGGTGCCGACTATCTAGAGACGCTAGACTATAACCAAGCGACCGAACAAGTATACACAACCAAGAGAGGCAACAGCACAAAGGTAACCGAAAGGTATTACACAATAGATGACCGGACTATATACGGACTATATAGACGATACAACCGCAACGGCAAGCGGGCCCGCTTTGCGGTCTATCAAGACGGGCAAATGATTGAGGCAAGGGCGTACGGCAAAAATAATAGTTGCTACAAAGCCGAAATACAATACAACGGAGGCGAATTTGTCTACAACGTCACGGACGGCAAAATAACAGGCGGTTACTATACAACGGCCGACAAGCTTACAATCGTACGATTTGACGATAACAACCGACCAGCAACCCCCCGCGACCTACCAGCCCCCGCCACGACAAGCAAGACGACGACAAAGGAGGAGCCCGCCACGACTGTACAGGAGCAACCGACAAGCGAGCCCGCAACAGTTCCAACGCCTGAGGCGACAACAGCCCCCGAAGAGGTGCAAGGGGTCACGACAAGCAAGCAAGAGGGCAGCACCCCCTACTGGTTACTACTTGACCAAGAGCTAATGGAGCAACAAGAGGAGCAAGAGCAAGAGCAGGCACTCGCAACGCCTGAGAAGTCCGAGGAGGAGCCAGCCCCCGCCACTGAAGCAACGGACGACTCCGAAGAAGTCGTATTTCTAAAGGGTGCCGAACTGAATAAGGTAATAGAAGAGTTTGCAGACAAAAACGGGCTAGACCTCAAGGAGCAAAAAAGATATTACGACTTTTACGCCACGTCTGATGGCTATTTTACAAAGCTTAGGAAGCAGAAGCCCCGCAAGGATTTATATATAGCTGACGAGGGGCCATATTACGACAAGTACGAAAGAGGAGAGATAACCGATAAGGATATATTTTTCTCACAAAATATGCGTGATGCAAGCTTTCGCCAGCAGATGCCGCTATATACCCCCGAAAGTGGCAAATTAGAATGTGAGCTATTCGTTGCCGTTTGCAGATACGAGACAGCAATCCAAACGGTACCAAGTAGGCCAGCCAGTCCCCGAGAGTGTACAGTCTATAAAGCTATCTATGAGTTGTATCTCTCAGACCATCGCACAAGGCTAGAAAAGTATTGGAAGCGTTACGGGGACAAAGTGTGTGTCGATACCTACTGGGCCGACCGATAACAACAGGCGGGCGGGGTACCAGCCCCACCCCCGCTTGTCAATCAAACACGAATGACTATATTTGCAAACAGATAGCAAACCAAAGACTATGACAGACCTACTAGAAGCACTGAGATACACCGATGAGGTGATATCAGGCGAGCAGAGCCCTATCGAAAGCGTGGAGATAACCTACGAGGAGGCGGGAGAGAATTGTACCTTTTATGTCGTTACTACTCACGTGGCCCCCGATGCCGAGATGGCGTACGACTGCGATGGCGTGGCGGTTATCCTTTGGGAGGACGGCACAATCGTAACTCAAAGGGACTGGCAAACGCCTACGAGTTTGACAAAGCTAGAGGACGTAAACGACACCCGCGCTACCGACTGGATGTCCCCACAGGGTATGATAATAATGGCCCCCGAGGCTGGTATCAGTATGCCGAGCGTACTTTACGGACTATAAATACAAGACTATGAAACGAGCAATTCTAAAGGAGACCGCAACAGGCCGAGAGATAGAAGTACACGCCACGACCGAACACCCACAAAGTAGCTACGGGCACCCCGTATGGGTAGATGATGAGGGGGTCGCTTATCTTCAGGCAGATTTGCCGATACCGAATCCATTTTACACGGTGATTAAGACTTGGGAGGATTAGCCCCCCGACTAGACACTACCAAACACACAACAGCCCCACGACCCGAGAGAGTGCCGTGGGGCTTTTCTTGTGACTTGTCCGAGCGGTGCGAGTGAGTTGTCAAAGTTTCTTTGACGACTGCCCCGACCTTTTCCGTGACCTCACGAAAATGGCACCCCCGCCAGTTATTAAGTATTACTTAAATACTCCGCCCCACTGCTCTAAGATGCGACTAGCGATGCCGTATATCATTAGAGGCGGTACACTCATACCGAGGACGTAATCAGGACGACGACCGCAGAAGTCGTAATCACGGGGCCACGAGGATATTTTGAGTAGCTCCGTATCACTCAGGTGGCGGGGTTGGTCGTAGAGGGAGAGAGTCGAGCGTACATGTGTCGTGATTGTATAGGGTACTTTATCAGCGTAGATAAATTGATGCGAGTGCCAGCCCCCGCCTTTGCCGTCACGCTCTAATATCTGGGTAAACTTGCGGTCGCCCCAACGCTTGCGACACCATATTTGATACGTCTTTGTATTTGGATTCATAAGTCGCCCCTCGTAGTCGGCTATCATACCATAGGTGATGTCCTCTCCGTCAAATGTCAAGTCGAGGAGCGGACGGCTCCCCACGTTTGGCACGCTCGCCACGAGGTCACGACGCAGAGCCACGAAGAAGATACGCTCCCGCATCTGTGGCACCCCCATACGCCTGGCGTTGAGTTTGTATTCTAGCGGTACATAGCCCGCCTCGCCTAGCTTGGTGAGGATAGCATCAGCGTACTTATTGGCTGCCCCCGACCTCAGCCCCGCCACATTCTCAGCGATGACGATTTTAGGTTGCAGACGCTCAGCGAGGGCGATAAACTCAAAGAAGAGGGTGTCGAGGACTTGCGACACGCCCCCCTCTCTTGCTTTGCGCTCCTTACCCCACCCCCGCTCACGGATGCCCGCCATCGAGAACGATGTGCAGGGTGGCGAACCGTCTAGTATGTCTAACTGATAAAGCTCCTCGGGAAGTACCTCCCGCCTCCGAAACTCTTGTATAGGCTCCCGAAAGCAGAGGTGCCCCGCTGGCTTGTGGTTCGTCTTGTAGCATCTCGCCATATAGGGGTCGACCTCGTTATACCCGATTACGTCTAGCCCTGCTAGCTTGTACCCCATAGTGCTACCCCCGCCCCCAGCAAAGCAGGAGAAGACACGCCCCCGATTCTTCGCAAAGGTGGCCCCCGCTAAAGTCCAATCGTATGTAACTCTACTCATCACCGCCCCCCTTTAGAAAGTTAGCGACAAAAGCCCCTGTGCGTGCTTTGTGGCGCGCCTTGGTTGCCTCCTTGCCCCCGCTTGCTAGCTCACGATGTATATCGTGGTGACAAGGCTCGCAGAGGCTCATAAGGTTCTTAGCACTGTATGCGAGCTGGCGCATACGTGTTGGATTGCCTACCTCCGTCTCAATAGGGATAATGTGATGCACGCAAGTGGCGGGCGTCACGCGCCCCCCCTCCTTGCAACGCTCACAGAGCGGGTCGCGCCACAGCTTCTGCTTGCGAAGTCGTACCCACTCACGAGAGGTTATCAGCTGGCGGTAGACCTTGTCGGTCGTGTAACGCTTACCGCCCGTTATATTTAAGTTTATCATTCGCTACTGCTCTAAATTCTTCATAAGTTGCAAACTCTACAGGGAGCCTATACAACCCCAGCAAAGTATCGTGCAAAACATCTTGCGGTGTCTCAGAGGTGCCCCGCCTGAGCGTACCGCTGTACTTACGCCTCAGCCCCCCATAGTTGCGGACGAGATAAGCGTCTGCGTGGTGCTTGTTGGTGTGTGGCTGTTGGCTCTTAGCCTTTGGCTGTTGGCTCTCTTGCGAGCTAGTCAGAGCCTCATACTGCCCCCCGCTTGTTGATTGGTCGGAGGGCTGCACCTCGTGGCGTGCATACTCAGCAAAGGCAACCGCTATCTCGTCCCCCACGCTTGGCACCCCCTCGTCACCTCTGCGCGCCCGCTCCGCTAGTATAGCGGTGCAAACGTTGATGCAGGCGTGCGCTAGTGCGTAGGCACTGCGAAAGCCGTACCCCGCTCGTATGGTCTCAAATCGGTCATACTCCTCGTCCGTCAGATGCGTCTTGACTTGTCGTGCCATTGGGCTGTAAGCTTGGGGAATAGTTGGGTAACTATTGAAAATTAGTTGGGTAATTATCGTTTGATAGTTAGGTAATTATCACTTGATAGTTAGGTAACTATTCCACGTCCTCTAGGTATGTCTTAATAACCCCCCGAAAGTCTGCAAAGGAGCGACAGAGCGAATACTGATACCCCTCTAGTGAGACGGCACGCTCGAAAGCCTTTTGGCTCGGTGCTTGCTGACCCTTGGGGGCTTTCATTTCGATGTATAGTCCGTGGTGGTACTTGTTTGCCTTGGCGACAAATATATCTGCCACGCCAGCTAGCACCCCCTCAGCCTTGAGGATTGCCCCAGTGATAGGATTGCGGTTACCTCCGTTGGGGATAGCATAGACCACTAGGCGGGGGTACTCCAGTCGTACCCAGCGAATACACGCTTGCTGTATCTGGCTCTCTAGGTTATTCATGTCAGTTTATAGGAGACTATTGCTGCCACTCCTAAGAAGACGATGGCTATGAGCAAAGTGTGCCACCACGGCTGTCGCTCGGGGGCGGGCTGTGCGAGTAGCTGAGGCGGGAGCTGTACCGTGTCCACTCTGATTAGCGTATCGGTGGCGGTCGTGTAGCGTGTCCGCCACTTGACCACCTCCATAAGCACCGTGTCGCCCCGCTCTGCGATGCGGACGGTGTCGGTGTAGTGTACGCTGTCCCGCTCGACCTTAACACGCTCCACCTCTTGGTAGTGGTGTACAGGTATGTAGCGGGGAGCGCAACCACCAACTATTGCAAAAAGCGCAACAGTTGCGAGTAGAGTTGTTGCATATTTTGCAACGACTGCACCTCTGCCAGCTAGCCTCTGCATAGCATTACGAGGATAGCGATAACGCCAGCTAGCGTCAGCACGTTAGCATACTTGGCTATGCCTTTCAGCACGAGCAGCGCAACGACTGCAATACCTGCGAGGACGCCCAAAATAACCTGCCCCGCTCTCTTCATTATTTTCATATTCATACTTCCCAAACTCCAGCTTTGACACACTCCTTTTTGAGCATATCCTTGTTAATCCCATATCGTAGGTGTGTGGCGTTGACCGCATCTGCGTGTGATAGCCACTGCCTATTGTAGTCGTAGCACGCCACGGCTCTGGCGTACCACTCTCTGCGCTCACGCTCCACATCGACTGCCCGTGACCTAAAGTCGGGGTCGTCTAGTGTGTCTAGCTTCTTCATAGCATCGATAGCGCTTGATAGATAGCCTCACGCTCTATAGCAGATGGGAGCGTGCCATTCTCCACGAGATGCATAGAGACGAGTAGCGCTCGGAGCGTTGCCCTATCCCTGACTAGATCTAGGAGACTAGTCACGTATATAGGCGTACACAGCTCTTTCGTCATCTGATTAGCGACTATTGTAGCGTAGGAGCGTGTATTATTCTCACAAGGCGGTGCCCAGCGTCCGATTATCTTGTCCAGTACGTAGAGCTTGTACTTGGTCTGATAGGTCTGCAGGAGCTTGCCTGCTGCTCTGTAGCCATACACTGGCGAGCTGAATTGACAAAAGGCTGTGTCGCGCTGCCCCTTGAGGCTGTCCACCTCTCCCAGCCACTTCGACTGGCTTCGTCTGATGTTCAGGGGGTTGTTATTCCTCAGCCCCCGTGGTTGTTGTGTCATAGTTCTATCTTCTAAATTCTAACTTCTATCTCCTGTACGAGTTGCCTGTATAGCGTACCACTACAAACATCTCGTTGAAGCGGTCGGCGATGCGGTCTCCGTACTTCTCTCGTATCTCTGACGGCTCTAGGTTGGTCGTCACGATGGTTGTCAACCGCTGGTTGTAGCGGTACTCTAGTAACTCCGTAATCGGGCTAGTCACATTGCCGTACCGCATCACCTCTGTCGGCTCCCTGCCGAGGTCATCAATGAAGAGTAGCGGTGTCGTTTGGTAGATGTTCAACTGCCCGTTTTTATCGGATAGTTGCGTCATCTCCTTAGCCTCCATTAGGCGGTTGCCGATACGCTGACCAATGCGATTGTAGTAAGTGTTGTTGAGGAGCATCACCACCGACTGCACCGCCCGTAGCGTTGTGGTCTTGCCATTGCCACAAGTACCCGCTAGTAGCAAGCCGAATTTGTTACCATCTCCTGCCAGCGTCTCAGCGACCAGCCGTAAGTTGCGCACAGTCATCTCGTCATACTGCACTGCACCACCTCGAAGCTCCACCTGAGCTTCGAAAGCTCCACGGATATACTGCTCAGCTTCGTCCACCGACATCGGGAGTCTAAAATCTCCCGTCCCAGTTGGTAAAACTCTCAGCTGATGCAACAGCGCCCTCACGTCCTCGGCGCTTCTCATATTTGTCTGTTCCATTGCTTGTCTGATTTGTTCTGTTGTTTCTATCTTTCTCTTTCTGACCACGCCACCAATTGCGTACAGCAGCGCGCCAATCTTTCATCTTGTTCTTACCTACATACCACCCTTTGCTGGCGTAGAAGTCTACAAACCGCTCCGTCTCGAAGTCTGCGTACCCCTTAGCCTTTGCATACTCTGCAACCTCCTCTTCCGTTGGCGGTGTGAAGACCGACCGCTTCGAACTTTCCACGGGGGGGGGAGGGGGGGGGAATATATCGGCGCAAGCCGAAGATTCGTGTTTAGGCTTGACTGAGCTTTCGCTCTCTGCCGTTTCGCCAAAATCTTCGCGCGCGCCCTTATCGCAAACTTCTTTTTGGGGGATTATAGGGGGGTATATTTCTTTAGGGGGTACGGGGGAGCTTTCTTTAAGGGGGGACGAAAGGGGGGCTTTTTCTTGCTTATGCATTTGCATTGCATTTGTATATGCATTTGCATATGCATTTGCATCACCCCATCGTTCTTGCGCTGCTTGCCTACGCTTCTCAGAGATACGAGCGTGCTTATCCATATCTTGCGAGAGACGCTTGGAGTAAAAACGCTTACCGTCCTCGGTAAAGGTGAATAACCCAAAGCCCTCGACAACCTGTTTGATAAGTCCTGCACTAACACGGAGTTCAAAGGCTATCTCGTTGTAGTCTTTGGAGCCTGTGTGGTCTGTGCGGTCTCGTAGTATCTCTATGATACCCCAATATAGCCCGTAGCCCTCCCAGCCCAGCTTCATACGCAAGGCGAGTAACTTCTCATCTTGGCGTGCGTTGCTGTCGTGTTTAATCTGATTCTGTCGTGCCATAGCTATATAGGTGTTAAGCGGTTAGTCTACTAAGCTGTACTCGGCAAAGCGTTTGCCGTTCTCCTCTATCATCGTTGTCTCGATGTTCATACCGCGCTTGTGCTTGAGTATCCATATACAGGCACTCAGGCGAAAACAGTCGTACAGGCGTAGAGCCTCTAGCGGTGTGATACTGCGACCACTCTCTAAGTGTCGCTGTACTAAGTCTCTCTGTGTTGTGATTGTCATATCCTATAAGTATTGTTTGTTGTTTCTTACCTCCCTCTCTATCTCAAAGAGCGCGTCCCTATCGGCTGTTGACGGCAGGTAGATACCCGCTACCTGTGCCGACCAGTTTCTAAATCGCTCTATCGATAGCGTCATCTCTTCAACCGTCAAGTCGCTACTACTGCGGAGGTACTCTTTGCGTCCCCTTAGCTTGCTATTGCGTGTGCGTACATAGAGGTCACTATTGGCCTCTCGCTTGTAGTAGTCTTGCTTGACGCTCTCTAGGTCTTCACCTACTCGGAGTGCAAAGTAGCTCAGCAGGAGATGCAGGTAGCTGTTTTGCGAAGTCGTGCGCTTGCTAGATACACGCTTCAGCTCGACTATCTCCTGACGATTCAAGAAATAGGCTACCTTAGTCTCAAATGAGCTCCTCTGCAACTCGCTATGTAGGTCGTATATCATTACTCAGCTTTCGCAAAGGTTACTCTTAGCATTGCCTTACGCTCCGTCTCCGTCACGTACTGCTTGTAGATGTCGGGCTGTTCTGCCTCTAGCTTCTTACTGTCTAGGCGCTTGGTCGTAGAGGCGGGCGTGTAGGTCACTTTGGTACCGTCCTCAGCGGTAAAGCTCTTGGTACCCTTAGCTTCCATATCTTCCTGTAGTTGCTCCTCTAGGGGAGCAAGCACCGATTCGATATTAGCTATCATAGCTTTCAGCCCTGCTATCTCCTTGCGACTGCCTATGATGCTCTTGATAAGAGCCTCACCACTTGGGAGCGGTGTCGTGTAGGTCTCGCCTGCTTTCCATAGCTCGATGATATGCTCTACCTCATCGGGGCTGTGTCGTGGTACTTCTACCAGCTTAGCCTCCTCACCTCGTAGCCAGATAGCGTATAGCTTTCCAGCCTTGATGTTGGGGTTCTGCTCTTCAAACATATAGGCATAAAAGGAGAGCTGCCACGATACATAAGCCTCATTGAGCGTGTAGGTCGTCTTAATGTCGTACAGATTGCACTCACTATCTACACAATCGATAGAGCTAGCTACCTGCCACGCATCACAGCTCACGAGGTACTCGTTAGCTATCATATCGATGCCGTGCTTCTCCTTGAGCTTTACATAGTTGTCCACCTCTGCCTGATAGCGATAGTCTACCATTTCAGGGTCGGTCGGGGTCACGTCCGTAGCTTGGCACAGCTGATGTATGCGTGTGCCTCGTGCGGCCGCATTACGTAGTACTTCCTCGGGGATACCGTCATACTCATTGGGAAATATCACGCTCTTCAATATCCCAGTTACACCGTGGTAACGGGTCGTTCCAAAGTCGTCACCTACTACAAAGTAGTCGTGCGCTATCTCGTCAAAGGTGACTGGAGACTGCCTTAAGTCTTCTGCTCTCATACTACTTGCTCTCTAGCTTTGTCTTTAGCTCAGCACAATAGTCTTTGACCTGCTGATGCTCTCGTAGGTTCTGCGGGAGCTTGCCAAAAGCTCCGTACAACTCTTCTACCGTCTTCGCATCGTCTAGCGTCTTACGCATCTCAGCCGTCATAGCAGGCTGTGCGGGTGCGCTTGCCTTGGCTGTCGGCTTCTTACCTTTAGCCTCTTGCACCTTGGTATACTCGTCTGTGTCTGCGTCCTTGGTATCATCGATGCAGAATAGCCCGTTCAAAGCGTACTTCCTCGCATACGAGCTTGCGGAGCCCGTCATCTGTGATGCGTCCATTTTGCCCTTGTCTGTATCCTCTCGTGCGTACGCCTTGTTTGTCACCTGCTCGCCCTTTTGGTTGGTTAGCGTGGCGGTAGCGCATACATAGTAGCGGTCACCGATAAGCACTATCTCATCACCAACTACGAGTGTCGTCTGTGTTTCAGCCATCAAAGGCTTTACAGCCTCGTAGATATCCTCTAGTGAGCGGTACTTGAATCCGCCAAAACTGTTGTATTGCCCCTTAGGAGCTTTCAACTTGGCTTGGATAATCTGTAGTTCTTGCATTGCGTTCTATCTTCTAATGTCTAATCTCTAACCTCTAGAAAGGTCTGTTATCTTGTTGTGCCTGCTCTCTGTTGTCGTCGGCAAACTTCTGTATCTCCACACCGTACGCATTGGTAGATATGTCTAGCGATACAACTGTCTCTCCTTGGCGGTTTTTGTAAGCTCCAGCTCTCAACTGTCCTCGTACGAGCACCCTCGTACCCTTGACAAGATAGGGAGCCACCGACTGGGTATTTCCATTTAGGAAACAACCATACCACGTTGGGGCTTTGTCTTTGCCATTGCTTACTGCTACACTAAATGTCAAGACCTCTTGTCCGTCCTTTCGTTGGATAACCTCGGCATCTTTGCCGATGTTACCCGTGATTGTAATCTCTTGCATATTGCTTGTTTAGTTAGTTGATTCCTCTGTTTCTTCGCTCCCTTGCTCGTGCTCAATGAAAGTCTTCATAGTCAGTAGTACATCTAAAGAGGTCGTACGAGATATGCTGGCGCAGTACTTAAGTATCTCGCTAATCTCACGGAGCTTATACTTCACACAGGAGAGACCATATACATTCTGCAAGTCTTGAAGTCCTTTGATTGTTGCATCTAGTCCGTATGTTATGTCTCTGAGTGCCCGGTGCAGCTCTTGCATGCTTGTTTGAGTCTGTATTCTAGACACCTCTTTCGCCATCTCTAGCACCTTTTGCAGGCAGCTCTCTGGGCTACGATTTGATTCTTCCGTCATCATTGCTCTTCCTCCTCTGTTATATCTTCCTCTAGTTTCTCTCTCAGCCACTCCTCGTAGATGTGCATGCACAAGCCTACTGCGTTTCTCGTCTCGTAGATGAGCTTGAGGATATGCAGATCCTCACTGCCACAATCGTTCTCCATAATTATCCTCTCCGTCAGCTTGGATATTTGACAGAGTTTGTCATCACGTACCTCTGTCACGAGCTTCTGTAGCTCGGTTAGCAAGTCTACTGTATCTTTCGTCTCCATAGCTCAGTCCTCCAGCTCGTCATTAGTTAGTATTGTGGGGAGTAGCCCCCACTTGTGTAGAGCCTTGCCTGCTCGGTAGATTAGGTAGAGCACACCTGCACCAGCTACTCTAGCTAGTAAGCTCCAGCCCATCGACAAGGTGGGTGTATCTGCGTCTAAGTCGTGCAGGAGGAGGACAAACCCCACCCCTGCGAGTGTCGTCAGCCCCAACACTCGGAGCCACGCCTCAATTGTTGTCAGTCTGTTCTTTGTCATTGTCATTCGCTTTATTATTTTCGTACATAAACAAGGCATTAGCACACACACTGCGCAACACCTTATCTCCTCGCATAGCCTCCGCTAGGGACTCTACTAGATTGCCCCTACTGCCATAGTAAGTCTTACGTACACTCTCCTCATCGCCTGCGATTAGCATCACACTGCGGTTGTCTTCGTCTTCCTCAGTCCACCTTAAGAGAGCTTCAGACAGCTCGTCTTTCTTGTTACTCTTTGTCATCGTGTAGTTTGTTTAGTAGTTCCTCGTGGTAGTCCATATATGCCTTTTCGAACTTGTACGCCCTCTGCGTCTCTTCTGTTGCATACCCTAGCCGCCAGGCGACCTCTTGCATAGATGCAGACGCTTTGGTTAGTTCCTCGTGAGCTTCACGAGCTTCTACATCTTCGTCTTCTTGGTAGAGTGTCATAAGATGCACCATCAGCTTTTCCGCTTTCTCTCTAAGCTCGTCTACTTCTGTCGACAGCTCCTTTAGGTCATTCAATCCCTGCTTTGTCATTGTTATCAAAAAATATGTCCATCTCATTGAGCGCCATCGCCCACTGTACAATGTTCTTTGTGGACGGCTTCGTCCTCATCGCTGATGCTAGTGCGTACCCGAGGAAAAAGTCTCTCCCCAGCACCGCCACTGTGACTTCTTCATCGTCATCTACTGCGATGAGCGTGTAGTGTCTGGCATCGTCGTCACCTCTCCACTCTTGGAGAGCTGTTGTTATCTCGTCTATTGTCATTGTCTTATCTCCTTGCTGTGTAAAATCGCTTTATTTCTCTACCAGTCACAAAGCGATAATTGTTGTGCCGTCTCCGACCACACTTGATGTACCCTTTGTTTATCCAGTTCTCTATTGTTCCACTGCACACACCCAGCTTGTCGGCTGTTTGCTTGATGCTGTACTGGTCAGTGTCGTTTACCTCGGGCATCTCTGTTGTCATATCCTTGCTTCTTCTTAAAGTTCTTAATTGACTTCCCAGTGTAGTAGTTAGGGGTCGTCTCCCGCTTCTTGTGAGGTACCAGCTTACCAGCCAGTTCGTAGTTCGATAGCGTGCGAGGCGTCACACCTAGCACCTCCGCTACCTCATCGGTCGTATATAGCACGTTGTCTTTTATATTGTCTAAGTCTTTCATTCTCTTGTTCTGTTTGTTTCTAAGTGATTTAAGCACGGGGTGGCTTACGCCCAAACCCTCACGAGCTCCCCCGTGCGTTGCAAACCAAAAAAATCAAATCGAAAAAGCGAAATCAATCAATCGTTCAATGTTTCTAGTCGCTTGTCTATCTCATCGCTCACACGCTCCACAAAAGCATCGTACAGCTTAGCTTGCGCCCTTATCTCGGCACACAGCTCTCGTTGCGCATCTGTCACCTCGGAGCTAACGACCAACCAAGGGCAAGCACCCTCTATTCTATAGTTCGCCAGCTCTACCTCAGAGCGTCTTAGGTTCTCCTTATAGGTAGTAGCCTGCTCCTCAAACCTCCGTAGAGACTTAAGGCTTAGCTTCTCAACCTCGATAGCATCCAGCTCTTTCTTTATATCCTCTAGTTCCATACCCTTGTCCGCTTGTGGTTATCCTAGATATATCCGTTAATCAGCCTGTGTAGCTCCTTGCAGATGCCCGCCATCTGCTGGAGCGTATCGATATGCTGGACCAGCTCATCCGTCACAGCATCCAAATCAATATAAGCACCTTTATCCCACAACCTCAGCTCATTAGCCAGTTTAATTATCTCCAGCTCATGCCTCCGCTCGAGTAGCTTATCAATAAGCTCCTGCATACTCAGCAGGCTGTAATCCATCTTCTCTTTTTCTAGTTCCATACTCTTGTTTCTTATATTCTTTTTTCCGTACTTTGTGCCGTAGAAATGTTTCCTCTCATTTCTGATGCAAAGGTAAGCAGAATTTCTGTAACTACCAAATATTTTGAGCAGAAATTCTATATCAAATAGCAAACCAAATACTCAAACCACTAGTAATATGAGCGTTAAGGACAGAATAAAGCAATTTGCGGACTATGTAGATGTATCTTATAGAGACCTATCCGTGCAAATGGGAGCGTCTGCAGGGTATATAAACTCTATAAGCAGGTCTATCCAACCAGACAAATTGAGCAGATTATCTACTCAGTACCCACAGCTAAATACAGCTTGGCTTCTCACAGGAGAGGGAGAGATGCTCAAAGCAGACACCACACTAGACCAACCAATGGAATTCGCACCCGACCAAATGGACAAAGCTCTAGAGGTCGCAAAGCGTATGGGAGTCGAACTCATACCACTATATACAGAGCCATTCCGTGCAGGCAACGAGGGTCACAGCTTAAGAGAGGAGTGGGACGAAGTGGAGAGCGTCTGGGCAATACCTGACACCCACGCCACACGACTAGCTCCTGTACGTGGTAACTCAATGGAGCCGACACTACTAGACGGCTCTCTCGTAGCTATCAAGCGTATGGAGTTCAGCGTTGACGAGCCGCTCAGCATTCCCTTTGGCGAAATCTTTGGACTAGTCGTACGCACCAGCGACGACCCTGACGATGACGAATATCTAGATTACATCAAGCGACTATACAGACACCCCGACAGCGACAAGCACCTCACGCACTGGATAGCACACTCAGACAACGAGAAGTACAAAGACTTCGAGGTACGCATCGACCGAGTCGCCTCGCTCTGGCGCGTCAAAGCCAGCATCGCTGTACAACGCTTCTCCTAATACGTACCCCAAACGGCACAATCGTACCCACGTCACCACAGACGTGTACCCGATACCGCCAACTCGTACCCACGTCACGCAAACCAATCAAACCAATCACGCAAACCAAATCAATATGACAAGCACCAATCGACCAATCAGCAAGGAGGCAAATAAGCTCCGAACAATCGCCACGCTATGTTTTGCTTTGTGCATCATAATCGCTGTTCTTCTGCTTATGATTATCGTCATACAGCTATCCGAAGACAGCCCAAGTGACTTCATCGGCATATTAGCTCTAGGCGCACCATTATTCGCATTCCTAGGATTTCTAGGGAGCGCACAACTAAACGCACTAGCTACAATCACAGAGGCGGCACAGCTCTACAAAGACAGGCACGCGCCACAGCCAGCCATAGAGCAACCAAAGGACACAATAGACCAGCAAGGGAAGCAATAAGAAGCCACCAACAAACAAAAAAGGAGAGACCCACAGCCTCTCCTCAGCAAATATTCAGCACGTCCGAAGCGTGCTAATATCTCAGCAAATTCTCAGCACATCACAATAGGCAATATTCAATAATCAGACAATCAATCACTTGCAAACCACTCAACCTGCTTTGGGAGCAGGGGGTCCCAGGTTCGAATCCTGGTACCCCGACAGATAAGCTAAAACGACAATAGAGTGGCAATTGCCACTCTATTGTCGTTTATAGCACTAGTGTTTCTAGTGGCTCTAGTGTTCCTAGTGACACTAGTGCTACTAGGATCTAATTTCTAACCTCTAATCTCTAACCTCTATATCCCGCCCCCTCTAATCTCTTTTTCGTACCTTTGATCCTGCAAGAGAGATTATAAAGAAATGACAAACGATACTTCTACCCAGCGCGAGACCGCAGCGGTCGGCTACGACAAGAAGGTAGCCGTCATTGGTGCCGGCTCCATGGGACGCAGCATAGCCATCTGCCTGGCCATGCACCATATACCTACCGTCATACAAGCACGATCTCTGGATCGTCAGAAACGAGCTATCCCACTCCTCGAGCAGTCACTGGCGGAGTGTGGCGAACTCTTCGACTGGAGCAAAGAGCAGCAGCAGGAGTTGCTCAGCCGCATCAAGGTGACTGTGGACAATGCCGACATTGTCTCGGCCAACCTCGTCATAGAGGCGACCAGTGGCACCCTAGAGGAGCACAAAGACCTCTACCGCGACCTCGATGCTGTCCTCAGCGAGGGGACGATCATAGCTTCGATCACTTCGTCGATCAGCATCACGGAGCTAGGCAACGCTACACAGCGTCCGTCGCTGGTGGCGGGGATGCACTTCTTCAACCCCGTGCCGCTCATCGACCTGGTCGAGATCGTCTCGTCACAGCACACTTCGCAAGAGACACTCGAGCAGATCCAAGAGCTGTGCGATGCGATGGGCAAAGAGACAGTCTACGTCGAGGACTCGCCTGGCTACATCGTCAATCGTATGCTCATCCCGATGATCAACGAGGCGATCACCGAGCTGGCTCAAGGTATCGGCTCTATCGAAGACATAGACCGTGCGATGCGCATCGGCGCTAGTCACCCGATGGGTCCCTTAGAGCTGGCAGACTGGATCGGTCTGGACACTTGTCTGGAGATCTTGGAGGGACTCTTTGCGGAGTTTATGGACAGCAAGTATCGTCCGCACCCGCTACTACGCCGGAAGGTACGCGCCGGACAGCTCGGTCGCAAGGTAGGCGTGGGCTTCTACCGCTACACCCCAGAGGAAGAGGAAGAGGAAGAGGAGCAGTCATAACAGTAGACCCGTTTTTTTTGTACTAAGCTTGAGATGCAAGTCAAGATCCTCGGCTGTGGCTCTGCGCGTCCCACACGGCATCACCTTCCCTCGGCGCAAGTACTGACCGTCTCAGGGCATCACTACCTGATAGATGCTGGCGAAGGGGCGCAGCACTCGCTCATCCTGGCAGGCTATAAGATCACGCAGCTGGAGGCACTCTTTATCTCGCACGCTCATGGGGATCATTGCTTCGGACTGCCGGGACTGCTCACCTCGATGGCACACGTAGGGCGCACGAAGCCGCTCACCATCGTGACCACAGCCGAGGTGGCTGAGTACATACGCTACATCGAGGAGCATCACATCGAGGAGAGTCCCTACGAACTTTCCGTAGTCGTAGCTCCGAGCGACGAGGTATCCCGCACTATCTACTCCGACCCTTGGCTGCAGGTCGACACGTTGCCGCTGCGGCACCGCACGAGTGCCATCGGCTTCCTCTGCCGTGAGCACTGTATGCCGAGGAGGATAGACCCTGTGGCTACCGACTTTTATCAAATCCCCCATACCGCTATGCATGCCCTGCAAATGGGGCTAGACTACGTACCTCAAAGTGGCGGGCGCATCGTCCCCAATCGTGAGCTGACGAAGCCGGGGCGACCGCCTCGCGCCTACGCTTATCTCTCAGACACGCTCCCAGCGTGGCATCTGGTAGAGCAGATACGAGGCGTGGACCTCCTCTACCATGAGAGCACTTACAGCGATGAATTTCGTGACCGTGCGGAGGCTTACGGGCACTCGACAGCACGACAAGCAGCTGAGGTGGCACAGGCGGCCGAGGTGGGTCAACTGCTCTTGGGGCACTACTCAGGTCGCTATGACGACCTATCGAAGTTGCTTAGTGAGGCTCAAGAGGTCTTTCCCAATAGCTGTGCAACCCAAGAGGGAGATCTATACGAAGTATAATGCTTTGCACGAAACGCAGTTGACAGAACTATGAGTAGCCGCATCAAGAGTCTCTTTAAGGACACCATCATCTACGGAGCGACGACCATGCTCAGTCGCTTCCTCGGCTGGGCACTCTTCCCCCTCTATGTGTATCAGCTGCCCTCGCCTGCCGACTATGGTATCGTGACCAATCTGTATGCGTGGGTAGCCCTGCTCCTGATCCTCCTAACGTATGGGATGGAGACGGGCTTCTTCCGCTTTAGCCGTGAGGGTGACGGGCGCAAGGTGTATGCCAATAGTTTGCGTACGCTAGGCACCAGTTCGCTCCTCTTCCTCGTCTTGGGCTTGCTCTTTGTCAAGCCGATCGGAGCAGCTCTCGGATATGCCGACATGCTACGCCCCGTGGCGATGCTCATCGTGATCGTGGCGATCGATGCCTTCACCAGTATCCCCTTTGCCTATCTGCGTTACACCAATCAAGCCTTGCGCTATGGCTTGATCAAGATCGGCTACGTACTCCTGACGGTGGCGCTCAACCTCTTCTTCCTACTGGTCTGCCCTTGGCTCCAGAGGGTGGCTCCCGGAGCGGTCGACTGGTGGTACGAACCTGGGCTAGGTGTCGAGTATATCTTCCTCTCGAACATGATCGCCAATATCATCCTCCTACTGGTCTTGATCCCCTACATGAGAGAGGCGCGTGGTGGCGGACGCTTCGACTGGGGGCTACTTCGCCGCATGCTCCACTACTCGCTGCCGATGGTCTTGCTCGGCATCGCGGGCAACTTCAACAAGATGGCGGACAAGATCATCTTCCCCTTGCTCTTTGAGGATCAGACCTTTGCCAATACACAGCTCGGCATCTATAGTGCGGGGTACAAGATAGCGGTCGTCATCGTCATGTTTACGCAAGCCTTCCGCTTTGCTTACGAGCCATTTATCTTCCAGCGAGGTAAGGAGGGCGAACTCACGGCCGACGAAGAGGCTGCAGCAGAGCGCGAGCGACGCATCACCTATGCGAAAGCAATGCACTACTACCTGCTCTCGGCGATCTTTATCTACGTCGCCGTGATGTGCTACCTCGACCTGCTCAAGGTGCTGATCAGTCCTGCCTACTACGACGGGCTACAGGTCGTACCCTACGTGATGCTCGGGGAGGTACTCTTCGGCATCTACTACAATCTATCGCTCTGGTACAAGCTGACCGACCGTACCTATTGGGGTGGCATCATCTCCACGGCCGGCTGTCTGCTCACGGTGGCGATCATCGTGTGGGGCGCACCGCACTGGGGCTTTATGGCGTGCGCCTATGCTTCGGTCGTGAGCAACCTCCTACTGGTCCTCGTCTCCTACTTCCTCGGCCACAAGTACTACCCCGTTCCGTACCAACTGGGAGCGACGGCAGGTTATTTCGTCGTGGGAGCCATCGCCGTGGGGCTCGTCTTGTGGATCTATAGCGCAATGCCTGCGATGTGGATGCGTCTGCTACTCAGCACCGTGGTCTTAGTCGCACTCACTGGGTATATCGTCTGGCGCGAGCAACTGGTCAAGGCGTTTGCCCCGATCTTACGCCGTCTGCGGCACAGAGCTTCTTAAAAGCGAGATGAGTAGGGACGCACAGCTCGTGTCTAGCGGGAGAGCGTCCGTCGTATAGCACAAGGTTGCAAAGGAGTCAAAGATTTCACTATCTTTGTGTATCCACACGGGAGGAGTGTCGCAACAAGCTACGGAGTGTTCTTATCGTATCGAAGGATAGATCCTTCAGAGGTACCTTCCAAGCAGTTTGTGGCGACTACATAGTCCTCGAGAGTCGTCGTGGTGACCAGCACTTCATCCGTGAGGAGCTGATCGAGTCCTTTACAGTTTACAACAGGAGAGAGAGGACTGCAAGCAGAGAGACAGAGGCTATCGACGAAGAGACGCCACTGACCGAAGCAAGTAGCGAGACAACGCAGTCAGACGAGGAGGCGATAGAGAGCTTGCTCGCCCCGCTCGAAGGCTCGATAGACAAGGACAAGCCCTACATGTACAAGCCTGGCGATCGCATCCCGCTACCTAATAAAGATCAGCTCAAGTCGCACGCCTCTAGGCAGCAGAAGCCAAGTTCTAATCGATACCCGCGCAACTCTGCCGACAAGCCTACCCTAAGCGAAATCCTAGACGAGATAGAGGCCAATGAGGATCGAAGCGTCATACCTGCCGAAGATCTGCTCTTAGTACGCCCGATGGGAACGATCAAGATGCGGGAAAACATGAAGAAATACGGCTTTATCGAGGCCTTTGATGAGGAGAAGACCAACTACTGGTTCCCCTTTAACACGCTGACCGACGAAGATCTCAGCGTGACGGACGAGGTGGTCTTTTGCAAAGGGTCAAACGAGAAGGGCTTCACCGCCAGCGGTATCGCTTCGCCAGGCACCATACACCGTCTGCTACTCCTCGTAGATCATATCTTGACGACGAGATACTACAACTTTCCGATCGTGCTACCGCTCCTCGAGGCGATGCTGGAGCAGCACCCGGAGAATAAGAGCATCCAGGATAAGTATCAGGAGGTCAAGGAGAGACAGGAGAGCTACAGCAAGCGCAAGGGCAGCGCTGAGTGATCTACGCGCTATAACATTACAGACTTATGAGACCCTTATACCAGCTTACGGCACTACTTGTGGCACTACTCGCTGTGTGTAGTTGCTCGGGAGGCGGCGGTAGTACCTTTACTCAGGCTAGTGGCAAGCCAAACGAGGTGATGCTCGTCATGGATCGTGACTACCTAGCAGACTCTGTCGGCACGGCTGTCAAGGATATGCTGCGAAGCTATGTACCCGCCATGCCACAGGTCGAGGAGCAGATGGACGTGACGACGGTTGATCCGAAGGACTTTGACACCTTCCTCCGCTACGTGCGCAACATACTGATCGTCGACATCGATGCGGAGCGATATACACAGAACAGTGTCAAGTTCGCTTACGACCAGTGGGCGCACGGGCAGATCGTGGTGACGATACAGAGCCCCTCGCCTGACTCGGTCTGCTACCTCATGGCAGATCGTGGACGTGGCGTGCTCAACCTATTCGTACGCCACGAGCTGGCGGTACAAGCGAGCAACTTGGTGAAGAACTTTAGCCGCACGGCTGACCAACTAGCCGTGAAGCATCTCGGCTACCATCTCAATGCGCCCGAAGATATCGTCTCCTACAAGGTGGGCAAGAACTGTCTCTGGCTCTCTAACAATGCGATGCGTCGGCGCACCGACATGCTGCTCTACAAGGTGCCTTACCATGGCGAGGCACTGACAGCACCTTACCTTGTGGCTCTACGCGACTCGGTCCTCGCGGTTAATGTGCCTGGACCTATCGAAGGGAGCCATGCGGTCACCGCTCCTCATATCTTGATGACACGACAAGTCGCCATCGAGGGGCAGCCGATGCGTACCGAGCTACGTGGACTGTGGGAGCTACGTGGCGGAGGAGCTATGGGCGGGCCATTCGTACAGCACGCTTTCGTCACGCCTAGCGGAGACGAGCTGGTCGTCGCAGAGGCTTTTGTCTACAACCCCAACGAGGCTAAGCGTGATGTGATGCAGCAGGTCGAGGCTGCACTCTTCTCCGTAAGAGCTGACACGGTCGAGCAGTGGGATGCTGATCAAGTAGCACAGGTGCGCTGGACGGCCTATACAACCTATTGAACATCTTATGACTGACAGAAGAATTGTAGTCGGGATAACCCACGGCGATATCAACGGGACGAGCTACGAGCTACTGCTCAAGCTCTTCAATCGCCATGGCGTGACCGACCTCTTTACACCTATTATATATGGATCTCCACGTATTGCCGCTTACTACAGCAAGGCGCTACAGATGGAGCGCGTCTCGTGGCATCTGATCACTGACGCTGAGGAGGCTGAGCCCAACGTAGTCAACGTGATCGACGTGGTGGGCGACGAGATCGACGTGACGCCTGGCAAAGTGACCGAGGCGGCGGGAGTAGCCGCTCTGACTGCCCTAGAGCGAGCCACGAGCGACATCAACCGTGGCGCTATCGATGTGCTGGTCACTTGTCCGATCAATAAGGCAGCGATGCCACAAGACCGCTTCCCCTACAAGGGGCACACCGCCTATCTGGGCGTAGCTTGCGGACAGGGCAAAGAGCCGCTGATGATCCTCGCAGCGCCTTCGGGTCTGCGGGTCGCTTTGGTCTCGACGCATGACCCGATCAGCCAAGTGTCTAAGGTTATCACTCAGCGAAAGGTGCTCAAGACTTTGGAGATCCTAGACGAAGCGTTGCGCCGTGACTTCTTGATCTCTTCGCCTCGCATAGCAGTCCTCGGACTCAATCCACACGCTGGTGACAATGGACTGATCGGCTCTGAGGAGCTTGAGGTCATCGCACCGTCTATCGCCATTGCGCAGCGGGAGATGGGGATCTATGCGTTTGGTCCTTTCTCGGCCGATGGCTTTTGGGGCTCGGGAGCTTATCAGCAGTATGATGCGGTCTTGGCCATGTACCACGATCAGGGGTTAGCCCCCTTCAAGCTCCTACACCTACACGACGGGGTCAACGTGACAGCGGGACTACCCATCATACGCACCTCGCCAGACCACGGCACGGGCTACGACATCGTGATGCAGGGCGTCGCCAACGAGCAGGCACTCATGGAGTCTATCTACATGGCTATCGACCTCTACCGCCACCGCATGGCCGACGATGAGGCGCGTAGCAATGTGCTGCCTAAGCTCTACAAGAACAAACGAGGAGATAACGAGTAAATGCAAAGAGCGACAAAGGATATGGAACGCATCAACGGACTCATAGCTCGCAAAGGGATCAGACCTATGACAGATCGCATAGCCCATGAAGTGCTGGTGCGTACAGACTTTGCCGAGACTCACTACATGTCTATGCTGGCGATGCTTATGGGCATCGTCGCAGCCTTCACACTGATCGACCCGATCTCTCTATGGAGTAGCATCGTCGGCTCGGTAGTCATACTGCTGGCTCTGATACTCAACGAGACCGCCTGGTCCATAGAGCGGCAACGTGTCACGAGACAGACGATCCCGACGCCCGGTAAGCAGACCGTCGTATGGTGCACAGCTACTCCGATCGTCATACAGCTGGCGCTCCTCGTCTCCTTGCCGATACGTATCAGCACCTACCCGCCAAAAGAGGCTGGAGCTGCGGGCGTGTCGGGCTGGTGGTATGCGGCGCTGGCACTTATCGTCATCGTACTCTACCTCTATCAGCTACTCATCGAGTACTTCGTCAGGTACTACCAGCGCAGTATGTCTGCACAGGTGGAGGCACAGCACTACGCTCCGCTCTTCGCCTACCGATATCGACACGGATATCAGGCGAATAGCCCTAAGGAGCCAGAGAGTACACGAGCCAGACGTGCGCTCCGTCGCTTGCTCACGCTCTGGGAGCTCTTTCTCCCATGGCATTATCGTCTACAGTCGCTACTTTATCGACATGCTCATCAGAGTGGCGTGCCGGCTCAGTTTGTCCAGCAGATGCCTCAGTACAAGCGTGGCGTCGGCGTCACGCTAGGTCTGCTCAGCAACTACAACCGCTGGATATTGCTCGTCCTGACCCTAGCCTTCCGTTGGGAGCTTTGGTATCTGGTGGTGACAGGCGTCGTCATGACGCTGATGACCCTAGGCGCGCAGCTTTACCTAGAGTCGGAGTACCGCAAGCTCTACGAGGGACTCCTCAACAACTTACACCGCGAAGAGCATCAAGAGTCTCCACAATAGTGCTATGAGTACAAAAGACGAAACCGCAAAGCGACTAAAAGTCTACAAAGCTTCGGCAGGAGCGGGCAAGACTCACACCATGACGGAATCTTTCCTGCGCCATGTCCTGGAGAAGCCTAGGACGAGCTACCAGGAGGTGCAGGCGGTCACCTTTACCAACCTAGCCACCCGAGAGCTCAAGGAGCGATTCTTCAAAGAGCTCCACACATTGGCGGAAAAGCCTCAAGAGTCGCCTTTCTACAGCAGCTTTAAGGCTGATTATAACAGTGACGCTCAGCTGCTATCCAGAAATGCACGCACGGCACTCCAGTCCATACTCTTCGACTATGGTGGGCTACGCGTCAAGACGATCGACTCCTTCTTCCAAGACATCACCCATGCGCTAGCGATCGAGCTCAAGCAGCGTCCCTCGACGCGTATCGAGCTCTCTACCGATCAGATACTAAGTCTAGCCGTGGAGCGACTCTTTGAGCAGCCCTCCCCCACCGCTCAGAAAGCTATCCAGAGCTTTCTGGTCAATCGCCAGGATAAGACTATCTACGCCCTGCGAATGAGCTTGAAGTCCTTTGCCAAGCAGCTATACAATGAGCAGGTGCAGGAGCAAGCCTTCGAGGGGAAGACGCTCTTTGATCCTCAGACTTACAACGACTTCGTCCGTGCTGTCGAGAAGCAGATTGTGGTGGTGCAAGATCAGATCAGGGAGCAGGTGGAAAAAGCCCGAACGCTCGTCGACGAGGATGCCAAGCTCCCAGGCGGCAAGAGCTCGCCACTGACGAGGCTCACGGACAGGACAAAGAATGAGCCGACGGTCGGTGCTACAAACTCCTATGTAACCACTATCACCTGGGATAAGTACTTGAAGAACCTCAATGTCGACGAAGCTCTCGACAAGCGCTACACCGAAGGCCTCGAAATTCCCCAGCTGATCGAGATCTTCCAGACGATACTCCGCCTCTACACAGAGCTCTTTACCCTACGTACGGCGATCAAAAACGGATACGAGCTACAGCTCCTCGCAGAGATACAGACGAATGTCGACAAAGTCTCCGAAGAGCTAGGCATCACGCTCCTAGACAACGCCAAGCGACTCATCCGAACCCTCGTGAGCGGCGAGGGTAGCACCGCTTTTATCTATGAGCGGCTAGGCACCAAGCTGACGCATCACATGATCGATGAGTTTCAGGATACCAGTCGCTTTCAGTACAAAAACTTCGTTCCACTCCTTGAGGAGGCGCTGAGTAGTTCTGGCGAGGTCTTCATCGTGGGAGATGTCAAGCAGAGCATCTACCGCTTTCGCTATAGCGACCCGATGCTTCTGCAGGAAGATCTTGGCAAAGACTTCGGCGATAATCTGGAAGCAAAAAACCTCCCGGACAACTGGCGTAGTGCCCCAGCGATCGTCTCCTTCAACAACCGCTTCTTCTCGCTCCTACCCTACGCCTCCGAACTCAAGCAAGAGAGTTCTAATGGAAGCAAAACTCTACTCCAAACGGTCTACGACCCCGAAGAGGTACACCAAAATGTGCCCAAGTCAAACATGACCAAGGTCGGCGGCGTCTTCATACATCAATGGGAGAAGATGCCCGAGACACCGCAGCCTGCACCAACAGCAGAAGAGGACGACACCACCGAGACGCCCCCACTAGATCCGCTCCAGACGAAGATCAACTACCTCCTCTACCATATCATCCCCTCCATACGAGCGCGCGGCTATAAGCTCTCGGACATCGCTATCCTAACGCCAAACAACGACACGCTCCAGCGTATCGCTCAGACTATCATCCTGTACAACAAAAAGCACGAAAAGGAGGGAAACGAGCACCTGCAGCCACTCGCCTTCGTATCCCGTGAGATGCTCTCACTAGATGCCAACCCGCTCTACCGTCTCATCGTTGAGATCATGCAGAGCGTCCTAGTCAACGCGGGAGCCAGCGAGGAGCTTTACAGCAAGAGCTTCGAGCACCGACTAGCCGTAACGCACTATGCCGAGCTAGCTCGTGGCCTCAGTGACTCACCCGCCCTAGACCTCGCACGCTGCTACCAAGAGGGGCTGAGTGCCTCGCTCTACGAGCTAACCTTACTGATCGTCGAGAAGCTCCGTCCCCTCATCACCTCTGCCGACCAGCCCTACATAGACGCACTCCTAGACACCGTCCAGGACTACAGCCAGGACAACTACGTAGACCTGCAGGGCTTCCTCGAGTGGCTAGAGACCCACACCCCCAGCCTAAGCTTAGAGACACAAGACGCCCTACAGCTCCTCACCATACACTCGGCCAAGGGACTCGGCTTTCCCGTCGTTTGCCTCCTAGAGTACAAGATGAGGCTACTAGAGCCTACGGATACCATCTGGTGTCGCGATGAGGAGACAATGGCTAAACTGCACAAGCTCCTAGGCGAAAGCGTCGAGATCCCCGCTTTACTCCCTATCTCTCCCACCAAAGAGGCGCGAAGCACCCTCTTTCGCGAGAAGATTATGGCCGAGGAGCAGCTTGCTCTCCTAGACCGCATCAATATGATCTACGTAGCGATGACACGCGCCAAGAACGAGATGCACCTCATACTCAGTGAAGACAAGGGGAAGTCGGGTGAGAGTATCAACTTCGAGCGACTCATCTCTGAACTAGTCAATGAGGTCCAAAAGCCTGCCCCTGAAAAACTTAATTTATTGTCACGGGAGACGATCGATCTCCAATGCTCGGAGCAGAAGGTCTCGCGGTCAGAAGATGAGGAGATCAATCAAAGGATCTTTTACTATCAGACCGATCCTACCACCGCATCGCCTAAGCCTACGACAGACTCTAGCGACGCCTCACGGCTCGTCCATATACCAGGCAGAGCGCAGACAGGTGCGCTAGCCCAGCTACGCGTACGTCGCTCCCAGAGCGTCGCCTATCAGACGCAAGATGCCGTGCGCAATGGTCTCTTCCTCCACGCCTTGCTGAGTGAGATCGACTATCTAGAGCACGACGAGCTACTGAAGCTACTCGATATGAAATGCCTGCAGGGACTCATCCCGCAAGAGCAGCGCGACGCTCTCGCTAAGCTACTAGAGCAGGCACTCACAGATCCCCTCATAGCCGAATACTACGATCGAAATGGCGGGTGGCAGGTGATCAATGAGCGAAGCATCGTCCGTCTCTCACAAGACACTGAGAGCGAGACTAGACAAGCCCGCATAGAGCGTCCCGATCGTATCCTATACGACGATGAGGAGCAGCAAGCCGTCATCATAGACTACAAGAGTGGCGACGAGGCGCAGCAGTACACGGCTCGTCACAAGCGCCAGCTGCGTAGCTATCGCGGTGTTGCTTTCGGGATTCGGCTTCGGTCACATACGGAGGTATGCTCCCTTCAGACCTCACCCTCAGCGCCTTGCGCTTCATCCTTTCTGCAAAGCCTAGACAATCTTGCAAGCAAGATTGTGAGACCGCATCAAGCCACCGTCCTACCCTAGCGACAAGTCTCTTCCTAGCGACAAGCAATAGATCAAAACAAAAGGTCGCCACGTATATACTACGTGACGACCTTTTGTTTTGTTATGATTGTACTGCTCTAGAGCAAGCTCTTAGAGCATACGATTGACTTACTCGGCAGCTGTAGCTGTCTCCTCAGCCTGAGCCTCTGGAGCCTCAGTAGTCTCAGCGCCCTCCTCAGCAGCGGGTGCTGGTGCAGGAGCAGGAGTCTCAGACTCGATGACGGCATGATTCTCCGAGATGACGGTAAAGGTGATCGGAACGATCACATCGCGGTGCAGACGTACCTGCGCCTCGTAGTCACCGACCTCCTTGACAGCCTTCTTGATCTGGATGATCTTGCGATCGATCTCGAAGCCCTTCTCAGCGAGTGCCTCAGCGAGCTGGATGTTCGTTACAGAG
>QWCK01000827.1_pt1 | contig 50495 bp, 43 predicted proteins | sample 1972571 | NCBI WGS metagenome assembly QWCK01 (sample SAMN09866710, study PRJNA288562) | Human gut metagenome isolate term2_stool, whole genome shotgun sequencing... | isolation source: gut | host: Homo sapiens | place: USA: California | reverse complement strand
TTTTACTTCAATTTCTTCTTCATAATACGGATTGAGTAGTTTTATTTTCATTTTTCCTCCATTAAAAAATTGTTTACATTCTCTTTATTTTTCTTTGTTATTTATATTATATCACAATATTTGGAGAATGTAAACAATTTTTTTAAATTTTACTTATTTTTTTTTTTTTTTTTAATCATTAATAAATATCGCTTTAGCATTGGTATTTGCATTAATTTCTTTAATAATATTTTTAATTTCATCTAATGTTTTTACTTTTTCTATATATTTATTATATAAATCTTCTTTATTTTCATCAATTAACCATAATAAATTTTCCATTCTAAATTTATTCCAATTTTCAATAAATTCCTTTTCATCTTTTCCAATTACATACATATTATTAAATTTACTTATATCTCTAATTATCATAAATTCTCCTCATTATTGTAATATTGCTGCTCTGCCAACTACTAAACCTGCTATTATACTAATAATAAAAATGGCAATATATAATTCTTTAGTTTCTTTTTTAATTATGGTATTATTTACCGGTATAGTATGCGATAAAATATAGCCACCAATTAAACCACCTAAATGACCTAATATACTTACACTCGGCGATATTAATGAATATATAATATTAATTACTATTATTGTTATAAAAGATGAACCAAATTTATTTAAAATTGGATTGTCTTTATATACTTTTCTAATACCTAAAGCTAAACCAAAAAGTCCATATAAAGCTGTTGATGCTCCAGCTGAAACAGTTGTACTATCACCAAAAGTGTAGGTAAATATATTTCCAAAAATACCTGTTAATAAATATAAAATTAAAAAATTTTTTGAACCATAAATAAATTCAAATACATCACCTACTGTATATAAAAAAAACATATTCATTATTAAATGCATTATTCCAATATGTATAAACATAGCTGTAAACAAGCGCCAATATTGACCATTGAAGACTAATATGTTTTGCATGGCCCCACATTTTAATAATGTATTTGTTTCTAGTGTATTACCATTCATACTCATTAAAGTAAACACTATTATATTAATTAATATTAAGCTAGTTGTTACTTTACCTTTTTTTAACATTATTCTCTCCCAAAAACATGACCGTAAGCTAAATATCTGCCAGAATAATCTATACACGTTTGCAGGGTAATATAATCACCTGCAGTTCCATCCATTAAAGGCCATATTTCATCATCTTCATCAACTAAATAATTTGCATCTATTAAGCGAGTTAAGCCTAATTTAACATATTTAGCTGTATTACCGTCATCATCCATAAATATTATTTCATCTACATTTTCTATCACTGCCCCTACATCTCTATGAGCACTCACCCATAAAGAAAAATCTTCATTCACCTTTTTTCTTCTATAATCTACTAAATGAGCATGATCAGAAATCCATGCTTGAGACCTCAGATCAACCTCTGCTTGCCCTCCTTCGTAAATTGGGTAGGTTTTACCATTAATTGAAATTGAGTACGGCACTAATGGTTCTGCTGCAGTAGATTGCTTATTTTGCTTAGGCTTTGCTTTTTCTTTTTCCGCTTTAGCATTTGCCTTTTGTGCTTGTATTTTTTTATATTCAATATTTGCAAGCTGATCTTTTTTAACTTCTTTTAATCTGTTAATTTGATAAGGTCTAAAGTTATTAATATTAATATTATTAACTTCTTCTGCAGTTTTACAGCCTTGAATTGCTTTAGCTGTTTTTTCTAATTCTTCACTTTCAGTATGTAGTTTATCTTTTAATTCATTAACTTTATCTTTTAATAACTTTTCATCAACATCTGGTATTTTAATATCTATTACATTTTTAGTCTTATCATTAAATTGAGTAAATGCTTCATCTACTGCAGATTTATCCTTTTTCATCTTTTCAAATCTATTATCTAAAACGCTCTTAGTATTTATTAATTTAGGTTTTATATATTTATTATTATAAGGAAATTTATATTTAGTATTTAATTTTTGTATTTCTTTATCATAATTTTTTAATTCTTTTTTATATTTATTATTTTTATTATCTATTAATTTCATTTCTTTATCCACTAATTTATCAATTTGTTTTTTAGTTAAAGGTATAATTCGATTTTTATTTAATTCATCATTTATACATTCAATTTTATTTGATTTAATTACTTTATCAACATTACTTGCTTTAACTTTTTCACTTATTATTACGCTAAATATACATATTAATATAATCAATATGTATGTTTTAATATGAAACTCCTTCTTTATAACTAACCGCCTCTCCAGTAAAGAAAATGATTAATATAGACCATACTAAAATGCCTATACTAAATTTTATTAATATTTTCATTACTTTTAAAATTTTAAATAAATAATTGGATTTAATCAAAATTTCTTCACTTTTAGTTATATCGTTAAATAATTCCTCATTTTTTAATGCATTATTATAAATTATATTTGCATTTTTTGTAGTATATTTATTATTTTTTACTAAATCTTGCAAAATTTGCTTTTCAATTGATTTATCATTTAATTTTAAGGTATAATTTAAAATTAATGTAGATTTAGTTTTTTTATTATTTTTTAAAATTAATTTATCATTTTTATTTTTTATATCGCCTTTAATAATTAATTTAGTTAATAATGGATATTCAACACCATTAGCTTGAGCTAATCTTAATTTTAATAATTGTCTCTCAGCTTGTTTATATTGGGTACTATAATTATATTTTCGCAAATCATTATAATCTTTTTTATTTATTTTATTGCAAAAAATTAAAATTATAATTAAACTTAAAATAATAAAAATTTTATTTCTTTTATTTAGTTTAACCATAATTCCATCAATATATTCAATTTTATCGTTATTCAACTGCATAATTTTCTTTATATCTTGCTGCTTGCGATTTTATAGTATATTTTATATAATCTTTGTCTTTAATAATATTTATATCACCTATAAATATGTAAAATGAATCAACTCTTTTATTTTTAAAATTCACTCTATAGCATTTAATATAATCTAAATACTCTATAAAATCAATTTCTTCTTTAAATTCTTTTTTAATTAGTTTTTTAATTACTAATTCGCTTATCTCTATATTTTCTATTTTATTTATATTTTTAATTCTAACTTTATTCTCTTCCAAATTATCACTTCCTAACTATTTTCTAATTTTTTAATAAATTTTTTTCTATCAAAAATATATTTTATTAAAACATATTGTATTAAAAATAATAATACTAATATTATAAAAATACCAACAGCTTTAATTGCATTTTTAGTTGCATTTAAATCATGATATTGATATTGCTTTTTTAATTTTTTAGTTTTATCTTCTAATTTATTATATTTATTAATATTATCAATTAACATATTATCATTAATGGTTATATTATTTAATTTACCATCATTTAAAATTTGCATTATTAATTTATCTTCATTGCTTAATTGTTTATAATTTATTGTGCTTGTATTAAATTCATCGGTATTTACACTTATTGATTTTTTTAAATTGTCATTCAATAAATTCATTGCTGCAGTTTTATTTATAGTTGTATTATCTAAATTTATTTTTATAGTATTATCTATTAAAGTAATTGTATCTAAGTGATATAATTTAATTATTTTAGTTTTATTTAACTTAGCTCTCTCGTCTGCTTTAATTTTGTATTCATTTCTTAAATTATCAGCATACTTACCCTCAGTATATCGGGCAAGGGTATAATTTTTAAATAATATTAAATTATTTACACTAATTATCATTATTAATATTAAAATTATGGTAGTGTATAATTTTTTAAATTTATTAAATTTAATTATTTTATAAAGTTTATTTATATTCATTTAAGTTATAATCACCACCTATTCTTCAATTTTTTTTAATAATAGTTTAACTTATCTTCTCCAACAACTATTTTTAGTATATCTTCAGTTGCTTTTTCTAATTTTTTACCATTATTACTTTTACAACAATTTACAAATACTTCTAAATCAATATTATGCTCAAAACAATCTAATACTGATGCTAATACACAAGCTTCACTATCCATTCCAGAGAAATATAATTTTTCAATATTATTTTCTTTAATATAATTTATAAATTCATTAGTAAAGCATGAATATAAATTTTTGTAAAAAACTTTTTCACTTATACTTTTAATAAATGGATTGAGCTTTATATTTTCATCTTTTTCTGTCATTTCTTTATAATTTAATAACCTATAAAATGGTCCGTTTGGCATATTGATATATTTAGTTGCTACTATATGGTCAAATTCATACTTATTTAATAAATCTTTGATATTAGGTATTATTTCTTTATTATAATTTATAAATCCTTGCTGTAAATCTATTAATACAAGACAGCCTTGCTTTTTTATTTTATTCATTTTTAATACTCCAATTTTTAATTATCTTTATCATTATTTACTTTATATGCAGCAAGCCCCATTATAACAAGGCCAAAAATTATAAATCCTATCGACACTAAGCTACGATAATTCATATTATGCTACGTTATTTCTACATTTCCATAAATTCTTCATAAGTATAATTATTTAATTCTATAGTTCTTATTTGCAAATCAAAAAAGTCATTACACATTTCTTCTCCATAGCATCTTAAATACATATTTTTTATTCTATTATAATCATCAATTACTTCTTTTTTAGTTTTAAAAACTTTACTTATTTCTTTATCAGCTTTTGCTTCATATACTACATATTTTATAATTTTCATTTTATTACTCCTATTTTATATAACCTATTATTTTTATATCGTTTTTTGCTCTTGTTATTGCTGTGTAATCTAAATTATTATTTTGTTTAAAATTTCTTCTATTCAATTGGTAAACATATATCACTTTGTCCCACTCAGACCCTTGAGCCTTGTGCACTGTCATTGCATAAGCACTCTTCCAATAGATATATGTCAAATTTTCAAATTCACTCTGGCAGGCTTTAGTGATTAATTCTACTATTTGTCTTTCATACGAATTTAAATAATTATTATGCATATTAATATTAGCTAATACAGCATATTCATTTTGGGTAACTTCGTCTTTTACTTTAATTAATCGTATCTTATTATCTTTTATAAATGATTCGTAATGTAAAAATCTTTCATCTTCATAATCATTTATATCTAACATATTAAAAATATTTTCAATAAAATTTTGGGTATAATCTTTATCAAAGACTTGCGATATTTTTAATCTTTGCGAATTATATAATATTACTCCGCCCTCACTATTTCTGGCATTTTGATTTATAACTATTGGTTCTCCAACGGTTAATATAGGACTATTAGTAAATTTTGCCCTCGCTAATGAGTTAATTGTATTTACAGCTTTATTAGTAAAGGTTAAAAATACATTATAATTTAATAATTCATTTAAATTATCATTTATATAGTCATCTAAATTATTTGCTACGGTAGTTATACCTAGCAGTGAGTTGATTGATCCATTTCTAACTTTAGTAGCATAATTAATAATTTTATCATTTGACCTTAAAATCTCAGTTAAAACATTATCTTTATTATTTGTAAATTCACTTGATGGTTTTCCATCAACTGCTGGTAATTGTTTATCATCGCCAACCCAAACTATTTTTTTAGCCTGTGATTTAACTAATACTTCACCAAATTCATCATTAATTTCATCAGTTGGTACACTTTCTTTAACAGCTTTATTTAAAGCTTGCATTTCTTCACTATTTACCATAGACGATTCATCAACTAATATAAAATCATACCTAGAAATAATATTTTTAATATCATCATTCGACATTAAATTAAATTCAGTATCTAAGCTAAAATTAAATTCAGTATGCAATTTATTATATAATTCAAAATTTAATTCAGTCGTTTTAATTAAATAATCAGTGTCTCCTTGAGTATTAACCTTTTTTATAAAATTATCAGGATTTAATTTAGCTCCTTTTAAAAATTGTGTAAAAGCATTTATACCATTTCCATCTAATTTAAATTTCATACCCATTGGAGAGACTATTACATTATCTACTCTTTTAATTAATGCAGCTAAGGTTTTAAAATAAACTCTATGACTAGGTCCAATAGAAGCATCAATTTTCTTTCTAATATTTGCCAAAGCTGTTGCTGTTGGAGCAACTATTAAAACTTTTTGATAGCTATTTTTTACTAAATACCTAACAATTTCTGAAGAAGTAATTGTTTTTCCAGTTCCAGCATAACCTTTTAAATAATGTATACAATGTTCACTATCACTATTTAATATGTTATTCATTATTTTTTGCTGATCATTTGTTAATTGTATGTTTTCCATTTGTTTCTCCTAATTTAAATAATTAATATAATAATTCTAAATATATTATACACTAAAAACTTAGAAATGTAAACAATTTATACAAAAATTTAAAGAGCTAATTTATTTATTAGCTCTTTATGTGAATAGATATATTTTAGTGACAATTGTCTTATTGCAAGTTAGAAATATTTTTATATTTGCTTGCTTTATTTTTTAGATTTTTTATTTAATATATCTCTAACTTGTTGATTTAATTTTTTATTATCCAGAAATTCATTTATATTACCTTTTTTACTATCAACATTTTGCCTATTAAATTGTTTGACAGCTTTTATTTGTTCATTTTTTAATTCGGTTTCAATAAATTTATTTCTTTCAACATTTAATATTTTTTCTAAATCTTTTTTCTCTTTAGAATTACTAAAATTATTTACTTTGTTTAACGCTATATTATATTGTTTATTAAAATCATCTAATTTATGAGTTGCTCTTGTTTTTGCTTTATTAAGTGATTTTATTTTATTATTTACTATATCTTTATTAGCATTTGCATCATTATATTTTATTTTAGCATATCTTAATTTTTTGTTATGATTATTAGTTAATTCATTTAATTGAGTATTAATTTGTTCTTTAGATAATGATTTATTATTAATAATATTTTGTTTTGCATTAGCAAAATCAATATTTGCTTGTTTTACATTACTATCATAATTTTTAATAATATTATCATACTCTTTTAGTGTATTTTGATTATTAGCTAATTGATTGTTAATATTTTTAAAGTTCTTTAAAGCGTCTAATCTTTGAGTTTTTAATTTAATAGTTTCACTTCTTAATGATTTTTCCATACTATTAATTATATCTTTTTGATTATCTTCAAATGCCTTTAAATATTGCGCTTTTACAGCATTAGTTAATTGTTTATTTCTAACTATATTGCCTTTTTTATTAGCTTTATTTACAGCTAAATCTTGAGCAAATTCAGAACTTTTTACAAATTCACCTGATTTGATTGCCCCGCCAGCTTGTATAAATGCATCTTTAAATGTTGTTCTAGCAGCATTTCTTTCAGCATATTTTAATTTTTGTTCATCAGTTAATTTAAATATATTTTTATCATTAATTGCTGAACCTACACCTTTAACTTTACCAGCAGCCTTGCCAATTGGTGAAGAATCTGTAACTTCCATAACCTTTTGTTGGGCAGCCTTAAGTTTGGATATATTTTCTTCATTTTCAATAGGTTGTCCAAATTCATAAGAAGAATTTATTTGGCCAATTGTTGAAGTCATTATATTATCAATATTTTCATTACCTGTTAATATAACTTTTTTATTTCCTGGCGAATTATTAATTGCTGTATTAATTTTATTAATTGAAGAAGATTCTTCTTTAATTAATCTATCTAAATCATTACCAGATAATGTTGAAACATCAACTTTACCAGCAATTTTATCAAATTCTGTTTTATCATTAAATGATACAGTATCAGTTAATTTAGATAAATCTTTTTCAAATTCAGCATTTATATTATTATTTGAATTTATAATATTTGTAGATAATTCATCGTCAGTCATTGGTTTTAATTTTTCAACTTGTTCTTTGACTTCCTTATCTTTGGCTTTATTAGTTTTAACTCCTATGCCGCCACCTTGAATAGTGCCCATTTTATGTCGAGCATTAGTTTTAGGTTTATTTTTATTAATAACATCTTGCCTAATTTTCTTTTCTTCATTTGAATCTAAATCAGCATCATTAATTGTGTTAAAGTCAGTTTTATTTGATTTATTTAATAATTGAGTTGCACCTACTGCAGTTGCTGCTGCGGCTGCTCCTAATAATAATTCTCCATTTTCATCTCTTTCGATTTTATTTCCATCTTTATCATAAACATCTCCAGTAAATGTATCTAAATCATCAATTACATTGCCTTGAGTATCTACAAATTCTTCATTATCTAATGGAGAATCTAAATCCATTTTATTATTTTCGCCAAATTCAACTTGATTGTGATGTGAATCAAACATGTCTCCATCATACTCTGCAGGATTTTCAATTAAATTACCATCTTCATCAAAATATTTAATATCTCCAGTATCTAAATCATAAAGTTGATCTTTATTATTATAAATATCTCCATCATAATTATCTAAATCATCAATTACATTACCATTTTCATCATAATATAATTCATCTTCTGGAGTATAATCAACAGCTTGTTTATTAGCGTTAAATAATTGTCCATCATAATTTTCTGGATCTTCTACTAATTTACCATACTCATCATAATATTCCATATTATTAGGATCTATATATTCAACTTCTTCTCCAGCTGCATTAAATAATTGACCATCATAATTTTCTGGATCTGCAATTAAATTACCATTTTCATCATAATAATCAGCTTCATCATTTAAATCTACAGCTTTACCATCAGCATTATATAATTGACCATCATAATCTTCTGGATTTTCAATTAAATTGCCATCTTCATCATAATATTGTTTATTGGCGTTATACATTTCATTACCATTTTCATCAACAATATTTTCTCCATCATTATTTAACATTGGAGTAGCAATTATATTTCCTTTTTCATCTAATATATTGCCATCTTTATCTTTTACTAAATTTCCATTTTCATCTAATTTAGGTTTACCTAAAATATTACCTTGAGCATCAACTAAATTTCCATCTTTATCTAAGTTTGGTTTACCATCTTTACTAATACCAACTCTTGATAATCTATTAGCATTAGCTTGAGTATTATAACCATTTAATTTAGATTTAACTCCGCCATAACCTAAGTTTGAATCTAAGTTAGCATCTCCATCTCCAGTATTTCTACGTAGAGCACTAACTCCATTTTTAAGTCTATCTTTATTTTGCATTAATGCAGTTCCAGCAGCTCCACCAACTGCTCCAGCTAATGCACTACCTAAAGCGCTAGTATTTCCGGCAGCATTTCTGCCAAAGTCTGAAGCCTTATTTGTTAAATCAGCTAAATCATCACTGGCACCAATTCCATCTCCTCTTCTATTTTTAGCAGCAGATGGTCCATAAATAAATCCTCTCCAAAGATCCATTTTCTTTGTAAATCCATCAATTACTAAGTATGGAATTACTACTATAGCTTCAATTAAATTTAATTGTAAACCAGCCGTATTAATAACCTTAAAGGTAAATACTTTATATAATAAATATATTAAAGCAAATGTAGTTAAAGGTCCTAAAATTGGAATTTTTTGCAAGAATGCTATTAAATCTCCTAAGAATGGAATACCTAATATAGCAGCTCCAACGGTTCCTCCCATCGCAACCCCTACTTCCACAAATGTTAAAGATGCCATAACACAAAGTTGCCATAACAAATGTTGTATTAAACTTATACAATCTCCTCTAAATAACGCACCAAAAAATCCTTTAAATGAGTTAAATATACCTTTAATTAAAGGTGTTTTAATTGCTGCCATTATTGCTACTACTGCAGCTACTAATGAAACAGACCATCTCATATTTAATTGAGATATTTTTGCATTTCTTTCAGTTTGATTTTTTGCTGGCATAGTATATCTTAAGAATTGAGTACCATTTAAACCAACCATTTTAGTTTCGCCTGATTTTGATGATACAGTATTAAATCCTCTGTAAGATAATGCTCCATCTTTTAATGTAGATTGTAATAAAAATGCAGTTGATTGTGTTGATAATGGTCCCGGTAAAGCACCGCTTGTTCCAGAGTTCATATTTGCTAAAGCAATAGCTGCAGCATTTCCAAAGAATTTACCATCACTACCTTTTTCTGGATTGTATGATTGTCTAGATTTAGGTCCAAAAATATAATTATCTTTTTTAACTTCTTCAACGGTTGAACTACCAACTAAAGCAGCACCATAAATATAAGTACTTGGGGCATTCCATCTAACTTGTTTAGCCTCCATCTTTGAATCTTTAGTTATAGTTATCATTTTACTTTCACCTTTTTTATTGGCTAATTGTATTTGTTGACCTTTTTTCTTTTTCTTTTTATCTTTATCTTTATCATCATCGCCGCCGGTGTCTTCATTGTCTTTTTCATAATCTTTTAATTCTTTTTCATACTTTTCTTTTGCTTTCTTAACAGCTTCGTCTGGGTCTTTACCATCTTTTTCTGCATCTTTTCTAATTTTATCTTCATCTGGTTTTTCAGGTTTCTTTTTCTTTGTTTCTTTCTTAGGTTCTTCTACTTCTTCATCACCTTTTGTTACTAAGAAATATGGATTAGCTTCACCTGTTATATAAGTATCTTCGTCAGCATCTATACCAACAGCAGCAAAGTTTGGCATTAACCTTGCAGAATAAGCTGCGTTATTTCCTGCTGCTTCAATACCTTTAATATAATCTTCAACGGTTGCCATTTCGCCATATCTAAATTTAGAAACTGCACTTGCTAAACCTAATTCATCATCACCAGTAATATCTTTCATAGATTCTTGCATATCACCAGTAGTTCTAGCTTTAATTGCTTGATTTAAAGCTCTGATTTTGTCTTCAGTCGGTTGCAATGAAGCTGAAGGTCCACTACCATTTACTGAAATTGAACTTGAAATTGGTGTAGTATCTAAATTCATGGTTATTGCCCAAGCTAAAGTATCAACAAAATATGATTCATTTACATTAGCTGCATCTTTACTTCCTTTAGCAGCTATATCTCCCATTATATTTGATGTTAAATTAAATATTGTTAATGATAATGGTATAGTTAATAAAATTGTGATTGCTCTAGTAAAATAGCCCCAATCTCTAGCTTTATTGAAGTTTTGCTTCATTAAACCTTTTCTTAATTTAATTATTAAATATAATGCTCCAGCTGAACAAAATATTACATACATTACTTTTGCTGCTGGCATTAAAATTAATTCTCCTAAACCTGCTTGACCCAATACATTAGTCAACCAGTTTGAATCATTATTTCCACCATTAAATCCTAACATATTTACTAATGAAAATTGACCTATCCAAGAGAACATCTTATAAGTATATTTAACAATTGCTAAATAAGCAGATGAGGTAACAGTTGCTGTACCTAAATTTGCCCTTTCAAAGAATGATGCTATACTGTCAACCTTATCTTGAATAAATTTAATTATTGGAATTTTACTTTTTGATTTACTATCAGAAGCAGCCAACCAATTATATTTATATAAACCTGATATTAAAGATGCCAATTCATCATCAGCATTTTCTACAGTATTTTTTGGAAGTGATTGTTGTCCATATACTGGTTTAGAATCACCTTCTGCTGGGGAAGTTAAAGCACTTCTCCAAGATGCAATTTCATTCAATGATAAAGTCAAATCGTTAGTTGTATCTGACGCTTTAGTTTTACTAAAATAAATATGAGCTAATAATGAACCATCCGGAACATCACTTAAATTAGTTCTACTTGAAGCTTGACCTAACTCTACATTCTCTCCAGTTTCTTCATTTATTACTTCTAAAGCTCCTGTATCTTGCAAAACTGTTTTTAATGCAGATAAATCTCCGGCGCCATCGTCTAATGCTTTTGCTAATTTATTTTTCTCAGCCTGTGATAAATTTGTAAATTTACCTTTTATTTCTTTAATGGCACTCGTTATTTGTGCATCAGCATCTAAATTGGGATTTGCCTTTCTATATGAATCCTTTATTGTTTGAAATTCTTTGGCTCCGCCATTTATATCGCCAGAAGTCATTTTTTCAAAAGCGTCATATTTTAAAGCTCTTTTATAAGCATTATCAACTCTCTCCATTTCAGCAGTTGTGATTTTACCATCTTTATTTTTCTTTGGAGTAAAATCTTTAACATAGGTATCACTTGCTGCAGCAAATGAATATTGCGGAGTAGTGGTAAATATAAAGGCAAACGCCAATAAAAACATTATTATAAATTTTGATAAATTACTTTTTATTAATTTTTTATTATACAATTGGAATCACCTCCACCCCTTTATAGTGAGAATTTTGAGCATTATATATTGCAGAATCTTTGCTAACTTCTACTCTAAAATTTTTACAACCAGGATTATCAATTAAAGCATCAATTATTTGATTTGTAATGTTTGCTTCAATTTCTCTATGAACAGCTCTGGCTCCACCTGAATTTGAATCTTCAGCCTTAGCTTTAATAATAACTATATATAAAGCTAAATCAGTTGTGTAATAATTATATACATCTTTCGGCCATTGTTTTGGTGGTTGAACTACCAAATTAATTTGTTTTACCAATTTAAATTGTTCTATAATAGTAGCAATTCTATCTTCTGCAATTTTTAATAATGATTCTGGATTCAATCCTTTATAAGGTATAATTTGTTGAAATCTACCTAACATTTCTGGTTTAAATCCGCTTGCTTGTAAATTTGGAATTAATACATCCATTAATTGGTCTACATTTGCTCTGGTTTTTTCAGTTAATACATTAGATGAGTTATTTTTTAATAAATTTTCATCAGCATTAAATTTAGTATCATTTGCAAATACCTTAGCACCAGCATTTGTAGTAGCTATTACAATAGCATTTCTTAAAGAAGATTGAAAAATTTCAATTTGTCCTTCTCTATTTATACTTTCATAATAAATTAAACCTTCATCTAAAATTGTAAGCATTGAATCTCTAATACTTTCATGAGCTTTTTCAAACTCATCTAATAATATTATAGCATTAGGCCTATGCCTTAAGGTATTGCCTAATGTTTTTCTAAATTGAGGTTCTTGGTCTTCATTTTTATAATCCGGCATATTTATCGTAAATAATGCATCTTCATTTGGATATAAACCTTCAGCAATTACTTTTGAAGTTTCAGTTTTACCAACACCAGTAGGACCAGTAAATAATGCTGTTAGCATTGGTTGATTAGGTTTTTTGGTAAATTGATATTCAACTGAATTTAATAATCTTCTTAACATATATAATGCATAAGGTTGTCCCATTATTCTTTTGTTTAACATATCTACTAATTTTTTAGCGTCAAATTTTCTATCTAAATTTATTGAAAATCTTTGCTCAAAAATCATTGCTAGATCTGCATCATTAATTGGTCTTTTATGAATTTTATATAGCGAAGCAAAATCTTCCATTATATCTAAAGATTTTCTTGGTTCAGCTGCCTCTGGCCTATATATTTTATTAACTTCAATCAAACTTTTTAATAAATCTTCAGAAATTAAATAGTCTTTGCTAACAAAATCTATCCACCATTTTTTTAATATTTCTAATACCTTAGCATCAGTTAATTGCAATAATTCTATTTTTTTAAATCTTTCTGCTAAAGGTACGTCAACTGCAATAGCAGCATCATATTCTCGTCTAGTGGTCGCTCCTGCTACTCTAATTGGTGATCTTGCAAGTAAATCTTTCATAACGTCACCACCAATTTTTGTGCCCGAGCCAAAAATTGTAATTAGCATGTGAATCTCATCGATAAATAATACTAATGAAATATTTTTATCATTCATTTCTTTTCTAATTAATTTTTGCAATTTAGCCATATCATCTAACATATTAGCTAAAACTGATTGAAGAGTGCCTCTTTCTAAGGCTGATAAAGAACCTAATCTTAATTCTAAAACCAAATATTTTGAAGCATGGGTATTAACTAATGACTCTCTGGCAAAACCTTCAATTAATGCAGTTTTACCTACTCCAGCCTCTCCTAGCAATAAAGCAACTGGGGTATGAGGTCTTTCTAATACTCTTTCTAATAATTCCATTTCCTCATCTCTACCAGTAATTTTTTGCTTAGCTGGTGCTAATGGTCTAATAGAATTATGAGTTTTTTCTGATATTTCATTCCAACATTTATAAGTTTCTTTATTATTTGGATTTAAAATAACGTCCCAAATATTTTCTTTATTATCATTAATTAATGTTTTTTCGTTGATTTTACTTCCATTTAATTGGCTCATAATATTGGAATTTAAAAGTCCTTCCATATTTAATACTCACCCCCTAACTTTATTGTTTACCTAAACCATAATCTTCTGGATTTATAATTGAAGCTTTTGTTTGTAAATTATTAAAATAATCTTTAGTATAAGTTAAGTTATGATAAATTTCTAATTTATCATTATATTCAATTTGTTTTTCTTTTATTTGCTCTAATTGTTTTTCAGCATTTTCTTTTGCTGCAATAATTTCACCAGAATTAGGTTCTACTAATAATCTTTCATCATAATCTTTTATCATTTCTTTTAATTCTTTTTTACGTTGCTGTAATTTTTGAACAATTTCATTTGTTTGTTTAGTTGCTTCATCTTTAAATACTTGATTAAAAAATGATTCAAATTGAAATTTATTATCAACTAATAATTTACCTTTTAATACTATAGGTTTGTATTCAGGCTCATCTTTTGCTGTAGTTAAACCAATTCTAAAAGTAATTAAATCTAATGTATTTTCACTGTAATTAGAATCTTTATTTAAAAATCCTTGAGCTTGTGAATTTACTTCGCCAGACAAATCAGGCTTTATTTGACTTAACATACTAGCTACTGATTTTTGGTCTCTAGATTCCTTTTTTTCATCACTTTCTACATCAATTTCTTGAGCTTGAGCATCAGCAAAACTTAAATCTTTTAAATCACTATCATCTTTAATATCATTAGTAGCTGCTCCCATATATTTCTTATTAGATACAACTACTGTATATACTTCATCAATAGGTTTAGGAATTACCATGAATAAATCACCATCAACTCCTAATCTACCAAATAAAATATCAGTTTTTTGATTAGTATAATCATTTAATGATTTAGATGCTAAATAAACGTTATAATTTAAACCTTTATATGGTAAATTTGCTGTATTTTTAGTTGAAAGTCTAGCAATTAAAACTGAATGTGCTTCATCTGTATAAATGCCAGATAAAGCTACGTCTGATTGGGATTTTTCAAATCTCATTTCAGAACCAATTGGTGTAGAAGATCTTAAAATATCTTTTTTATATACTCTACTTTTAAATACCATACCAATCAAACTAAAAACAAATGTAATTAATAAAATTATTACGAATAGTAATTGTAAAAACGAGTTATTAAATAATTTTGATTTATCTTTATACATTCATCTTTTTCTCCATTTTTATTTTTGTGTCATTTATCACATCATTATTATTAATTTTATTTATAATTTTCATCACATTTTAATTTCCCCCATTTCTAAATAAAGTGTTAATATATGGATTTAATAAGTACATTCAAACTTTTAATTAATAAATTCATATATTAATATTATATCATATTTATGCAAAATTGTAAAACAATTGATTGACTAAATTATAAAATCTAATGAGGTAAAATGATCTATATGTCCCCTATCTCTATGAATTAAAACTTGGCTGTAAGTTCTAGCTTGCATTTGATTAGCAATACTTGGTCCAACTTTCATTCTTAAAGCTTTTTCAAATTTTTTAACTTCATCTTCATCACATCTACCAATTGCTGTCCAATCTACATTAGCGTTTAAATTTTCATAAAATAAATTATTCATTTTAAATAAATCACACATACCACCAATTTTTTGTCTTGGTGAAGTAACAACATCAAATGAATAAATCATTTTAATTCCTTTTCTTCTAGCGCTATCAATTGCTTCATAAGCCATATTAGCTGTTTCGTTAAAAAGATTATCCATGCCATGAATAATTATGGTATCACCTTCTTTAGCTATATATCTAATATAATCAAAAATATTTAAAAATTGAATTTGTTTCATTTTTAAATTACCTATATTATTAAATTGATAATAATATTGCTTAGCATGAGCATCAATATCGATTGAAGTTGTACTTCCAATTACATTTGAATAAGCTGAAAGCATATTAGATAAATCAGATTGAACATCTTCAATTTTATCAGCCTTTAATTCTCTACCATCTCTTAAAGCATCTTCAACCATAGTTGTAAATTGGTTAATAAATAATGCTAAGGTTGGGTATAATTCAGGCTGAGTAACTTTTATAATTCTAGCTCTTTTAGGATATTTTGCCATTTCTTGATTCCAATATCCTACCGAGAAATAAAATCTATCTAAAGCTGTTCTAATTAACGTTTTATGAGAAAGTGGAATTTGAAAATCATTTAAAATGTCAAATATATTTACAGCTTTATCTAATAATCTTGAATAAACTTGTTGAACCTCATCATAATCTCCAAAACCTTGGAGAGGATTGATTGTTAATTTAGTCATATCATAATTTTTTAAATATTTTTGGGTATTACCATTCATGTAAAATCTATTATCTCCAATATAATTATAATTATTTAAAACAATATGATATATTTTATTATTAGGTTTATGGGCCGAAATATTATTTGCAACAGCTTGAGCAAAGTATGATGCAGTTGAATATTGCTTATCCTTAGGTAATCTATCATTATTATATCTTCTTAATACTGAAGATTTTGGTATAGCAATAAATGCTTGTTGTTTAGTATATTTATTAAAATCAAATAATGTAGAATTTGTTGTAATAGATAATGAATCCAAGCCAATTGGCGCTCCACTTTGGTCCTTTAATCCTCTACTAATTGCAAAATTTAGCAAAGTATAGTTTGAACCAGTTGAGGTTTTATGTTTTAACGTTGGTGCAATAGGTTTATATATTTCTTGAATTGTATCTAATTGTCTACCTGGTTGAGCATGGAACTGCAAACCAGCATAAGTTTTATCTAATAATATATTTAAAGCATCTATTTGCTCTTTAATTCTTGCTTGCGAATGAGATTCTGCTAATAAATATATGTCATATAAAATTATAGGTATTGGAGAAGACGCCTCCAATTGATAATCAGTATAATCTATATATTTCATTTGCTTTATTTGTTTATTCTTTTGATCTTTTCTTTCTCTTGAAGTTTCATCTTTTTCTTTATTTTCAGCAGATTCCATATTACCTAAAGCGTTTTTATTTACTAATCTTTGTTTTTCTTCGCCTTTTATAGATTTTTCTTTAACCATAAAAGTTAATTTTACGTCATCATTTGGTTTAGGTAATAAATTTAAAACTTGCCTAAAAGATAAATTTCTATTAGTTCCAGTTTGAACATGCAATTTCATTAAAGAAGCAACTACCCCATCAGATGTAAAATAATAATCTGAAGTATATATTGTAGAATCATTAAATCTTTCATATTTTTCTGGATTTAATTCTTCTTCTTTATTTTTATCTTTTAAAAATGGAATTTTATCTTTAATCTTGCTCATTAGAGTAGTTACCCTCCTCATTTAATTCTTCAACTAATAATGGAGAACCTAAAATTTCTTTTATTTCTTTTTCATTATCAATTAATTTAATTTCTTCATACATACCCTCTGCAGATGAATTTAATAATATTCTAACAGCTTGATCAGTTCTATCAATATTTATATCAGAAATAAATAAATATTGAATAAATCCTATTTCTTTACTAGCAATTTGTGAATCAATAAAATTATATTGTTTTGTAAAATAATTTTTAGACCAATCATCTTTAATTGTATTATATTTTTGCTTAAAATATGTTAAATTATCAGCATAAGATAATGTTTTAATTTTGGTTATAAATAATTCTTCTGTAGTAGTTTCTCTTTCGACTAAATAACTTTGTCTTACTCCAGCTAAATCTTCAACATAAGCTGCTAAAGTTGTATTATTTAATTGACCAACAACTTTAAATAAATATCCATAATAATCTGGACCTAATTGAATTAAACCATTTCTGCTTTCATCAAAGTTAATTTTTGGATATGAAACCTTAGCTCCAGCTTTTTCCCTAAAATGTTCGGTAATTTTATTAAATAGTGATGCTAAAATAACCTCTAATTTTGAAGAATAATCTTTTTCTGGCATCATATATAAAACTAATAATGCTATAAAAGATAGCATAAAGAAAATACTAGGAACTATTGTATAAGCTAATCTTCCCGGTTCAGAGACATTTAAATTTATAACTAAAACTGTAGTAATACCTAAAGCTAACATTGCCATCAATATTCTTTTAATAGAAACCTTAGCATCTCCAGATATTTTTTCCATCATTTCTACATAAAATGTTGTTTCAGATGGAGGTACATAAATATTTTCCATAAATTTAAAATTTCTTATATTATAATCCTGGATTTTAACTTCTTCATCCTGAAAATCTTGAGTTATTTGTTCTTCATCCATTATTGTAATTCACCTCCAGTATTTTCTTCATTCTCTTGTTGTTTTTCTACAAAGGCAGATAAAGTGTCTCTTGCTTCCAAAATAGCTGTTTTAATAAAATTAATTAATTTATAAATATAATCTAAAATTGAGCCATCTTGCACTGATTTTAAATGATCTGCCTTTCTTTTTTCTATTTTACGTTTTGCTTTATCTGTAAATGTTTTATTTTCATTATCGCTCATTTTCATTTTCTCCATTATTTTCATTTACATTTGCTGTCTTAGTTTTTAATAATTTTGATTTTAGTAAGTGTAATATATCTTTATTAATTTTAAAAGAAATATAATAAATAGCAAATGATGCAGCATGAGGTAGTGCTTTTAACATTACCCCAGCAGATAACTTATTAACTAAATCTGAAGTTTTAACTCCTATCATAAATGCTGCTTGTATATAACCATTTAAAAATATAGAACCTACTACAAAAATAAAAATTAATAATATAGCTAAAAGATAATATAAAATGTTAAAAAATATTTTTTTATTTTTCATTAATTTTCCCCTTTAACTAAAAACCAATCATCTCTAGCAAATTTAACTTTCCATTTATTTTTATCAACTTTTTCAATAATTAATTTTTCTACTTCTATGTCAGAATGCTCATTTAAAGTGCCTTCTTCTTCATATTCATCTAAAATTTGCTTAGCGGTTGAAGTTAAATCTTTTGGTTCATAACCATAATCATTATCTGTAATTGATTTTGCCAAAGTTAAAGATGCTTCATATTGATTATCATTTAATTTTTGAATATTTAATTTATCCATTTTGGATTTAGTATCTTTATTTATTTCCATAGTAGTTAAATTTTTAATAATTGGCACTAATGCCTCATTTGAACTACCTGTAATTAATTTATTAGCAAAAACATCTCTATTAAAATTAAATTCTGCCTTAACATTTTTTCCTAAAATAGAATTAAGTGTTGGTTGATTATAATCTGGTGTCCAATAATCATAAGCAATTACTGAATCATCAATCATATCCCCGACTGCAACAGCTATTTTAGCAACTATTGCTTCATCACTTTCTTTACCAGTAATATCTTTATTATTATCCTTTTCTGGCTTATAAGTATTATCTATTTCTTTGCTATTTGTTTGGTTTTTATTAGAAGAATTATTTGTATTTTGCGTATTATTTGAACTTATATTTTCTATTTTTGGTAATTCTTCTTGCTGTGGTTTATTACTTTTTTTAATAACAAATATTGCACCGGCTATTGCAATTATTATTCCAGCGGCGATTGCTATAATTTTAATTTTAGATTTGTTTTTAGGAGTTTTATTTTTTGTATCTTTCATTATATACTCCTTTACTCTACATCTTCAGCTTCAACTGTTGCAAATGGTAAAAATGATTCAGCATTTTTATTCATTATTGCCAAACCTTGCAAATAATAAACTATTTCATTACCATTACATTTGCATCTAATACCAATTAAAGTTGGTTTATTTGTTTCATAAGTTGGGTCATCATTAGCAAAAACTAATATATCATCTGGAGATGTACTTAGTTCTTTATCATCAGCCATAATATCATTTACCATTCTACTAAATTTAGAGGTATCTCTTTCAATAAAGAAAGAATTTAATTCTTTTTGTACCCCGTCTGTCATTCCAGTTTGGCCAGATTGTTTTGCTTTTTCTAATTCTTTTATAAAATTATTTACATGGTCAGCTGTTAATTTTTTATAATCATTAACTTCAGGACCTTCTAATAATTTTGAATTTTCCTTTTTAAATTTTGTAAAAGGATATTGACCAAAATCTGCCTTATCAGCAGCCTTTAAATCATCATTATTAGCTTTTAAATTTTCATTTGGATTTTTTTCTTCTTCAATAACTTTATTTTCTTCTTTAGGTTTTTCATCATTGGAATTATTATTTTCCTTTGGTTTAGGTTGATATTTATGATTTTTATATTCAATTTTACCTAATTCTACATCATTTTTATGAGTTTTTTTATAGGCAAATATACTACCAGCAATAATAACAATAATTACTCCGCCAATAATTAAAATTTTCTTAGCTTTATTATTCATTATCTTCTCCTAAATTCCTCCCTTATATAATATTTCTATTAATATTATATAATAAATTGGAGATTTTGTACATATCTTGGTAAAAAATTTTTTACCAAGATACGCCGCCTCTTTCAAAAGCTTCATCAAAATCTACTATTTCATCAGTATCACTCATGTCTGGTTCGCCAAATTCTACTCCGTCAGTTTCTTCTGGATGGAAATAATATAATGAACCTTCATAATATGTTGCTGAACTTATTATTATGCCATCATCTGGATTAGCAGCATGTATAAAAAATCCATTTGGATATTTTTCATTTTTTCCACCATACCAACCAATATGTTCAGCTGCACTTATTGGACCGGCTTTACTAAATACAACTATATCACCTTCAACTGCATCTTCTTTATCAACTTCCCAGCCCCATTTTTGGTATTGTAAGCCTTGGTCAGCTGCAGTTCTAGGTACTGGTGATTTTAAACCAGCTCTTTTAATTGTTTCCATTGTAAATCCTGAACAATCCATTCCGGCGTCAGAATAAGTAGAGCCCCATGTATTACCCCCCCAAACATAAGTACCGCCAACTCTTGATAAAGCTAATTGCACACATCTTTTATTAAATTCTGAGGCTAATGAAGTTTTCTTCTTACCTTTACATTGTTTTTTAGCATCTTTTTTCAATCTACCTGAAACATCAATACTTTTGCCACCACTACCTTTCATATCAGGCCATTTGCTTGGATCAGCTGATCTACCAGTATCAAATTCTCCTGAATCATAGACTTTTCTCGCTAATACATCTCTGGCTGGAGCGCCAGCTCCTCTTTCATACCAAGCAAAAAATGATGATGCAGCTTTTTCTGGAGAATCAGTTCCCATTAAATCTTCAAAATCACTACATAATTGTTGACCAGCAGCCCTAACAGCATCAGCAGCTGGACCATTATAAATTATATCACCATTACTTATACAATCTAATAAAAAGGCAACTTGATTAACTGCCTCCCAGCCTTTTCCTTGCTCACCAAATCTTTTGCTAGAAGTAAATTTTGTGTATGGAGTAAATTGGAATAAACCACCGCCACCAAAATGAGGTGGAGTTCTACTTGCATAATATCCCATACCCTCAACTGGAGCATCACTATCCATTTCAAATGCCCTATAACTTAATTCTGCACTTGGAACAGCATCTGAACCAGTATATGGAGAACAATATGCATTTGGATCTTCAGCCCTATTAACTATAAAACCTGATTCTTGAGAGCAATTTGCTAAAATACCAATAGCTGCAGCAGAAGAAAAGCCCCAATCTTCAGTTAGGGTATCAAATATTTCATGAGCTACTTTATTAGCTTTTGTTCCAGGAGTTAAAAAATCGCCATTAGTTCCACCTTCAGAACTTTTAGAACCTGATTTTTTCTTTAATTTATTAAAATTTTTGCAGGGATCATCTTCTCTAATATACACCCATTGTTCATCTTCACCATCTTCTTCATCTGCAAAAGAGGCAAAAGTAGGAAGAACCATAAATATTACCATAGTTAAAGTAATAATTTTTATTAATTTATTTTTCAATTGTTTTTCCCCCTATTCTTACTAAAAAAGGCTTTATAAATTAAAGCCTTTCATTAATCCTATAAATTCTATCTCAACAATTTTATCCTTATCCCAATTAGTTTTATAAATTGCAGTATATTGCTTTTCATTTTCAGCAACTATGCAAGCATAACTTAAAGTTGTTGCTTTATTACCATCTCTGGATAATTCAACAGTTATTGGTAAACCAACTAATTTAGTATTAACTTTTAATTTTTTAGTTGGGCTAGAACCTTCAACAATTTTATAAGTTGCTTTTGATAAATCATCTTTATAATATCTAGCAATTCTTTTTCTAATAATTTCTAAATTAGTATCGTTATCTTCATTTGAGATTGAGGTTAAATCAGTAATAATAGCTTTCATTACCTCAGCTTGTTTTGCTTGAAAGGATTCTCTTACTTTTATATATTTATTAATAGCTTCTAAATCATTTTTGCTAATAGTTGTATCTTTATCAGTTGCTGAAATATCTAAGTAATTTAAATTTATATCACTTTCATTATCTAATCCAGCAATTTTATTATTTAATACATCTATCATTGAATCTTTTGAAGTTTCAATTTCATCTAAAAATTTTGTATGAGATTGAATTTTAGCATCATCAATAGCAATATTATTATTTGAAGATTGTTTTTTATTTCCACCTAATAATATATTAAATAAAATTAGTAATAAAATTAAACTTCCAATTATAATACCAATAAATGCTATTTTATGAGTTTTTATCCATTTAGAAAATGACTTTTCATTAATATTATCATTTTCTTCTTTTTCTATTTCAATATTCTTAGTAGGATCTTTATTTGCAATTGATTCACTAAGTTTTTTATTTTCCTTTTCTTTATCTTTAATATTTTTCATTATTTACTCCTATTACCCAAAAATCTCAGTATACATAGATGGTAAATCAATTGGAAGTGATAATGATTTAGGAACTGGAATAGCTATTTTTAAATCTCCGGCATCAATTGATACATCAGTTCCAGTTACTCTTAAAGCTTTATCTAAGGCTTCACTTAAACTATTTACTCCATCTCCAGATAAATTTAAAGATAATTGGTAAACAATTAAAGCATTAGCTGAACCAGCAGTAACTTTTTTTCTAATAGCTTGTATACCTTTAGTTGCTAATAAAGTATCAACAGATTTTGCAACATTATTACCATATCTTTCTGCAGCATCAATTTTTGCAGCTTTTTCAGCAGACCTATCTATAAATAATGTTTTACTAAAAGCTGATTCATATTCTTTAGGTTTTTCTTCTTTAACAGTTTCAATTACTGCATATTTATCTGGAACTATTATTTCTTCCATAAATTCTACTACACTTCTATCAGCTGCTACAGTATACTGACCAAATTGAATTAAACCTTCACAAGCTTTAGTTGCTATTATATTATAATTTTTTAATTCATCTAAAACATTTTTTTCAGCTAAAGCATTATCTGGCAATTTAACTGCTATTTTATAAAGTTTTTTAATAGTTCCATCTTCTAAAGATTCTCTAGTATGAATATTAACTTTCATATTAATTATTGCATCGTAGGCTTCAATTTTTGCTTTATCTTCATAAGAAGTAGATTCCTTTGATTTACTTACTTTTTTATGAATACTATTTAATTTTGCCCTAACTTTTGCTATATTAATTATTTTATTTTTTAACTTTCCGGCTTCTTTATCATTAGCCTTAGCATCTCTTTCAAAAGCTCTTGACCTTAAAATATATGATAATATTTTTAATAGTGAAAATATTATTACTAAAAAAATTAATAAAACATTAAATCTTTTAATAAAATTATGAGCTTTTAATAAAGATTTTGCAATTTCTATTTGATTTTTTTGTATTAAGGGCTCAATGATAAAATTTGCCTTTAATAAAAATTGAAAAATAAAACTAATTAATAATAATACTAAAGTAAAAGTTCTTGCACCTCTGGAAAAATCGGTTAGCCAAGACCAAGGAAAATTATGTTGATTTAAATTATGCTGTTTAGCATAAGTTTTAAAATCTCTATCCATTTTTATACCTTTAATTATTTTTATTTAATATTTCAATTTCTATATCATCTCTGTTAATAGTTGGCCTATTGTTTGAAGTATTATCTTCGTCTTCGTTGTCTTCGGCATTTTCATTTGAATTATTATCATCTAAATTAGATTGATTTTCATTGTTATTAGCTGCATTACCAAAATCTACTGATAAATTTTCATTTTGAATTGGATTTTTGTTTTCTTCTGGAGTTATTTTTTTATGTTTTTCATCATATTTTTTATAAAATGCTGCTTTTTTAGCTTTTAATGCATCATCAGCATTAATATATGTTGCAATTGTATTTTCATCTAATTCAATAACTTTTCCATCAGAATCTTTTAATATTAGGCCGATTTTCCCATCTTTAGGATAATCGGCTACAGTAAAATTTGCTTGTTTACCATCAATATTTAATAATAATTCATCTCCAACTTTAAAATTATCTTTTATAAAAGCCATCGCTCTTTCTTGCTTATAAGCTGGATCGTTAGCAGATTCACTTTGCTCAGTTTGATTTTTAGATGGGAATACTAATTTTTTAACTCCAAAACCTACACCGCCTAATAAAGCTAATGCTAATACTCCAGTAAGAGCTTTTTTCCAAATTGGCCATACTTTCATTTTAGAGAAAAATCCAACTTTTTCATCTACATATTCATCATTATCTAAATTTAAATCTTCTGTAAAATCATTCTCATTTTCACTTATACTAGATTCATCGTCTAAAATATCTTGATTATTTTCATGAACTTCATTATCTTCGTCATTTTCTTCAGGTCCACCAGTTAAATCTAATACATCATTTTTATCTGCTGATGTATCGTCTGTATTATCAATAATATTATCATTATTTGATTCTTTATTTTCATCATTATTATAAGCAAAATCTTCTACACTTTCATTTGCAGAATTATCCATTAAATATTCATTTTCAATTATGTTTTCTTCATTTACTGGCATATCAACATGAGGTTGATTTTTATATGCTGATAATTCATTTTCTTTATCAGCTAATCTTTTTTCTAATTCAGCTATTCTTGCTTCACTTTCAGATAAACTTTCATCAATTAATGATTTTGCCTCTTGAGCTGTAGTATTTAAAATATTATTTCTCATTGAATTATATAGAGATTTTGAAGATTCATAAGATTTAGCTAAAATACCATTGAATTTTTGTCTTTGCAAAATATCTGGATTGATATTATCTAAATCATCTGCTAATAATGTTGAATATTCATCAACTCTAATATTATTATCATTTAATAATATTTGTATATCTTTTAATAAATTTCTATTTGTATTTGTTACTTCTCTTGATAAATAATCATAAAATTCAGAGAAACGGCTAGGTTTATCGTCTAACCAAGCATCAAACACACTATTTAATGCATTTAATTTATGCACTAATTGCTTTGTATTTTCAATTTGTTCTTTTTCATATAATTTATAATTTTCTAAATTTTTTGTAATATTTAATATATTAGATTTTGATACAGCGTTTTGCTGATTAATTTCAGCCATATCATAGGCTAATTGTAAATATTGTTGCACCTCAGGCTCTGGGTCATAAGGCTTATTTAAAGTAAGCATTTTATTATATAAAGCATTAGTTGAATTATTTAATAAATCTACGTCTCCATTTAAATAATTTATATAAGTTTCTGCTTGCTCAGCTTTATTTAAAAGCACATTATCTACATCTATATCATTAGTCGCATAAGCAGCTGTAGTATTTACAATATCATCTGAACTATAATCCCTAGGGATGTCTGAGTGATTATTTTCTATGCTTGCTTCTGTCTGATCTTCAAGATTTTTGTTTATATGATTTGCTAAATCTTCTGTTGAAGTATCGGCTTGCTCACTATCATTAATAATAGACATACTAACATTAAGATGCGTTTCTTCTTCAACTTCTAAATCAGTGTCTTCATTTTCTTCTACAATATCTTCAATATTATCAATATTGTCACTATCTTCAATATCTTCAATATCTTCAACATTTTCAATATCTTCTGCATTTTCATTAGTAAAATCATCTATACTAAGCTGTCCATCTATATTATCATTTTCCATATATTCTTCAACTGATTGAATATATTCTTCATCATCTTCATTTACTGGAACTCCACTTTCTTCGTCAGAAATTTCACCAGAAAAATCATCATTTAGTTCTTCTTCTGTAGCTTTTAGTCCAGCTTCTCGTTCTAATTGTTCATTACTTTTAATAACCTCATCATTATTTATTTCTGTTTCATTTAAGTCAGAAATAAAACTATCATAATTTGTAGATTTTTCTAAAATATGAACACTGGCATCACTTCCATCAGCATTTGCTTTTGTTTCAGCTACGCACCATACTTCGTCAGAAAAATTCTCATTTAACCAAGTAATTATTTCATCAGCATCATTGTCTTGAACTGCATAATAGGTAAAATTAGAATCTTTATTTATATCTACTAAAATATTGCCAAATACACCCACAAAAGCATTTGCTAATGCTTCATTAGTAGATGGTATATTAATTATTAGATATGAGAGTTTTGTATCTGTATTTTCCATCTGTCTATTTAAATTCCTTTCATTGTTATTACTAATTTATAGGTTAGTTTCCTTGTTAGTATTATTATATCACAATAAAATATATTTGTAAACTATTATTTAATCATAAAATGTTTCTATTAGTACTTTAGGTATATTAACAGTAGCAATAAAATAATTAATGCTAAATTTTTTAGTTTCATATATTTTTTTAGTTATATTTTTAATTTCTATATCATCAAAGAAAGTATGCCTAATATAATAATGCGTACCATAAGTTTGTGTTTCATAGGCTAAACGTTTAATTAAACATTTTAATACTAAATTATCTATATTGCCAGCTTCATTAATTGGTATAGTGTCAATCAATGTTATGGTTCTATCAATTAGTTGCTTATATTTAGTATTTTTTGTTGTTAATGATTGATTAATTGCCATTTGTAAAGGCATTGAATTAGCACTTTTAATATTATACCAAATCATTGCTGGATCAAAAAATTCCATATTATTGGATGATTTAGTTTTTTCGCCTAATTTTTCTTGAATAATTTGATTAGCTATTCTTTTATTTTCTGGAGTTTTGTCAACTGTTTGAAATTTAAGCTTAGGCACACTATCCATTTGTATTTTCAAACCTTGACCTTTCATACAATTACCTCCTTAAAAGACATATATAGCAAATCTTTTAACTGATCATTACATAATTGGAAATATCTATCATCTTTAGTTTTAGGCTCATCTGATAATACATCAGAAGCAATTAATGTTTCTAATAATGAAATTAAATCAGATCCAGTAAAGGTGCCTTTATCTAATACTAAATCTAAATCATTTAAAATAGCCTTGCATACAGAAAATTGATCATTAGTTTGCTTATTAGAACTCATGAAATATTTATATTGATGATACAAAGAAATTAATCTAGCCGAAAATTCATTTTCCAAACTAACATCCATTTGACACTTCCTTTATTTTAGTATCATAATAATAAAAATCTTCTTCTAATTCTTTTAAATTTAAATTAGGAGTTTGTTCATCTACTATAATTAATTGACTAACAATTTTCTTTAATAAATATAAATCATAATCATAATCATTTAATTTTTTTATTAAAAATTTCAAATCATCTACTAATACTAAAGCATCTACATCATTAGTTATCGCTACATCTTCTTTATTTATTATAAAATCATATAATTTTTTTGATTCTACGTCAATAGTTTCTCGTAATTCATCAATTAAGCTATTGATTTTTTCTATTTTTTCATGATTATTTTTTAAATATTCTGCTATAGTTGTCATTTAAACCTCCTGAAAATATGCTATAATTCTGCCGGGTTCGTCTGGGTGTGAATGGCAAGTAATTAATATTAAAACTTCCTTATTAAAAGCAAATCCACTATATTTATAATTTTGCGCATGCGAATTATAATATTTTTCTGACCATTCATTAAATTCATCATTTATACTATTAAAATGTTGCATATTAAATCCTTTATCGTTATCAGTTGATTTTACTCCCAATAATTGATAAGTTTTAATATTATTTTTATCATCAGTTGTAATAGCATTGGTATAAGGGTACCTATCATTTATCAATTTTCCCAATGGTCCAAACATATCATTTTTAGTCCAATAATGTCCATAAATATATTTAACTGGGTCACTTAATGATGAATTACTTTCCAAAAAAACCGATCCAGCAGGATCTTCTTCATCAAAAATATTATGAGTTAAGTAATAATTGTTATCATTAGCTTGAGCTATAGGTTGATCTATACCTAATTCAGGAATTGACAACCAACCAATTAAATTTGGAACTTTATTTTGCAATTTAGGAAAATTAATATTAGCTAATTCATTTTTAGCTTTATTATCTTTATAAGATGGACCTTTATTATCACTATTAACACTTTCAATTTTAATATTAGATGAGTTAATAAAGTTATTAGATTTAATATCATCTTGCAAAGATATTTTATTTCCAAACTTATCTAATTTTGAAAATCTCCCATCTTCATAAACTTTTTCATTTGCTTTACCAGATAAACTAAAAACAATTAAAAATATACCTAAAATTAAACTTAAAATTGTAATTATAAATAATATAATTTTTTTCTTTTTCATAAATTCTCCTAATATTGCTTTATATAAGAATTAAGGGAGGTTATAATTACCTCCCATATTCTCTTTTTTATTTTATTTATCTGGTTATATCTTTTTTATAAAACTTATATCCAGCAAATGCAGCAACCGCTAATAAAACTATACCACTAATAGCAAATACTAATGAATTATCTTTAATAAATGCTTTTCTAGCAGATGTTTTTGGTAGTTCTTTTCCTGGACCTTCTTCATCTTTTTTAGGAGGAAGTGGTTTTTCAGGTTCTTCAACTTTTTCATAAATATAAGTTATTTCTTGAGCTTTACCCGTAACATAGTTGCCTATTGCTTCACTACCATCTTTATTATAAGTTGGGTCATTTATTGGTTTATCAGTTTTAACAAATTTATATCCATCTTTTTCTTTCATTGATGTTTTATATTCATCTTTATCTGTACCTTTAGAAAGTTCACCGTCAACAACCTTAGTATCAACTACTTTACCATCTTTATCTTTTATTATATAAACATGGTGTTCTTGGAATGTGCCTTCTTCTGGTTTAGGTTCTTCTGCAATTTTTTCATAAACATAAGTTATAGATTGGTCTTTATCTTCAACAAAATTATTAATAACTTTAGCACCATTTTCGTCGTACTTAACGTTACCTTTTTGATCGATTTTAACTAATTTATAACCATCTTTATCAATTTTTGCAGTTGAATACATATCTTTTGCGGTTCCAGATAATTTATCTTTATCAACTACTTCTCTTCCAATTTCTTTACCATTTTTATCTTTTATTATATAAATATGGTGTTCTTGGAATGTACCTTTTTTAGGTGATTTTTTAACTTTTTCATAAACATAAGTTATAGATTGGTCTTTACCATTTACAAAGTTATTAGTTAATTTTTTACCATTTTCATCATATTTGGCTCCGCCTTTAGATGTAACTTTAACTAATTTATATTCATCTTTATCAATTTTACTTGTAGTATAGGTATCTTTATTTGTACCTGTTAATTTATCACCATCAATTTCTTCTCTTCCAATTTCTTTACCATTTTCATCTCTAATAATATAAATATGATGTTCTTGGAATGTACCTTTTGCAGTCTCTGGTTTAGAAGGCTTATTTGGTTTTTCAGGTTTTTCTGGAGGAGCAGGTTCACAAGGTTTATCAAGATTTAATAAATTATTTACAATTTTAAATTCTTGAATTTCTGTTGTAGCTTGAACTGTAATTTGTCTTAATGGAGCAATTTCATAATGTTGGTATTTATCCTTTGCTTGAGGAGCTTTAATCTCAGCATAAACATAATGTCCTATTGGAAGTCCTTCTAAAATCATATCTTTTCCTGAAGATTTCCAAACAATAATTTTTCTATCTTCAATTTTTTGATTTTCTTTTCCATCTTTCATATTAGGATTTAAACATTTACCTGTGTTATAAACTCCATCTTTTGTATTAGGATTTATACACATACCCTTGCCATAAGTTTCATTAGATTGGTTAGGATTTAAATATTTAGACGCTAAACATCCATTTACATTTTCAATTGCTTTTAGTAATTCTTTATCATTTTTATATTTAGGATCTTTAGAAAGTTTTTCTAAATCTATTTGATAATCATTTTCTTTGCCAGATTTAATAGCTAAATCAACTGCTTCAAGCACTTTTTTATTATTAATATCTTTTTTAAATGTTTGTTCAACTTTTTCTTTAGCTTTTTCATCTTTTATATTTTGAGTAGATTGAGTAATTATACAATCTAAAGTATCTTTTTTAAGTTCACTATCTTTTTCTAAAGCTTTTTGTTTTTCTTCTTCAAGAGCTTTATCTAAAGCAGCTTGATTTTCAAATACCATAGTTTCAACTTGCTTATCTTTAGGTAGATATTGGTTAGGGTCAATTGACTCTCCATTTTTATCTAATAAAGTCATCCAAGCGTCAGCTAAATCTTTATCATTATTATCAACTTTTCTTAAATTAACTTTAGTTTTGATATTTTCTATTGAAATATTTTCACAATCAACTTTATGAGATTTTTCATCTACATTAAAGCTAAATGTATTTGTATTTAAAATATATCCTGGAATAGTTTTTGTTTCTTTGATATTCCATTTTCCTGATTCTAAAGCTTGTAATGTGATTTCACCATTTTCATTAGTTACTACTTTTTCTTTATCTTTAGAACCATCTTTCCAAATTTCAAATTCAACATTTGCTAATTTAATATCATGATTTTCTTTATCAACTTTAGTAATAATTGTACCATTTACAAAGTTTTTAATTTCTGTATTAAATTGAAGAACTTCTTCATCTTGTTTGCTATGGTCAGCTTTAAGGTCTAAAGTTAATACTTCTTTATTTGGAGTTAATATACCCTCTGGAATATTAGTTTCTTTTACAATATATTTTCCTGGATAAAGTGGATCTGTTTTACCATTTAAAGTATCATCTAAACCATAAGTTCCAGCTACCTTTCCAGCTTTAACTTTTACATCACCATTTAATACTACATCTTCTTTAGCAATAAATTCAAATTTAGCTTGTTTTAATGCTTTTTTAACTCTTTCATTTTCTTTAGAAGTTAAATCTCTCTTAAGAGCAGATTCATATAATTTTTTAAAGCTAACTTGAACTTTTTGAGGATTGTTTTTAAATTCAACTTCTACTGGATGTCCCCAATCTTTCATTTCTTTTATTTCAAAAGGAACTAAATTTTTATCTCTAGCATAGCCTTCTGGGGCATTTACTTCTTCAATATAATATTTACCTTTTGCTAATTTAGATGGTAATTGAACAGATCCGGTTTCATCAGTTGTAAATACATCTAATACCTTATTATTAGGGTATCTAATAATCATTTGAACTGGAAGTTTATCACTATTTAATATTCTAAATGAAGTATTAGCCATAGGAATTGTTTTTCCAGTTTCTTTATCTTTTTTAACTACTTTTAATGGAGCTGAGATTAATTTATCTTCAGCAATAAGTTTAACTATTTGTTTATCATTAGTTAAAGTAAATTTAGTATCAGCTATTGGAGCTAAATCTTCTCTTCCTGTCGAAATTTCATGAAGAGTATAAGTTCCTAAAGGTAATACTCCATCTTTATTTAAGCTTTCAGTTGAGAAAAATCCGAATTCATCAGTTTTAAATCTCATATATTCTTGACCAGGTTGAATTTTTTTACCATCTTGAGTTACTACTAATTTTTTAGAACTATTAATGATAGAAAATTCAGCATTAGCCAATCCTAATTTAATTCCTTCTTCATTTTCACAATCAGCGCTACCTTCAAACTTAGCTAATTCAAAATGTCCCCTTTTAACTCTATTAGTTAATGGTTTATCATTAACTAAATCAACTTTTACATTAGGTTGTTCAGTAAATACTGGGTTTAATGTAATATAACTAATTAAATTATCATTTCCACCTTTAGTATAACCTGTTGGAGGAGTAACTTCTTCTACTTTAACTCTACCAGCCGGCCAAATAATATTGCCATCTTTTTCATAAAAACTTGGTCCATCAACTTTAATATCTCTTAAAGTATTGTCTAAGTTAAATTTACCAGATTCTGGCATTCTAACTGTCCAAGTTCTAATATCTTTGTAAGTTCCATTATCTTTAGATTGGAATGTTAATTTTAATCTCATATCTTTAAAACTAGCATTTCCTTGCAAGATTGGATCTTTTTCGTCTAATAGTTGAGTATCTCTCTTTTGATATTCAAATCTACCCGTAAAATAAAGTTCCTTATCAGTAAATTTAACATTTCTTTTAACTGAATTAATTTGTTCGTCCGGTGTTTTACCGCTTGGAGTTAAGTTAAATTTAGCTACAGTATTATTTCTAGCTAAGCCTAAAGCTGGTTTACCTTCAGCCATATAATATGTTTTATTAATAGGAAGTTTTGTAAATTTATTTCCATCTTTAGCAGCTGGATCATAAGAAATTGTAGCAATTGGTTTAATTCCAGTTGCATTTAATTGTTTTAAAGTTTGTCCAGATTTAATTTCTTTATCATAAAGTCTAAATTCAGTACCTTTTGCAGATAACTTATTTTCTGAAAAAGCGTCAATAACTTTATCAACCTTAACTTCGCCTTCGATTAATTTATCTTCAACATTTACCATAACATTAACTTGTTCCATACCATTATCTTTAGCAACGGCTGTATAAGTTTTATCATCATGAGTTAAGTATGGTTTAGATTTCATTTCTTTGATAGTATATTTTCTGTCAAGCACTAAATTTGGCGCAGATTGTCCCTCACCATTTTTGTTTAATGTAATTGTACTGACTGGTTTAGAACCATCATAAACTCCATATTTTACACCTTCTAAAGTTTGGTTGCCAGACAATTGATTACCTTTAACTGTCTTTTTAATTTTAATCATACCTTTACCATTAGGTGGTTGTACTGGCGAAAATGGAATTAAATAAAACTTAACTTTTTGATTGTGACCTTTCATACTAAAGGCATTTAAATCTTCAATTTTAACATTTACTCCAGATCTAATATTTAAGGCTAAATCTTTATTTTTTGAATCTCCCCAATAAATACCGCAGTGCATGTCTTTAATAGCTCTTATAAAATATTGATAAAAATCACCAGGTTGTGTTTGTTCATAAATAGTTTCAGGCGGCATTACAAAAATCCAGTCACCCTTTTTAGCTTTACCATCACTGATTAAGTCTTCAGCATTTTGATATTCATACCATTGAACTTTAGGTATATTTGGAGCTTCATTTTTCTTAAATCTAGTATAACTGCTTGGACTACCATTTGTATATTGGTACTTAATAGTATATGGTACGCCTACTGCTGCGGCCCAAGTAGGTAAATTATTACGCTTATTAAGCCCTTTAGTATTATAAATATAATCTACCATTTTTGGATCACCTTTATAAGTAAATTTATTTATATTACCACCAGCATTAGTCGCTATCAATGTTAAAAATCTAAGGCAATTCACACCAGCTTTTGATCCATCAAAATCAGTGAATTGTTGGAAATAGGTTAAACCATAATATTTATCCTTTTTACTAGCTTCAGCTACATATCTTTCCCTACTAATGCCTAAGTGCGAACTAAGAGATTTTCCTGAGTTATAATCAGTATATAGTTTTTTATCTCTTGGGGTTGTGGTAGGATCCGCAGCTTTAGCTGTAGTTGGGGTAAATGCTGAAATAATGATTTGCAATACCATAAGTGAGGCTGTAAAAAAACTAAATAGCTTTCTTGAAATTTTACCTAATTTTGGTTTTGTCATTTTAATTTTTACCTCCCAAATTTTTTTTTAATTGAATATTCAATTTTTTAAGTTCAAATTGTCTAATTAAACAATTTACTAAACTATAAAAGTTTAGATTTTATATTATTTTTATTAAAGTAGTCCATTAAATCTTTGAATTTAAATACAGGAACAACTACTTCTAAAGTTATTATATTTTCTTCAACTTTAGTTGGTTCATCTACAATAACTTTTTCCTGTTTATTTTCACTAGAATCATTTTCTGCCGTTTCATTATCAGGTTCTTCTTCTTTTACTTCATAGAGCTCACTAAATTTTGTTTCAAAGTTTAATAAATCCCAAGATGACTTTTTAACTAAATCAATAAGTTTATATTGTTTTTGAAATTCGTCTAGAGAAATATTAGCTTGAATTTTTTCAGCTATATGCTCATATAAATTTAATCTAGCTATTAATTCATTTTTAGCTTTTTCAATAGAATAACTTTTATTTAACCATTTAGTATTGAAAAAATTATCTAAATTTAAATCTTTGAATTCTTGCTTATATACCACTAAATTATTATAAGTGTTTTGCAATTCTTCTTTTTTAGCAGCTTTTTGCTTTGCAATTGATTGATTAATATTATCATCTAATAAAGATGTAGTTAATGCTAATCCATCCTTTAATTGCTTAGCTTGATCTTTCAATTCGTCGAAGTGATGAGCTATAGCTAAATTAACTTGCTTGGTTATTTCACTTTTTACTTTATTAATTTTAGCTCTTAACTTTTTATAATCTTTCTCATCAGCATCAGTATATTCCTTGGATTTAATAAAATCATTCATCTTATTAATTTGATCCATTAATATATCAAAGCTTCGCACTTCATATTTAGAGCCATCTTGAATTATTAATTGAATAGCCTGATTAGTTCCTTGCTCTATAGTATTTAGAGCATTAATTGTCTTAATTCCTGTTTCGTTATCAAAAAAATCATTGTTATTTGTCATTATAATTCCTCATTTGTCAGTTATTATAAATTATTTTAGTAACAGTCCTACATTATATAAAGACAAATAGATATTTCACTTTTGCTAATTTTATGCAATAATCTTTATATATAAAATATTATATCATATAAATGACAAAATGTAAATAGGTAGAATAAATAATTAATGTAATTATGTACAAAATTTTAATTTTAGTATATAATATTAATATAAATATTAATACTATTAAGGAAGAAAGGAGAAATTAATTATGATTAAACTAACAATAGACGGACCTAAAGGTGTAGGTAAGTCTACTTTAGCTAAAAAATTAACTATTAAAATAAAAGGCAAACATTATTATTTTGGTCCAACTCGTTCATATACTAATCCAAAAATAAAAAAAGAATATAATGAAATGCTAAATGATAATACTAATTATATATTAGAAAGAGGACCAATGAGTGATTATATATTTTTGGCAACTCGAGAATGGTACCCAACATTAAATATTAATTTAGAGAAAAATGCTGGACAATTAATTCCCAAAATAGAGTATGATTGGCTACCTATTACTATACCACAATTGGGAGAATATTATTCTAATTCTACCTTAAATATTATAATGTATAGTAGTGATATAAATAAATTGCTAACTAATTTGCAAGTTAGAAAAAATAAATCTGGTAAATATGCTAATTCTGATGAATTAAAATTTATAGAACTAGAAAATGATTTATATAAATTTACAGCTGAGCAAGCTAAAAAATTTGCTAAATTAAATAATGTTTTAATTTTAGACATAAATGAATTAACTTATAAGCAAATTAATGAAATAGTAATAAATAAATATAATGAATTAAATAATGCAAATAAATAAAAATAATATTTATAAAATATATGCTAAAATTAGACTTTGGATTCAACCTTATTGGAGACCAAAGTATGATATTTTTGCCGACGAAAATAAAGTTAAAGATAAATCTAAACAGCAGCCAAAAAAGAAAAAAAAGATAAAAGAAAAGCATTGGACAGAATATTTAGAGGGAACTCAAAAATATGACACTTATTGCAAAGTGGTAACATATCCTGAAGAAATTAAACCTTTTGAAATGGGAGTTCAACCAGCTTATGATAATATTTGGTGTTTTCATTCTCATGAATTACATCAAGTTTATGGGCATTTTAAACCTGGAGCTGGATTTAGATTTAAAAAAAGAAGTGATAAAAAAAGAAAACAATTAAAGCCATTAATTTTTCCAATTCAAAATAAACCTTTTGATAGAACACATTTAATACCAATTGGCTATCATAATTCAGAAAATGATAGAAGATTATTGGTAGGTTGGGACAGTAAACATAATAGAGGGCCATTTAATACTTTTGAGCAAAATCAAAAACAAAGAAAAATACCTATATATTGGTTTACACAAATTAAAAAATCTCCAGCTGGAGCAGTTTGGACTTATAGGATTTATGCAGAAGATGGTAAAATATTGGACCAATTAGAAATAGAAATGATTGGAAAATTTATTTGGCAAGGATAAAGGAGAAATAAAATGAATAAAGAACAAAATAGCAAATATGAAAACAAAGATAATATAGATGATATTATAAAACAAAAATCAAAAGAATATGGTATTACCATAAATGGTGATAATTGTGGTATGGATAAAGGCGAACTATTGCATTATAGCAACAGTGAGTGTAGCTATTATGAAGAGTATGCCTGCGGCGGCAGTTATAGTTATGGTTTTGGGGATGTACCAGGCTGTAGGTTTCATGATAGTGACTGGTATTGCTTTAGTTGTAAAAATAAAGAAGGCAGACTAAATAGGTTAAATGAAGAAATAAATAAAATTGAAAAACATAAAAAGGAACTAAAATGATAAATAAAATAGAATTTTATTTCAGCAAATTGATTGAAATAATTATAAATTTAGTGAGTAGTTTATTAGATAAATTATTTACTAAGGAAGCAATAATGGGAATTTTAGGTTTATTTATGTTATGGGTAATTTATCAAGCATTTTTTGGTGATGATTATGATAGTATTATATAAAAGGAAATAAAAAATGAAAAATAATAAAAATAATGTTAATAAAATAATAGATAGATTAATAAGTAAATTGCTTAGAAAATCTTCAGGAGCAATAACTTTAATATTATTAATTGCTATTAGTGTATTTTCATTTATTAATAAAAATAAAACTGAAAATAATATTGAAATAGAAAATAATAATGGTAATAATAATAATATTACAACTAACACTAATAATGAAAAAATTAATAATAGTGAATTAAAATTTATTTGGCCAAAAGAAATTAAAAATTTTTATATAAATAATAATTATGCTGTTTTTGTAAATGATTTAAAAAATAATAGTAAAATAAAAGAACAAAAAGAATTATTATTTAATGATAATAATCAATTAAAAAATAAATTTATAAATAATTTAGATGATGAAGAAATAGAATTTTATGGTAATAATTTAAATATTGCTTTAGGAGAAAATACCTATATTAATAAACCAGATGAAAGTGAAATTAAAAAATATTTAGATAATACTAATGAAACTGATATTAATGATTTCTTAAATAATATAGATAATTATATAATAAATGAAAATGGACAAATTACTGCACTTTTAACAAATAAAGGTTTTGAAGATAGTAAAAATTTTAGAGGTAAATTTAAAGAAAATCCTTTAGGCTGGCCTAGTGAAAATCCAAAAATAAAAAATTGGCCAATAACTAATGATAAAACATATTCTGGATATTTATGGAATAGAAGTCATTTAATAGCTGATAGGTTTGGTGGTGAAGCTACTCCACAAAATTCTACTACAGGAACTCGTACACAAAATGTTGGGGATAACTCAGCTGAAGGTGGTGGAATGGTATTTGTAGAAAATGCTATAGCTGAATTTTATAAAAATGGAAATAAACCGTTTATAAATATTTATAATAAAACTGGATTTATTCCTTTAATACAAGTAAGCATAAATTATTATCCAACTTGTAGTAATTTTAATAATAGATTTTTTAATATGGTAAATCATTATAATGTTAAAATTAAATTTTATAAATTAGGTGTAAGTGATGAAAATCAATATTTACCTAAATATTGTTCATTTAATGAGTTAAATAGTGATTATAAAAAATATATTAAAAAGCAATTTAGTTTTATTTATAGTGATAAGTATGAAAAAAGAAACAAATTATATAATGAATTATTTAGGGAAAATGAAAAAGCTAATGGAGCTAATATAATTATACCTAATATAATAAATGGCTATGATTTCTCCTATGAAGTAAGTAGTAATATAAAATTAATTGAAAATTAATTTTACTTGTATAATAAATTATGATATAATAATTAATAAAAGGAGAACTAAACAAATAAATAAAAGGAGAATTAAATGTTTGTAACCAATTCATTATATGATCCAGTTATTAAAGATATAGCTGGAGATGATATAAAATTTTGGAAGGCTAGCTTAGATATAGCTATTTTAAATACACAAAAATTAAATGATAAAAATGTTGATATAAAATCATTTAAAATGAATACCCCAGCATATTTTTGTAGCCAAATGTATGCTGATGATACAATAGCCTTTACCAGAAAGCAATATAATAGAAGATTAAAAGATCAAAGAAGAAAATCAATTGTATTAGATTTAGATTGTGATAGTAAAGAAGAATTTGAATTATATAGAAATAAAATGATTAATTTTGCTAATACACATAATTATTATTTATGTATATATCCAACTATTTCATTTCCCGAAAAACCTCACTTTAGAGCAATTTATTTTTGCAGTAGAGGATTAAATCCAATAAATTATGCTAAAGCTGTTAGTTGGCTATATAATGAATTAGATATGATAGTCACAGATTTTTCTGATTTTGACATTAGGGCAAGTAGAAACTTACCGGTATTTATAAATAATCAGCAAATAAATGCCATATATTCAAATTTGCCAGAAGATTGCGATAAAATTGATAATAAAGTATGGAAAAATTTTGAAATTGATAAAGAATTAAAGGAAAAAATTAATAATAGATTAAAAAATTCGCAAAAAGCTCCAGAAAAATTACAATATTCTGGTTATTATTATAAAAAAGATGAATTAATAAGAGCTTGGGGTGATTTTGTATACAATAATAAAGAAAAGTATATGAGTTATGATAATGTTTGGAAAGTTTTATCATCAATAGCTAAAGCTTATTCATCTGGAGAAATTAATTGGAAAACTGTTGAAAAATTATCACTTATACTGGCAACAATAGATAAAGAAAAATGGCATACTTGGCAAAAAGGCAATTTAGAGTTAATTAGAAAATTTTGTAATCAGGATAATTTAAACGATGCTAAAGATTTAATGCAATATTCAACTAAAATACTAACAACGCTGAGAGTTGATAATAAAGATAATAAAGATAATAGTGATAATAATAAAGGAGATAAATAATGGTAGAAATATTAGAAAATAAAGTAAAGTTACTTGATACCCATAAAAGTTATGAAAATTTAATTAGGAAATGTGAATACGCTGCAAGATTATGCTATCAAATTAAACCAGCGGCTACATTAAAAGAAGCTGAAAAATTTTTAGGGCATTTAATTGCAATTAATCATGGTTCAATTATTGAACATGAAAGTTTAACTTTTAGAATTACTGCAAATATAGCTTGCACAAGAGAATTAAATAGACATAGACATAATTCTCCAAATGAATTATCAACTAGATATGTTGATATGGAAAATTTAAAAATAGTTTTAAATAATTCTTATACAGATGAAGAAAAAGAAAATATTAAAAAAGCTTGTGAAAGTATTATAGAAACTTATAAAACTTTTGGTAGAAAAGAAAGAGATAAAGCAAGAGCTATACTACCTTTATGCACAGCAACACAAGAAATTGTAACAATGAATTTAAGGCAAATTAGAGAAGTATTATTTCAAAGATTAGATCCTCATGCTCATAGAGATATAAGAGAAGTTGCGTATCAAATATTAGATATAATGTATGAAAAATATCCAATATTTGTAAAAGATATTTATGAAAAGTTTAATGATTTAAGACCATAATATAGAAAGATTTATTATGAATTATGAAAGTAATAGAGATTTTGATAAAGATAGAAAAGATGAATTTGAAAATAAATTAAATAAATTAGTAAATGAATTAAAAATAATAAATAATGAATTTAATTATGCAGAAAAAATTAATAATGATTATTATAAAGATTATATGGAAAAACAAGATATAAAATCTAAAATTTGGGATATTTTTAATAGTGATAATTATTTATTGTTTGAAAGTGATTTTTATAGATTGAGAGAAAAAATTAATAGTGTATTAATTTATGATACTATTATAGAAAGAGAAAATAATATAGAATTTAAAAGTGAAGTTAATGCTTGTATTAATAGATTTTTAAAAGAGATTAATTAAGTAGATTTATAAAATAATCTACTTTTTTTTTTAGTATTTACTTTTCTGAGATTATATGATATAATATAAATAATAAAGGAAATAAAGGAGAAATCAAAATGGTAAATATTAAAGAATCTATAGAATCACTTATGGAAAATAAGAAAAATGAAGTAAGACAAACTAAATCTGGCGATATTATAGTTAATCAATTTAATGGTTCTTATAATATAATTACTAAGTATGAAAAATTAGAAGATGATATACTTAACTTAATAAGCGAAGTGAAAGTTAAAAATTTTGTAACTAATAAAGCAGGTAAAGTAATTAAACAATATGGAGACTAATGATATAATAGTAAAACAAATTATTTATAACTAAAATTAGTACTAAATAAAGTTAAATTGGTACTAATTTTTTTTTTTTATATAATATTATTAAAAAATTTTTTCAAAAAATTGTTTACATCTTACGAAATACATGGTATAATATAATTAATAAAGGAAATAAAGGAGAAATCAAAATGAAAAATGCTAAAGAAAATAATAAACAGTATCCGAGATTAGTTAGTTGGTCGTATTATCCAGCCTCAGCTTTTATTAGTAATGATAAAGAACAGCTTGTAGAAATTTATCTTAACAATCCAGCTGGAGAGGAAGTGTTAGACATGGGAATTCTTCCTTCATTAGGTTTTATGATGGATAGAGATCCTTATTTTACAATAAAAAGAACTAATGGTAGAACTAAAAGAGCAGCAAGTTATGGAAATATTGCTAATAAATTCAGGCAAAAACACCCAGAATTAAAAGATAGACTAAAATCAACAAATAATAAACTATTGAACTTTGGTGATTATATTTTTATAGATTTAGCTTTTATTGATAACTATGTAAATCCTATAGTTAGTCAAGAAAAATGGTTTAATAAGCAATACGTTAAAAAAGAATTTTTCAATGAAGAATTAATAAGAGAATTAATAGATTATAAACCTATTGCTTTATTCGATAGAAAAGAAATAATTGAATATCAAAAAGAACAAGTACCAACATTTATAAGAGCTTTATCATTATTTGATGAAGAATTGTATAAAAAAGCTATTAAGGGTACTGTTTTTGAAGAAAAAGAAATTAATTATAAAGGTTTAAAAGCAAAACTTAACACGCTTAAACCAGGAGAAGTTTTATATAAATATGGCTTATCAAGAAAAGAGTTTACTTGGGATGGTAAACTTCTAAGTCAAACTGCTAAACTCGATGATGGTTCTACTTTATTAATTAAGCCCACGGATGATAGTATAGTGCAAATAATTGATAATAATACAGTTACAAATGAAACTGAATTTGTTTAAAAATAAATGCAAAGGAGAAATATATGGAAATTAATACAAATACTAAAGAATTCGACTGTATGGTTATTTTTGCAGTTAGATATGTTTTAAGTAGAAGTTGTGTAACTCCAATGATTGTACTAGATTTTATAAATAATAATAAAGAAAATATAAGTGACTCTGCTATAAGTACTATTATTGATGCTATATATTTACATGAAGATACTGATAATTTAGAAACAGAATATAATAAAGCTTTATGGATGGAATTTAGAAATGAATTAATAAATTATAGGAAGTGTCATAATGATAAATAGTAAAAAATGGTCACAGTTAATTGCAGTAAACTCACATATTTATAAAGCAGATAAAGAATTAATTTTAAAAATAATTGAAAAATTAAAAGTAGAAAGAAAAGATTTAACTGAATATATAAAATTATGGGAGGCTTATTATATAGAAGATTTATCATATAATGATATAGAATTAAAATATGGAATAAAATCATATACTGCTAGATATAAAATTAAAAAAATTAGTGAAAGAATTATAAGAAAGCAATTGTGGTATATTGCTTGTAAAGAAAGAGAAAATGAGGATAAACAATGATAAATAATATATTTAAAAGAAGAGTTGTAACTTATAGGCAGGCTTGTGAATTAGTTAGAGATGAATATTTAAGAAATAAAGAAAAATATGATAAATACACTGATCATGTAAGTTTATATAATTTAGTTATTAATTTAGATTTATCAAAAGATTATATTATTATACCAGCAAAAAGAGGTCATTTAAATACAAATTTAAAATATCCTATTGCTGAATTAATTTGGTATACTTCTGAAGATAGAAAAATTGATAAAATTAGCGAATTTGGTCCTATTTGGAAAAATATGGTGGATGAAAATGGATTAGTGCAGTCAAATTATGGTTATCAAACTGCTAGAATATTAAAAAATAAATTTGGAGATAATTATTTATATAAAGCTGCCAATGAATTAATAAATAAAGGTCAATTAGTTATTAATATTTTAGATGAGACTAATATAACCTGTAATAATGATACACCTTGTAATAATGTTTTTATTTATAATTATAATAAAGATACCAAAGAAATTACTTGCACAACTATAGCAAGATCACTAGATTTAGTATTTGGCTATCCTTATGACGTATTTTATGTTCAGATTTTAGCTCATAAATTAATAAATGAATTAAAAGATAAAGATATATGGATAAGTAAAATACAATATATACCAATTAATGGACATATTTATTTAAAAGATTTAGTGCAAGATAAATTAGATAAATGGGATAAAAATTATATTAAAGATGAATTTATATTGTTAGATCCAAAAATATTGTTAGATAAAAGAATTAATAAAAAAGTTTGCCAAAGTTATGATAATAGTGATAGAATTAGACTTATTAGAAAAAATTTAATTAGTGATTATGGTAGAGGTTTAAAAATTATTAAGCAAAATAAAACTAATAACATCATAAATGCTAATTTTATAAATATGCATATTTTAAATATTTCAAACGATTATTTTGATGAAGAGGCTTGCAATAAAATAATTGAAATATTTAGTAGACTAAAAAATAAAGAATTTAATAAGCAAAGATTTTATGATTTTATAAATAATGAAAAATCAGTTGATAGAAAAGTGGCAATTTATAATTATGATGACAATAATAGTAAATTAATTTACTTTAATAGAATTATGCAAAATATACCGGAACATAATAGTTTAATTATTTCAGTAGTAGATAGAATAGTAATTTAATAATATTAACTTTAAATAGTAGCTTAATTAGGCTACTATTTTTTATTGTAATTAATTAATAAATAAATGTTAAATCAATCTGGGAGTGATTAAGGATGTTTAGCATGATTTTATTAAATATTTAACCAATCAATATAAATATATGATTGACACGTTAGCTGGGTCTTAGAAATGAACTGGCGAATTGTAGTAGGGATAAATTTACTGTGTATGAGTCATACATACAAAATGTGATGGTGCAAACAAAAATTATATTATATGTTAAAACAGCTGCGCTGATAAAATATAAAATTTAATTAAAAGGTGTTAAAAAAATTATACCTAAAAATTTTGTGAAATATAATTAAAAGGTGTTAAAAAAAATTATACCTAAAAATTTTGTGAAATGCAATTTTAGTATAATTTATAAAATCATCATAATTTGTTATTGTTAGTAAGCTGTCAATATTATTTAATGCAGTATCAAAAAGATAATTACAGCCTTTTTAAAGATTGGAATACCAATAATTGTTAGAGTGCATATAAATCGCTAAATTTGATTAAAATAAGGACTAGTATTGGAATACCAACATTAGATGGCTTTTCATAGATAATAACAATTGAAAGCATTAGAACACTAACATTAGCAGGATCTCGTAATTAACTATTTTTACTAAATTGATATGATAAAAACAACTGTAAAGATTGGAATACTAACATTCTTATCCTTATGTTTTTATAAAAACTGTAAAATAAAAAAAAAAGTAAAAAATGAAAATTGGGAAAAAGCCTCATAGATGTTAGTATTCCAACATTAAAGGGTCTGTAATTATCTTTTTTGGTAATCATCAAAAAATACATAAATGTTGCTTAGCTGCAGCTCGCTAATTACAAGACAACTACATTTTGTCTATAATCAATTATAGCAATAAAATATAAGTGTTAATATTTCATTTTTAATGATATTAGCTAATTACAAGCCCAAAATAGTTAATTACGAGATCCCGCTAATGTTGGTATTTTAATCTTTTGGGATGTTATTATCTGTACATATCTATTTTATTATTTTCGCACTCTTTAAATCATTGATTCAATTGCTTTTTTAAAGAATCATGCGGTTTATTTTAAAATGATGAAAAAAGATAATTACAAACGTTGGAATTCCAACGTCATAAAATATGCACGATTTTCAGCCATTATTTTGCCAATTTTAAATTTCCTTATTATATAGAAGCAATACTTTTTATACTGCAGTACTTCCTTTTATTTCATTTGCGTAGTTAAAAATATAAGGAGATATTTAATTTTAGGTGGTAAGAGACATAATTTTTTAGACACAACTGTTTACATTCAGCGGAAATTATGATATAATATTTTTATACTGAAAATTTTATTATCATATATTTTTATGTTATTCTTTTATTTTATTTATATATTTAAAAATATAAAGAAACATTCAAATTTAAACATTAAAAGATAAAATTTTTTATATTTGACTGTTTACATTTGTTGAAAATTATGGTATAATAATTTTACAACATTAATATGGTAAAATAATTTTTATCATATTATATAAGGAAAGGAAAAAAATTCTGAAATTATTATATTAGATTTTACCCAAATAAAAATTTTTATTTTAAGTATTTATATGATATAATAATTTTAGAATTAATAATTAAATATAAGAAAGGATTAACTATTATGGCTGTCCTATTAAAAAAATTAAAATTAATAGCAAAGGAGGGCAAGATATGAGTTCAATAAATGGACTAAATGACTTTGGTGAAGACAAAGTTTCTAGACAAAAAGCCAAAAGAGATGAATTAAAGAATAAATACCATCAGTTTAATAGTTATTGCAGCGCTTTAGATAGAGCCGAAGCTTGTGGCTATTCCACTTATGTAGTATTTAAAGCAGCTGATGAGTTAACACTTAAAGATTGTGAACCAGGTAAACTTGAAGAATATGAAGAAGAATTGGCTTGCAATGCTTTATCAAAAGATGAAAAAAATAAGTTAATTTTAAAAATCGCTGCGCTTGAAATGAAAAATGCATTAGAAAGTTTTACTACTGCAGCGTCAGCAAATAAGAAATTATTGGTGACAAGGGCATACAAAGAATGTGCTGAAGATTTTTTAGATCAAATTAAGGAAAATTTAAAGGATTCTTTTTCCTCAAACTGTCAATTGTATAAGGAATTAACTTTATATAAATCATCCTCAGAAGCTAAGCAACAGTTGAAGATGATAGGCGAGGCATGGAGACGTTCTCATACTAAAGGCGGAGATGATCCATCTAAACCTTTGTATGATTGTAAGAGACCGGGAACTGAAACAATTGCTGATATTTTAATTAATTTTTATCCAATGACAGTTACCACTTCTTCTAGATACGGTACAAAATCATTATATTATTATGACTATAATTTAGGTTTATTTACAGCTAATGAAGATTTATTAGCTGAAATGGTTGTTAATCTAACTGGTGAAATCACCCAATCACTATTAAATAGTGTAAGATTAACGTTAAAGTCACGTAGTGAGGAATTATATCCTTATGTTGCCCCACCTAGCTATTTAATAAAGGTAAAGAACGGTATATTCAATTTAATTACTAAGAAATTTGAGCCTGAAGATGAAATATTCTGGACTTTTATGACTAGTATTAATTGTAATTATGTGCCTAAAAAAATGATACCACAATCTGTTCATAAAGGTTATACTTTTGATAGATTAGTTAATGATTTAGCTAATAATAATAAAAAGAGAGCAAAACTATTAAAACAAATTTGCAAATCATTGATGACTGGTGTATTACCATCTCCAGCAATTTTTATAGTTTGTGGTCAAGGTGGTGATGGTAAATCATTATTCTTTGATTTAATGCAAGAGATAATTGGTGTAGATAATACAGCTCAAGTTAACTTTAGTATGCTAAATCAACCTGATAAAGTTTTAGGTATGGTAGGCGCTAAATTTACTTATGGTACTGATAATACCAATGGTGCTTATATAAGTGATACTGGCCTTTTAAAGGCAGTCGCAACACAAAATAGATGGGCATTTAGTAGAAAATATTATGAAGCATTGTTCGCTTGGATAAATACAATAATGGTTCAATTATGTAATGAAATGCCTAGAATGTCTGAAACTGGTATACAAATGCAAAGAAGATTAGTTGCGTTTAAAGCTGAAAATTCCCATGCAATTAAAGGTACAGCTGATAGTACATTACCTTATTTATTAAGATCAGAAGAATTTAAAGAATATATATTATCAGAAATTTTAGACGAAGAAAAAGTACCTTATTATAGTGATTTTAACGATGTAGATAGAAGTTTAGTTAATGATAACTTAAACTCAGAAGATACAATTAGACAATACTTGCAATATATTTGGAGTGTAGGTACGTTTGATGATGAAAGTACAGTTATTCCGCTTAAATTATTATATTCTGGTTATGTAGCATGGTGCAAAAATAATTTAATAGAGAGTATAGTTTCAGTCAGATCATTCCATGCTAGAAGTCAAATATATTTTGAAAAATTAGGATTTGCTAAATCCAAAGATACCAGAAGGATTAAATCACTAATTGCTGATTACGGTGAATTATCCGCAGCATTTGGCGAGTTAGTTAATAGTACAGATTTACAAGATGATTATTTAGCAAACAGTCCATCATCTTATTATTATAGAGATATTGAAATAGAGCCAAATCCATCAGTATTGGATTTTGAATATAGAAGAAAAGATTTAGAATGCACTAGATATGAATATTTTGGTGTATCTGATAATATTAATCATGCTTTAGATACGAGCGACAAATATGGGGGTGCGCACCTATTTGATATTGCTATGTATTTAAGAGATTATGGTAAAGATAAAACAGTTTTAGAATTGTTTGAAGAAGAAAACAATAAAACATATATTGATTTAGATATTAAACTTAAGGAAGCGAATCCGGATTATACTTCCTATAATGAATATTATCTAAAACCAAGATTAGATGCTTACCGCAGAGAAGCACTACAACAATTCAACAATTATTTAGGTTATGACGATGAATTATTAGATGCTAAGGTTGAAAAACTGGTTACTATGAAGAGTGCTCCAGTTAATGATGGAATCATTGATACAGATAAATTATTAAATCAAATAGCATTAAAGAATAATAAAAATAAAAATACTAAATTCTTGATTGGTATGAGTAAAGCTCCATCTAACACAAACTTAGATGTTAAAAATTTAAAAACACTATTAAACCAAGCTAATGCTGCTAAAGCACGAGAACATGCTAAATTTGTGCATAATAAAGCAAAAGTTGAAAAATCAGTTGTAGATACATTAATTGATATGACCGAACATTATATGCCAGAATTAACTGCAAATCTTAATAAAAAATCTCCAAGTCATTTATTTATAAAAGCATTTGAAGACGTACTTTATAGAAATGATTATACTAAATTAACTTGCATTAAAGAATATATGGTTAAATCAAAAGAAGCTAGAAATAAATTAGAAAAAGCTAATAAGGGTCAAGTAACAAACATTACCCCTATATTAGTACTTGATAAAACTGTAGAGCATATGTGCCAAAGTATTTCTAAATATGCAACATATATGACAAACAAATATAGTGACACTTTAAATGAAGTTGAATTACACGAATTAGAAGAATATAAGAATATAATAGTTAATGCTGGAGATGCTAAGCAACGTGTGTTAAGAATTGATAATGCTTTAGTATTTATGGAAACAATTTTGAAAAAATATTTTAAATAAGAGGGATTTTTTGTTATGATGAATTTATATAAATTAATTAATGCCAGCCAAAATCCACCTATAGATTATGAGTATGATAGTATTTCATTTGCTGATTTATACTTAACTTCACATTTAGCGAGTGCTTATTATGGGATTGAGTATAAGATCTATCCAAATGCAGACATAGACAGTATAAATCAAGAATATTATAATGATAGAATTAATTTTGACAAAAGCAAATATGGAAATGATTCTCACTGGGAATTAAATGGCCCAATTTCTAATGAGATTTTAAATAAAGAATTATATAAAAGAGCTATTTCAAAAGATTTTAAATTTTTATTGTCAATTGAATCAAATTATGACACTATAATTACCCATCCTAACTGCCCTTATGATATAGACAGTTTAGGAACTTATGTAGATGATAATAGTGGCAATATAGAACCTTTAATTGACGCAGATCATTTAATTAATTTTATTGATAAAAGTAAAAAACCTGAATATTTCCAAGGCATTGAATTTACTCACTTTAGAACTCCAGAATTTTTTAAATTTATAGAAGATAATGGATTAGATTATAAAAAATTAAATTGTTCAGCAATAATGCCGGGCTTAGATTATCCTATGCCTTATGGTTTGCTGGAAATGTCAGTCCAAGAAAAAATAGTAAATGATAAATATTATATAACTTTTACGTCGCAAATTCCAACTTTTGACGCTTATGTCAAAAAAATTCAAAGACCTAAGGAATATACTTATTATAAATTGGATAGAAATTCAGTTATTACACCAGCTGATATAAAAGCTGACACTAATAAATTAATTAGATTATTTTTAATATCTTTATTAACAAGCATTATTACTTTAGAATTGCAAATAATAGATGAAAAAGTTGTTATAATCGATAGGGCTTATAGATTTTATGGCGATTTAACTGGTATTGAAGCTATGCATAAATTTACTAGAAATGGTATATATAACTTAGAAGAACAAGCTAATTTTATGTATACTGGTAATACTTATATGTCTACTGAAGAATTAATGAAGCAGGCAACTTTAAAAAAATTAGCTCAAGGCGTTTTAGACGGAAAAATAGATCCAGCTGGTGTAACTAGTATTGATGTAAATCCTGATACTAATTTTGATTGCTATTTGTTAGATAATAATAAAGATAAAATTAAAGATTATGGTGAAAAATATACACAATTATTAACTAAATCTATAAATTTAGTTTAATGCTGTGGTTTATAATTTAATAAATTATAAATATCTTATTTAGCGAATTTATTCACTATTTAGGTTTATTAAATTTACATAAGTTTAGTATATTTAGCAGAAAGGAGAGTTATATATGTTGATTGACATTTATGGCCAGGGCGAAAAATTTTATTGTTGTACCGATTGCTATAAGCCTGTTGACAATCCGAGCGAATGGTTAGCTTGTCCAGAATGCGGTTTAAAACCTCTTATTTGTTAATTTGATAATGGTTGTTATACAGCATACGTCTGTAGTGAAGATCTTTATGATCATTTCACAATTAGATCTGAATCAATTAATTCGTACTTATACCGTGAGCACAGTGCTAATTGGCGTGACGAATATGACGCAGAATTATTATATAATTGGAATACTTATTGCAAAACTGATGATGCTAATATGTTTAGCAGAAAAAAAGCTATGCTAATTGAAGAACAAGATATTGAGATATTTTAAAGAAAAATTGCACTATATTGCAGCAATTTAGTTAGGAGTATATAATGGCTAAAAAATTAATTCAATCAACTGAACTACAATTAAATATTGAGGATTTACAAGATTGCGACACACATTTTGTTATATATGATTTATCAATTGAATCGTTTGATTTAGAATGCTTAGTAACAGCTAGTGAATATATGACTGATTTTGAGTTAGAGATTTTTGATGATAACGATAACTACTTAGGCACAGCCATAATAAATACACAGTTTGAAGTTGAATTACGTATTTTAATAGATTTAACAGATATGGAAATTAAGTCGTTTAAACCACTATTAGTTACATCTCTTAATTTTACGACAACGTCTAAGTATAAAGAAGCTGCAGTTACAACATTTGAACAAATAATGCAAGATTATTATGATAGTTCATCTATGTATAATTCAGCTGATTTAAAAGTTATGTTAAAAG
>QWCK01000812.1_pt1 | contig 51072 bp, 44 predicted proteins | sample 1972571 | NCBI WGS metagenome assembly QWCK01 (sample SAMN09866710, study PRJNA288562) | Human gut metagenome isolate term2_stool, whole genome shotgun sequencing... | isolation source: gut | host: Homo sapiens | place: USA: California | reverse complement strand
ATCAATCCCTTGACCCCTTGCCCTTCAATTATAAAGTTTGAAAGAATTTCCTTAACTTGCACTCGTGTAAGTCTCATACTAATGTCTATCAATTTTGTTAATTGTCATTTTACAAAGATAGCATTATTGGGGCTTACACACTTTTTAGGGACAGTATCCTTCCTTACCTTTTTTAGCATAGACATATCTAAATCCATTACTCTTCTTTTGCGTATCTTTCATCACTAGAGACTGTTGCACGAAAAACCGGCTCAAATTATTGAGTATGTCATTGATTATTAGCACATTTAGTGTATAATTAAGAGGAGAAATAGAGTGTTACTTAATAGATATAATAATTATGGGATTCAAGCAAACGAGCAACAATGCGCCCTCATTTACCGAGGTGTTTACCGGATTGAGAAGTTCTAGAGCACGCAATGAGTTTCTAGAGCAAATTGACAAACTCATTGATTGGAAACCATTTCAAACTCTCATAAATAAAAAGCTAATTAAGAGAGCTGAAGCGAAAGGCGAACCTACGTATGATGGAGTCCTAATGTTTAAGATCCTGCTTCTGGAGACGTGGTATAATTTGAGTGACCGAGCCGTTGAAGAGCGTATTAACGACTCCATCAGCTTTGGAAAATTTCTTGACATTGATATGGAACACGTCTCCCCCGATCACAGCACCATTTGCCGTTTTCGCAATGCGATTGTGGAGAAAGACTTGTGGGATAAACTTTTGAGCCTACTCAATAAGCAGCTGCAACGCCATGGGATTATGAAGATTGAGACGGGAGCATTGGTTGATGCAAGCATAGTTGATAGCCCATATGCACCCGAGGTTCTGTCAAAATAGAAGTCGCCGAGGATAGAGAGGACACCAGAAGCGAAGAAGCTAAAGAAGAACGGAGCTATCAAGTAAAAGTGGGTAGTGCGAAACCAAGTGTGGATACGGAAGCCCGATGGGTGGTAAAATGTAAGAAGTTTAGATATGGGTACAAGAAACATGTCTTGACAGACGGAGAAGGACTTGTGCATACCCTCACCACCACATCTGCCAATGTCTCAGACACGACAGAATTTCCAACTCTCATAGAGAAAGGAGCCCTTCAAAAAGGAGTAATGGTATTAGCCGATAAAGGATGCACCTCCAAGGCCAATAGAGAACATCTAACTGGCCACGGGCTCAAAGATGGGATAATGAGGAAAGCGACAAAGGGGAAGCCACTAAGTGATAAAGATAAAGAGTTCAACCGACAGATAAGCCAGTATCGAAATAAAATTGAGCGTACCTTTGGAAGCATCAGACGCTGGTTTCACAGAGGAAGGTGTTGATATCGAGGGTTAGCTAAGACGCATGCACAAAATATACTTGAAGCCATTTACTACAATATCAAAAGAGCTCCCCAGTTATACCTCAATAAAACATTGGAAAATGAAGAAGCCTCTATAAGAGGAGCACTTGTTATGAGATAAGTACTAGAAATCCTCTGTAAAAGCTCCAATTATGAGCTTTTACAGAGGAGAATAATCAAACAACAAGGCGATTTCTCGAACCGAAAATGACGAAAATCAGCAAAAAGTCAGTCCAAAACGCCTAAACTCGAATGTGCAACAGTCTCAATATATATTCATTTGTCTCGTTAGTCATTGTTTCAAAATATTATTCACTATATGTCATTCTGCTTTTTCTTGTATTGGATATAGTATTTGCCTTTGCTTTTATCCAATATCACTTGAGAGTCTTTAAACTTATCCTCCTTCTCAATTTTATCTAGAGTATTCAGAAACCTTATTTCCCCTGTGCCTCTATTATATTCGTAAATGGCTGTCGATGGAATTAGATATACTTCCTCAGGGGAATCATTTTTCCATCCAAACCCGAATAAATAAAACAACACCTCTATTTTGGGTTTTCTTTCAGCTATATATTCTTCATAATTCTCAATCTGCCTAGGCTCTAGAAAGAAGTTCTTTTTATTTCGGTACTTACATTCTACGGCTATGAATGAGTCTGTTTTGCCGCTAATGCGTTCAAGAATAAGATCTGGTGCAAGATTGGAAAGAGCGAACCAGCCAGAGACATAGTTGTCACCCCTCCACTCTATAAGTCTCCAGTAAGATTTCCCATCTGGTTTCTTTGGGTTCTTCTGAATATTTGAATTGGAAACAACCCATTCCTCAAATCTATCACCTTCATATTTAGCTTTTGTTCTACTTTTGAAATATGCGAACGTGTCTCTTAGCTTCCTATTGATATAATCAAAAACATCCATACTCTATTTATGTTAGCTTGATAATTAAGTCATTATGAATCTAACTCCTTTTTCTTCGGTAAAAAGTGCGACAGCAGATTCTCTGAACTTTTTACTAGGGTAAAGTCAAAGGTGCGATTTCGAAGATTAGTAATATTGGGGGAATCTTCAATACTGACTGGATAACGATTGAGTGTATCTCTCTCATTCACTATACTTATTAGTTTTATGGTATAATCATGAGCATCAGTGTGAATGATGAGAGGCGTTGGTTCTTCAATCTTTGTGAGGGCTTTGTCATTGGCAAAGCTGATATAAGCAGTTGATGGCGTATCGTAAAAGGTAATGGTGCCTGAATAGACTTGCTTGTAGGGTACAAAGTAAGCGATCCCAAATAAGGCCAACAGAACGGCAAATAGGATAATTGTACCATATCTGACGAGTGCGGGTGGTATTTGACCCACTATGCTCCGTACCTTTTCGCTTCTCAGCTCGTAGTTTCTCTCTTGCTCGTCCATATCAGTTACCTAGCTCTAATTGATTCTTCACTAGTTCATAGTACCTGCCTCGGCTAGCAGTCAGGCTTTCATGGTCACCGACTTCTACTATCCGACCTTTATCAAGGACGACTATTTGGTCGGCATTACGAACAGTAGAGAGGCGGTGAGCTACCACCACTACTGTTTTCCCATTGTAGAAGCTCTCTAGTTTCTCTGTGATAGCCCGCTCGTTATTGGCATCAAGGGCATTCGTAGCTTCATCTAGGAAGACAAATGTAGGGTCTTTATAAACCATTCTAGCAATCAGTATGCGTTGCCTTTGTCCTTGGCTAATCCCTTGTCCGTCCTGCCCTATCATCGTATTGTAAGCCAGCGGAAGGCTCTCTATATGGTCGGCAATATTAGCGGTACGAGCTGCGGACCTTATTCGCTCAATATCCGGAGTGTCGTCACTGACGGCAATATTCCGAGCGATGGTGTCACTAAAGAGGTACCCTTCTTGCATTACGGCTCCGCAGTGACTTCTCCACCAGCTAAGGTTGTACCCCTCAAGGTCTTTTCCCGAGACCTTTATACTGCCCTCCAAGGGTGAATAATATCCAAGTAGTAGCTTAATCAAAGTGGTCTTACCGCTACCGCTGGCACCTACTATAGCTGTTACCTTGCCATTGGGAATGGTGAGATTAAGATTGTCTAGAATAGGCGTCGGGCTGTAGATGTAGTACTTAAACGAAAGGTTCTCGACCGTAATATCTAAGTTATTATGAGGAAAGCTAGTAATATGTCGGTTGCTATTCTCTTCATTCTCCTCGGTATGGATTTCATTCATACGGTCTAGGCTGATACTGACATCCTGCCAAGAGTAGATGAATTGGATCAATTGCTCCACGGGGCTATTGAGCTGTCCGATAATGTACTGCACTGCCAGCATCATACCTAGCGTCATATTGCCTTGTATCACAGCGGTTGCAGCAAGTACGGTAATAAGAATATTCTTGACTTCGTTGATGGTGATGCTTCCCGCTTGCTGTACTTGCTGGAGATTAAGGCTCTGAAGATTGACCTTAAATAAATCAGCCTGCACATCCTCCCACTCCCAGCGTTTCCGCTGTTCACACCCCTGTAGTTTTATCTCCTGCATCCCATTGATGAGCTGATAAGTCACATTACGATTTCTACCAGCTTGTTCGAAGTACTTATAGTCAAGTGTTCTCCGCTTCTTGAGAAATAGTGTAATCCATCCTGCGTAAAGAAGTGTGCCGACAACAAACACTCCAAATATCAGTAGGTTGTAGTAGGCAAGAACGATACTAAAGATGATAAAGGTGAAAAATGAGAATAATAGAGATAGGCTATTAGAGGTCAAAAACTGCTCCACTCTCCTATGATCCTCAATCCTCTGCAAGAGGTCACCCATTAGTTTGGTATCAAAGAACTTCATCGGTAGCTTCATCAGCTTGATAAAGAAGTCACTGATGAGCGATATATTGATTCTTGTGGAGATATGAAGCAGTAGCTTGGAGCGAATAAAGCTAATTGCTGTTCGGCTGAAGAGTAGCATCAACTGGGCCAGTAACACCAGCCAGATAAAACTAATATCTTTCCCTCCGATACCTGTATCGACTATAGCCTGAGTAAGGAATGGAAATACCAGCTGAATCAGCGACCCAAGTAATAGCCCTAATATTATCTGCCCAAAAAACCTATGATACTTCTTGACATAGCTCCAAAGAAAGGCACCTCTATTAACAATGCCTTTTGCACTAGCATTCTCTAAGCAATAGAATTGATTTGTCGGCTCTAACAGCAATGCTACACCTGATTCTCTCCCTTCTGTTTTTAATGACAACCAATGTTCACAGAACTCATTCAATCTGTACGATTGTACCCCCATTGCTGGATCTAAGATTAAATACCTTTTCTTTTTCCCTTTTCCTGTAATTTTAGAGAGAACAACAAAATGCTCTTGATCCCAATGAAGAATACATGGGAGCACTTTTTTATGTGTGAGATCATCTATAGTAATTATTCCTCCAACTGTTTTGAAACCAAATTTTTCCGCTGTTTTGCTAATAGAAAGAAGAGAAACCCCTTCCTTATTGAGCGAACAACTATCTCTTATGTCTTCAAGATCTAGATTGCGACCATAGTGTGCTGCAATCATTGAAAAGCGGCAACGCCACAGTCCATTGCATCACGCTGAAAAATCACTCTCTTATTTGTCATATGCTAATTTGTAGGTGCTTGCGTATCGCTATTTTGCAGAGTTCTCCTATAGCTTTTCTCCTTCGCGTTGGAGAAGTGATAGCGAACTCCTAATGTAAACATATTACGATTGTCAAAAATCTGTCTTAGCTGATTATACTTAACAATAGAACCAGGTATGGTTTCGCTTCCGTAGTAGCTAGGACCTCCGATCCAAAATAGACTGCTTTGGAATGTCCACCTCTTCCATTTGTATTGTACTGATAGTGTATTTGTAGGCTCGGAGTTGGACTTGTAACCGCCCGAAATAGAATATGTAGGCACAGATAGATTATATGCCACTGTAAAGCCATTATAGCTTGAGGTGACATTTAGGCGATTAACTAAGGATTTAATCTTATAGCTTCCTTTATCCGCCTTTAATTCATCCACTAATGGCACCAATGACCCTTGGAGACGTAACCAATCATTCTTAAATGGCTTGATATTCATTGTGAGAGCAGCACCATATATTTGTTGCCAATCAGCATTGACATTGTGCCGTAGTATTTTTCCCCCATCTTCTTCAAAGTAGCTGATTATCGGATCCAGAGTCTTCACATAAAGTCCTGACAATCCTATTGTAACCCAATCCATATTGAGCGTATACTGAAGGACAGTTGAGTGTGAATACTCATTCCTGAGCTCTGGATTACCCGTACTTAGCACATCACGAGTAAGAAAAGACCTCTGACTACTCAATTGATTGATGTCTGGAGGTGATGGTACAAAATCGTATGTAAATCTCAATGAATGTTTTACTCCAAAGCTTTTTCCAAGAACCAACTTTGGTGTAAAGACCACTTTGCTATCATTGACATATTTCGACTTATTCAACGTATGCGTCAAACCAAGGCTTAGGCGGTATAAGAACGACTTATACACCCCCGTTACCTCTGTATATGCATATTGTCTCAGATAATCACTCATGTAGTCAGTACTACCGAAGTAATTGTCGTAGAGAGAATGGAGATTTTGATATTCTACCAAATAGCCACTATTCATCTGGGCACCACTAAGTTGTCGGGTATAGGCTATCTCACCAATAAATGACCTTTTGTTATTTCTAAGTTCTACAATATTCTCATATACAGGCTTTTCTACGCCCTCAATACGCTCCCAATCCTCAGTATGCTTCTTGGTAGAGAAATAATTGCCTTGTAAATTAAGGCTTAGCACATCTTTTTCTCCTATTTTTTTCCAAAAATAGAGGTCTAGAGTTGGGCTAAAAATTTTAGTACGTCCTTCTGTGTAACTATTTACCAACTGATCTTTTTCATTCTTCTTGGTAATCTTCCCTACTCCAGCTCCATCATTAAAAGTGTCATGATAACTAGGTTTTATCGTTACTTCAGCCACGAAATTATCCATGTCTACATATGAATATTTCACAACTGGTGTATGTGTTGTATAGCCAAAGTGCGTGTCGTTATCATACGATAGTGTATAAGCTTTACCTCCAATAGTATATTCGTAGTCTCTTCTATCCTTGACCTTTGTATAATTTCGGTAGTTAAACCAATAGTCAAACGTCAACTTATGATTACCACGAATAAGACTATAATATAGATTATCATTACCGAATCCCGTCGTAACAGCATGGTCAGCCATGCCTCCAAAAGTAATACCATCATCAAGGGGTGAGGTGATGATATTAAGTACCATCTCTGCTCCACGATACCGAGCTGGGGGAATATCATAGACCTCTACACGCTTAACCTTGTGTGGAGGAATCAGTCGCACTTCATTTTCATTAGCTCGAATACCATTGATAAGTAGTTGTACACTACCTCCTCGAAGCCCTTTGAGTGCACCTCCCAAACTTTCTTCCATCACATTAGGGATGTGTGCTATTAGATCTCGAGCGTGGGCCGAACTTTTTATTTGTAAAGGAGTAAATGTGTATGTCCTCCGATCGGCAGTTTGTGTCCTTGAAGCTGTAATAGTCACCTCATCAAGATACTGCGTAGAGGGCTGTAGCTCAAAATTCTTGGTGATTCTATCCCCAGTAGATGGTAGAGTGATACGCATAATGGTTGCAAACTCTTCATAGCCGATACTGCTAACCTTTACATTATACCTACCCACCTTGACGTTGTCAAAGCGATAATTCCCCTCAAGGTCAGTCACTACACCCTCTATCTGTGTGCTGTCTTTAGCACTAATCAACAGTACAGATACAAATGGCACACCTTCTCCGTTCTCCTTATCAGTGACCCTACCTTGTACTGTTACCTGTGAAAAACCATTAATAGCCATCATTAATAGCGATATAAGGATGGTGGCCCTAAACTTCATACCTAGAATACTACTTGACTTGTTGAATTGAATAATTGAGTAGCTCAGTTTTGACTGTACTACGATCAGTTATGATTCCCAGAGTTAGGTGCAGATCAATTGCGCCCTCATAGTATTGATTAGGATTGGTGTATTTAATTATTGTCACAGATTTGATTAAACCTCCTGAGAGTTGTGGCAGCATAGGCACGAACTTCCTTTCATTAAAATCAGCCCTGCCATTAATGAGCAACTTATATGGGAGGTCACCTTCTTCACTAAAAAACGAACCATCCTCGTAGCTCAATCCTACATGCTTCTGCAAAAGCTCTAGCAGTAAAGTTTCCTCTTCATTCTTGCCAAATAGATACTCATCAGTTGTATAATAAGATCTCATCTCCTTTGGCAACCTCATGTGTGTAGTTAAGTTACCACTTGGAAACCGGTATGGCTCTTTAGTGCCCTTCATTTCATACCTTAAATTGCTTGTCTCTAATCCCAAAATATCAAAGTAATAATCTTTAAATTGATCGATAGGAACACCCTTAAAGCTCACTTCGCCATTCCCATTAGACACTTTAACAGCCAATACCTTATCAGGATTATCGGCCATTCTTAGCTCTACTGGAAGGTAAGGATATACTTTACTCTTATTCAAAGCTTGAGCATTACCTCTAGAGTAAATATACCCCAAGAAGTAATATTGTGTATTTGATTGACTCATCATATTTGTACTTCCTAATAAAGCAACAATAAACGTTGCAATTGCATAAAATCTCATTTTCGTTCTCATTTTCACTTTCTTAAAAAATAATTCAACAATACCATATCTTCCAAAGTTGCATTCTGATGTAATTGGCATGATTTAGTGTTTCCTTCATTCATTGATTGACTACAAAAGCTAGGACAACAAGGCAAATATTTACAGTTCTCACACTGTGGTGGTATTTTTGAAAAACAGTGGGATTGAAACTTTTCATAGTTCCATTGTACAATGCCACAGTCATTTAACATTCCGCACCGTTGTTCTTTACTGAAATCTCTAGAAGTACACTTAAAAACATCCCCGTTATAATTGATCACTAAAGAGTTTCCATAATCTGCATAGCAAAGATCATCTCTAATTGGCAAGCTTTGGACACTAACATTAAACCCCATACTTTTAATATCAATAACTTTTCTAAGCAAAAGGTCTAGGTCAATTGTTTTTTCGTCAATCTGCCATACCTTATGAAGAGATATGCGAGTGCGTTTTGGGTCAAGAGTTTTGAGGAATAAAAATAATTCATCCATATTCTCCAAAGTTGATGATGAGTAATTGCATCTAATATTAATGTTTGTCAATGGCAACAGATCTTGCAGTCTTCGTATGTTTTTTGTGATAATAGGAAAAGTAGGTACTTGGACATTGTTTTTATAGACTCTTGTTTGATTGTGCATGATGGAATCACCGTCAATTGTAATTTGGAACCCACTTTTAAGGTTTCTAATAACGTCAAGTAAATCTGGATTAACAATAGTACCATTTGTTGTAAAAAACACTTTCATATTGATGTTTTTTCTCTCACAAAAAACCTAGAAAGTTCAATGATCTTTATTATTTGCTTATACTCAATCATTGGCTCTCCACCGAAGAAACTAAGGAAAAGAGTTTTATACCTTACTAATTCATATTGGTACTCTATGTTATTCTTTATTGCTTCTATTAATCTATCTGTAATGTGGCTACCCTTTTTGTGATTCTGAAAGCAATACCAACATTTAAGATTACAATCAAGAGTTGGATTAATAATCATCATATAAGTGTCATTTTTAAGCCTTCTCTGTTGTCTTAAATCAAGCCAGATTTGCCTCTCATCTAAATCGTTGTTTTCTATAATAAATCCATTTTCTAACAAAGTGAGCACCTCATCATCTGACAATTGCTCTATAATAAAGTTACCTTTATGATTAATTACATCAAACCTTCTTCTGGAAAAACACACAAATGACTTAGAAATAGTATTAAATACCAATGTGTTATCCTCAATATCTGTCCTAAGATTATAATAACTTGTTTTCATACACTATTTCAGTTTCTCAAGGATGGGACGTCCCATCCTTGAGAAAAATGTAGCAAATTGAATCACGATTAACAAGAAGGGCAGTTGCCATTACAACCACAGTTCCCATTTGACTCTTCATCACCTCCACCAACTAACAGATCTATCAAGATACTGATAATAGTCTTTTTACCGCCTTTCCCTCCTACAAGGACACGCATTTCATTCTCCTCCATTTTTTCAAGGCAGAGAACTCGATCTCGGACATCAAAATTTTCTTCATACTTTTCTTTGTTAAATTATTAATACATACATACATACTATTGAGCTTTGTAAAAGTCTCTATCATTCTGTCATCATTCCTTAACGTATTTACCAATGGCAGATATTTATTCAGCATAAAGTTCAACTGTTTATGGGGAATTAGTTTAACGCACCTCTAATGGGATTAACACCCCATTTGGCAAAAGAATGTATTTTTTGCCATTAATGATAACAATCATTCCTTTTTTCCCTTTACTAGTGCTACAATTACCACCAGTTACTAATGATAGTTCAGTCGATGTCAATATATCTTTCATATTCTTCAAATAAAAATTGTTACGCCACAAATATAAGGAGACTATTTCAGATCTTACCTATCGAATCTAAACGATCTTCACTTGGATAGCTTTCTTTAGATTCAGTAGGTTTGGATTGGAAACCTTTGTTTATATTTGCTAGAATAGTCATTAATAACTGCTATCATTGATAAGTTAAGCTAAGCTATATGTATTCTAAAAAAGCAATACACCAAAATACACTTCTAGTTTGTTTCGCAATGTTATCCCTAATTGCTTTTGAGGGATATAGGATAGCAATGGATTACAATACGACTAAAAAGACAATCCAAAAGAAGGTAGATCAACTCCTAATCAACTCTGCGAAAAAATATGGACAAGAATTATTCCTTTCCAACATAACTAATTCCGAAAATGCTAGCTTCGCACTACAACCCTTAGAAATTGATTCTATTCCTATTGGTTTCAACGTAGCAACGCTAGACACCAACTTAAGTGATGGATTGGAAATGCTAATGATTACATCTGCAATAACAGAAGATTCTAATTTTCTCACTTCTTTTACGGACTCTTTGGTGGTTAATGGAGCTACATTAAATATTAAATCGCTTACTGTCTCCATAGAAGGAAGTGCTGTAGAAAAGCAAGAGGTAACACGTAAACTCAAGAATAACGGATGGGGAAGCTATAGTTTTTATAGCGAGTATCCCATTGTGATTGATAGCGATAGCCACACCCTCAAGATGTGGGGTAGCACCAATATGTTGCCAGAGCAAAGGGCACTGATACTGCTACTCTTTTTTATTCTGATTGTGGTATTTATTGTTGGATGGAGTTTTACCAGACTTATCCGACAGATAGAGCGGGTTCAACACTATCAACAGGTCAATGAGCAATACTTCTTTGGGTTAATCCATGACCTCAAGACTCCTCTTAGCTATACAAAAACCTTGCTAGATCGCATCCACATCACCTTAGTAGAGAAAGATGAAGGAGCAGCGGTGTTGGTCAACGAAGGTAATCTACAAGTTGATCGACTCGCTGCAAAAGTGAATGAATTACTTGCGATTCCTAAGCTCACTTCTTGTAGTGAAAAGGATTTTAAAGAGGGCTATTTGACTGATATTGTTGAGCAGATAGAGGACGAACTCATTTATACCTACTCCAACGTCTCACCCACTTTTAATGTCCATATAGATTCCGACAAAAGCTACTACCTGCCGATGGAGCACCTTACCATACTGCTCAGAATATTGATGGACAATGCGGTAAGATACTCAGGCGACACTCCTAAAGTCATCATTGATGTGGTAGAGCATGAGAAGCAGCTTATAATCTCAATCTCCGACAACGGAGGTGGGCTACCGATAGCACAAACTCAGCTACGCTTTTCAGAAAAAAGTGGAATAGAGACCATTGATGGCATTGTCAAAGGGCATGGTATAGGATTGATTACTGCTATTAGGATAATGAGTGCCCTTGGCGGTTGTCTCCTCTATGAACGGATAGAAGGAGGCAGCAAATTTACCATAGATATACCTATAAAGAAATGAATAAGACCAAAATACTCCTTGTAGACGACACCCTCTACTTCGGTGCTGAGATCAGCAATCAACTCAAGAGTATGGGCTATGAAATCATGTATATGAGTAATGGCGTAGGATTAGATAATGTCTTACTCGCCTTTCAGCCCGACCTGATTTTTATGGATATTGACCTCGGCAGTGGTATAAGTGGCATTGAACTCTGCCGAGAGATTGTAGCCCACCACCCCAACCTGCCAGTTATCCTGATCTCCTCAAGCACCGATGCCGACACTCGGGAGCAGGGCATTCGAGCTGGAGCTCAAGCCTTCGTGGGCAAGCCACTTACAGCCAACCTCCTCGAGGCCTATATCAATCTACACCTCCATAAGCGGAAAGAAGAGCGGTACCGAGCTCCCGAATACTCCTACAATGACCTCACAGCACTCTCCACACTCAAGATATCATTCCCAAGAGGGTTAATTTTTTACCCCAATGGCGAAGCAGTGAGTATCAGCCCTATCCCCTCCATCCTTCTTCGCCTCCTCATGGATAGGATAGGACAAGAGGTAAGATCCGAAGAGATCATTGATAAGATATGGGGTAAAAACTCCTCCATCAGCTCCACCTCAAGTCTCTATACTGCAATATCCTCGCTTCGGAAAGCCCTCTCCTACGATCGTAAGATAAGACTCCGAACTGTCCGGGGTATTGGCTACCGCCTAGATATTGAAGTATAACTGCTCTACATCTAGGCACATTAAAAAGCGACTGTTGCACGAAGGTGTGGTCATCTCCGTGCAACAGTCGCTTTTATATCATTCAACTAGACCCAGTAAATGTAGCAGAGGGTACCAGTAGCTATAAGGATCCACAAAGTAACCCCGAGAAAGAGAGCCTTTGCCCCGACTGACTTGAGCACATCACGAGACAACCCAGCACCAATAAAGAAGAGAGCTACATTTAGGCCTTGCTTAGAAACCTTGCTTACCACCTCTCCAAATGTAGGATAATCTCCCAATAGGAAAGTATTGATGAGCATTGCCAGGATAAAGAATAGGATAAACCTAGGGACAGCAATCTTTTGCCCTTTTTGTTTGAAAATAAACGAGGTGACTAATGCTAGGGGCACTATCCATAGGGCTCTAGTAAGTTTCACCGTGGTAGCCACTTGTAGAGCGACATCTCCATAAGCCTCTCCAGCTCCTACCACAGAGCTAGTATCGTGAATAGCAATAGCCGCCCATAATCCGAAGTCTTGCTGACTCATTCCTATTGCTCTACCGATAGGAGGGAAGATAAATAGAGCAATCGCATTGAGAATAAAAATAACTCCTAGTGCCACCGACATCTGCCCACTCTTAGCCCCCACAATCGGTCCCACAGCAGCAATAGCACTTCCACCACAGATCGCCGTACCAGAGCTAATCAAGTAACCGGTATTGGTATCTATCTTGAACACATACTTTCCTAGAAGCCAGCCCACCACCATGGTACCGATAACCGAAATAATAGTGAATACCATACCCTCCTTACCTGCTGCTACAGAGCTATAAAGGTTCATACCAAAACCGAGACCCACCACCGAGTACTGAAGTAGGTATTTGCTCATAGCCTTATTTAGCTTGGGGGCGATATTTCCGAATGAGAGTGCAAAGATAAGTCCGAGCAATAGTGCAATTGGTGGACTCACCCACGACCCTAGTGGTGCCAGGGTAGGAACATGGGTGCAGATCAACCCTAAGACCAGTACTCCAATTAAGGAGTAGTAGATGATCTCTTTATAATTCTTCATAGTCAAGTAAAAGAATAGAAATGGGGCGACTCGTCGTAGACAAACCGCCCCATTTAATTAATTTTCTAGCAATAGCTCTAGAAATTACTCCTCACTATTAGCCTTTTCAATCTTATCACGAAGTGCAGCAAGTGCATCGATATCACCTAGGGTAGACTTCTCTGCTTGAGCACTCTCCTGACGAATCATCTCACGAGTAGCTTGTGCAGCAGCTCTCTCCTCTTGGCGAGCTCCCTTCTCCTGATCCTCACGGATACGGCTGTGGCTAAGGATGATGCGCTTTGAGTCGCTATTGAATTCAATCACCTTAAAGTCAAGAGTCTCACCAAGCTCAGCTTGCTTGCCATCCTCCTTCACAAGGTGCTTAGGAGTTGCAAAGCCCTCAATTCCGTGAGGTAGCTCAATCACTGCGCCACGGTCTAGAAGCTCTACGATCTTACCTTGGTGAATAGTACCTACAGAGAATACAGTACCAAGGTTCTCCCATGGATCTGTAGTGGTCTGCTTGTGACCAAGGCTGAGACGACGGTTCTCCTTATCTATCTCAAGAACAACTACATCGATATCATCACCGATCTTTGTAAACTCACTTGGGTGCTTGATACGCTTAGTCCAAGAAAGGTCACTGATGTGGATTAGGCCATCGATACCATCCTCAAACTCTACGAAGATACCAAAGTTGGTAAAGTTGCGAACCTTAGCAGTGTGACGTGAACCTACAGGATACTTAGACTCAATATCAGCCCATGGATCAGGAGTCAATTGCTTGATACCTAGGCTCATCTTACGATCTTCACGATCTAGAGTAAGGATCTGTGCCTCTACCTTCTCACCCACCTTCAGAAGATCGTGTGGGCTACGTACGTGCTGAGTCCAAGACATCTCACTTACGTGAATAAGTCCCTCAACACCTGGTAGTACCTCTACAAATGCACCATACTCAGTAATCACTACTACAGTACCCTCTACCTTATCGCCAACCTTCAGATTCTCATCAAGGCTGTCCCATGGGTGTGGAGTGAGCTGCTTCAGACCAAGGGCGATACGATTACGCTCCTCGTCAAAGTCTAGGATCACCACATTGATCTTCTCGTCAAGAGAAACCACCTCCTCTGGAGTGCGGATACGACCCCATGATAGGTCGGTAATATGGATAAGACCATCCACACCACCAAGATCGATAAACGCACCGTAAGGTACAATATTCTTAACCGTACCCTCAAGTACCTGACCCTTCTCAAGCTTAGAGATGATCTCAGACCTCTGAGCCTCAAGCTCCTCTTCGATCAGTGCCTTGTGTGATACAACTACATTCTTATACTCCTCATTAACCTTGATGATACGGAATTCCATAGTCTTTCCAACAAACTCATCAAAGTCGCGGATAGGCTTCACATCAATCTGAGAACCTGGTAGGAATGCCTCGATACCAAAGATCTCTACGATCATACCACCGCGAGTGCGGTTCTTGATGAAGCCCTTAACAACCTCTTGCTTCTCCATTGCCTCGTTGATACGCTCCCAAGCACGTGCCTGCATAGCTTTACGATGCGAAAGGATTAGCTGACCCTCCTTGTTCTCTTGTACCTCAACATAAACCTCTACCTTGTCTCCAACAGCTAAGTCGGGATTGTAGCGGAACTCCGCTGATGATACAACTCCAAAAGACTTAAAACCTACGTCGACAATAACTTCGCGCTTAGAGATAGACTCTACCGTACCAGTCACAATCTCGCCTTCAGAAACCTCTCCCATTGTAGCAGCGTACTGCTCTTCCATCTTCTTGATGCTCTCAGGAGACTCCTCCGTAGCGCGCTCGAAGCTGTCCCAATCAAAGCCTTCCAAAGGCTTTACTTCTTCGTAGTAATTTTTCATTTAAAAAATTGGTGAATAAAATAATGTTACATCTCTACCTTGACAATGCAAGGCTTTATCTTTAGTTTCCACCCTATTTCTCTTGTATAGAGTACAAACTTTTGCAAAGATAGATAAAAAGTTTGGTCTATACAATATATTAACCGCTTAAAGTCCAACCACCCTTGCAAGCAGTGTGGGTTCTCTTTTCGGAAGTTGAAGAATGAAATCGTTGGAACGCAGGCACGAGGACTTGCAAGACCGCATCCTTAAACTTGAAGACGAAGCCCGACAACAGGAACGGCAACAAGCCGAACAGATACAGAAGATAAGAAACGCTTACGAGCAACAGCACCGCAAGCTGTCGGAATTTACGGATTTTGTCAAACGCTATTTCCCGTATGTGGAGAAGCTGATGCCTATAATAAACTTCCTGCGTGACCGATTGGGGTTCAATGACGGAATAATCAGAAGACTGTACGAGTTCAAGGAGCTCAGAATAAAAGGTGAACTCTAATCTTCCGAATTCAACCGAAGTTTTGATACCCGACATTCCGTCTGCTCCGTCAAACAGGATGAAAGCGGTAAATTCGATTTCAAGATAGACGGGGTTTCACACATGTGCTGGTTCAGAAAGAAAATAAATGAGTTTAGAGAAATCATCGGAATACCGAAGCCAAGACAAACACAAAACAAAAGTATAAAACTATAAAAAGATAGCCAGTTATTATTTGTATTCATAGGGATAACGGGCTGTCTTTGATGCGTATTCTCCGCTATCTATGGATTGTAGGTATCTTAAAATTTGCTTACTCTCAATATTGCGCATAAAGTTCTCCATATATGTCCAATCAGTCATACCATTGGGATCGATAGGGAGCGTAATAATTTCTTTGGATAAACGAGTGGCACTCCGTTATATCCAAAATTATACTTCCCTCTAACACGGTCAGCAATGGCTGTAATGAATGTTCCTGTATATCTATCGAGACGTTTGTTATAGCCTCAAGTCATATCAGATGTAGCTACGAAATCCTCTGCCTTGTAAACAGAATATCCCATTGAACCCTCACCATTGCGAATAAAGGCGATGCAATTCCCTTTTTGGACTGTGCTTTTATCTCTGTTTACAAAACATAGCACTCCATTGTTTTGATTGGTTGCTCCAAGATAACTTATGCCATCATCTGATTTCTCAATATGATTAAGCCATTTGGATTTACCGGCAACAAGTGTTGGAAACAAATCTCGCAATAGGAAGTTCTTCCAATTTACCCCCCCCGATTTCATTTGTTAATATTTAATCGTCCCTTAAAGACTTTAAGCGTAGTATTGAGTATATTATGTTCAACCTCTTTCATAAATGCAGACATAAAGGCAAAATCAATCTCACCCTTATCTGTAGCAGGTAACAATAACTTTTCACGTTTTATGCGTTCGTCATTGATTTCTCGATTAAAACTATACTTTTCTGATAATCTATTGATAATCGGAATCATAAACAAGTAAGCATATTTATCAAGCCCATCACGTTTTAATTTGGTTACATGGTCACTTGCCACAAAAGTGTATTGATGATAAAATGCACACCCAACACTACCACTATTTGCTAATGTTAGACAATTATTAAACCTCCTTACGCTGCCATCGTTTCCAATGAATCCGTCAATACCATTATTGAGAGATGTTGATGATACATATGGAGTTTGTCCGTCCTTATGGTCAGCTTTTTTAAGACGCTTACCTCGTTGTATCTCGGTAAAAACTTCTGTGAAGTAAAAAGCTTTCCAATTAGAGCATAGCGATTTACCCCCCCCCAGTATATTGTTGATTATCAGCCGATTGCATAACTTTTCTATTGTAGGTTTTAAAATTTGTTGTTCTTTTTGCTTCATATAGGCTTCCATAAAAGCCCAATTGGGATTATTATTGGTATCAACAGGAAGTAATATTCTTTGTCTTTTTAAACGTCCTGTTCCCATTTTATATCCATAGCCATATTTCTCTCGCTGTTTTGTGATACACATAGAAATGAATAGAGAAATATATCTGTTGTTCTTTTTAGGACGCAATTTACGAGTGTCATTTCCGTATAAGGCTTGATATGGATGATAAAAACAATAACCGACTGAACCATTCCTATTTACTGAAAGACAGCCACTTTCAAGCGTTTCATTATTATTCGCCACAAAATAACCTATACCATTATTATTCGCTGTGGCAGTAATATAAGGCACAAGTCCATCTATACGTTCTTTTTCGTAGATGTCTCGTCCTGAAATTATTTCAGCAACATCCTCAATAAAGAACGCATCCCAATTTTTAGATTCCAAAGACAGTTTTTTCATTTGGGCCTCCGTTCTTTATATCTTCAAATAAATACGCTCTGCCATGAGTAATCATGTTGAACTCAAATGTCAGATAATCAGCCATTGTATTCTCAAAATCCTTTTCTGATGGTATTTCGTCATTAAAGTAATAGAATGCATGAAGCCACTCATCTTCAGCCTCAATAGTTGTTTCGACACAGAACTTAGTTTCAGACTCAATTCGCCCAAACCACACATCAAGAAGGTGTTGGCGTTTATCCTTAGCACTTGTAGTTTCTTCCAATCCTATATGTTTACTAACGATAAATCCATCATCTTCAAAATTGATGAATTTACACATATGCTTTTTGTCGTGTGGTATTCCTGCCGTGAAAACTGCAATACAAGGATTCGTCCCTACACCGTAAAAGGTGTTCTTATTAAGCGTAATAACACCTTCCAATGTATGATGTTTTAAAATGCTATTCTTTATGCTCTGTTCCTCCTTACTCTTGCCTGTGACAGATGACTGAGGAACGATGACAATAGCCTTTGCACCTTCCGTCAAAGAGTCAAGTAAATGTTCCGTAAAACTTATCTCAAATAAATCAGGGTTACTTTTTGACCCTTGAGAATACGGAGGGTTCATCATTCCCACTGTGCAGCCTTTCAACTGTAATTGGTTGGTGTTCTGCTTCAGAAAATCCAAATTATGCAGATTACTTTTGCCATCGCCACGCAAAATCATATTGGTGGTTGCAATGGTAAACATATACGATTGCAACTCAATTCCAAATAATTGGTCTCGTTTGATACTCCGTCGCAGACTTTCATCATCTGTCATTTTCACCATTTTGTGCATTGCTGCAATGAGAAAACCCGCTGTACCACAACATGGATCCAAAACCTTGTCAGTTGGTTTAAGTTGTGCCAATTCACAGAATAGTTCAGTTATATGTTTGGGTGTAAGCACTATTCCCAATGTTTGACCATCACCACCTGAATACGACATAAACTCTCCATAAAACCGCCCAAGATAGTCTTCGGCTGAATTATGATATCTGATGTTTTTGTATATGCTATTGTATAAAAACTCGGTATAATGTTTTAATGGAGTTTTGCCTAATGTATCATCTTTTTGGTTTATTTTGGTCGTATCTTTTATTACAGAGAACTGGCTTAGTAACTTATCACGTTTTGTGTCAGGAGTTACATTTGCTCTTGCCAAATTACTATTTATGGCTTCGCATATTTTTTGTCCATCGGTTTTTATAGAATCTCCGATTAACGATTCAATAGAGAATGTTTTATACTCAATTTCTCGTAAAGCAAGCATTATCCCCGATACTACTAATGGCTTTTGTTCTGTTGTCAAATTTCCATAGTTACGCAGGTCATTATGTAACTTTTCTGCATCTTTGAGAATTTCGGCTGTTGTCTTTTCTACATCAGTTTCTTCACGTAGTATTTCTTTAAGATAATACTCATCAATATTCAATTCACTGAAAGAGATAAAGGTTTCAACATCTGCCAATTCTTGATAATCACCTCTCTCATTTACAAATAGAGGCGTAATGCGATGATGTTTTTCGTTTCCTGATACACCAAATGCCAAAATCTTGGTATAAGAAGTATTTGCTGCTAAATGTAACGCATAAAAAAGAGCACCATTCACTGCATAGTCTTTCACCGCTTTAACCTCTTGCGACAGCAAAGCTTTTTTGTCTCTATATTCGTGTTTATCAAGAGATGCCTTATCCTCAATAACAAGAATAAAATCTTTGACTACCCCACAATATTCGGGATAGCCAGCATTACCTGTTTTAGATTTTGATGCAGTTTTCAAAGCCACATCAATCTCTTTTATGTCGCAACCTTGGGCTGTTAAATGGATATTGGCTTCTTGCAATAGTTCGTAAACCCACAAGTCTGTCTTAACCTCTTTTTTCGCCATGTGGTGCTTGTTCTTTTATTTGGTTTGGCACAAGTAAATCTCGTACATCAAAGTTCAAAATGTCTGCAATTTGATATAGAACGGAAATAGGTGGTTGGACTTTATTAGTAGCATAGAGATTTACCATATTGAAACTTTTGCCAAGTCTGTCAGCCAATTCTATTTGGATAATACCTCTTGCTTCTAAAAGCTCTTCTATCCTATTCATATCTGACATCTTTATTTGAATGTGCAAAGTTACACAATTTTATTTGGTATCTCGAAATGAATATGTACTTTTGTGTGTTGAAACGAGTTACTTGAAAGCATTTTAATGCTAAACGCCACAGATTTCATAGTTGCCAAGTCATTACCTCAAAAATGGGTAATTCTCCCAAAGTCCTTTGTATAAGGCACTAACAGACGTTTTCCAGAATTAGATAAAAAGTTTGGTCTATACAATATATTAATCGCTTAAAGTCCAAAAGATTAGCCAATCATTTGATCTTAGAGAAGAATTATCGGAGAAATATCCAACGAAAATGTTTCCTGTATCAACCGAAAATGTTTCATGTACCAAACGAAAATGTTTCTCGTATCAAACGTAAATGTTTCTCGTACCAAACAGAAATGTTTCATACATTAAAAAAAATGTGGCGTATAGGTCAAAAATGTTGGTGAGAATCACATAGTCAAGTCGTTTTTTCAAATACACAACCAAGATTATCTTCTTTGATTACTGATATACCCTGCTCATTATCATTGTGTTATGTTGTATCTCCATAGTCACTTGGACGATATCCCCTATGCCTCAAAAACACAAAAACAACCGTTCAAAACTTTCAATCTCCTGAGATGCCCTTTGCGAAAGGCTTCTGAAAGGGTCTCACCAACACTTTTGACCTATAAGCCAAAAATGTTTCTCGTATCAAACAAAATGACTTCATATACCAAATAAATATGTCACTAAATTCAACTATAAATCCATGATTTAGCAAGCCGAAAGTTGAGTTGCAACTAAGCAATCGCCGAGTTGCAACTAAGCAAATGACGAGTTGCAACTAAGTAATCGCTGAGTTGCAACTAAACTAAGACCGATATAATATACTGTATATCAATCTATTAAAGAGGGGCCATTAACCCCTCATTATCAACATACTTTTTCACATCATAAAGGTGTACTACAAGATTTATTGAGGAGGGCTTCTTGCTCTCGTTAGAAACTCCAACACTTGAAACGCTGCAGATTTCTCATCTAAAATGTTGGATAGATAAATAATTATTATTACCTTTGCACGCAGTTAAGGCATACGCCTATGAATAACGACGGCCACGTAGCTCAACTGAATAGAGCATCTGACTACGGATCAGAAGGTTGCAGGTTTGAATCCTGCCGTGGTCACTACCCTCGGGTAAGACTGGATAACTGGCCACGTAGCTCAACTGAATAGAGCATTTGACTACGGATCAAAAGGTTGCAGGTTTGAATCCTGCCGTGGTCACTACTAAGGCAAACCATCTTTGGATAGTTTGCCTTTTTCTTTTTGAAATAAGCGGACACCCTTATGAATATCAGTAGACATACGAAGGAGATTTTGAAGCTAGGGTACCCCATTATGCTTGGTCAGATGGGAGTTATTTTAGTTGGTTTTATTGATAATATTATGGTTGGAAGATACGGCACCTCCGAGCTTGCTGCCGCATCATTTGTCAATGGATTCATCAATATTGCCTTTGTCTTTGCGATGGGATTTTCGTACGGACTCACCCCACTTGTATCCGGCTCATTTGCCACTGGCAATGGCCAACTTCGCTCCCTTCTGAAGAGCAGTATCTTCCTTAATACCATCGTGGGCATCCTTATCACACTTGTTATGTGGATATGCTTAGTCAATATTCACTGGTTTGGTCAGCCCGATGAGTTACTTGGTCTTATACGTCCATACTACACGATTCATCTAGTGAGTATCATTCCCCTAATCATCTTTTATGGGTACAAGCAATTTGTAGACGGTGTAGGGTTGACAAAGATTGGAATGACCGCCATCATTCTATCAAACATCATTAACATCGTATTCAATTACTTACTCATCTTCGGTAAGTGGGGATTTCCTGAGCTAGGTCTTTTGGGTGCTGGACTTGCCACCTTCATCTCCCGACTTGTGATGCTCGCCATCCTTATCTATGAAGTTCACGGAACGACAAGATTTAAGAGCATTTTTGAGACCAACCACTCCACTAAGGGGGCTATAGATAGAGGTCTACTCAAGAGGCTCAGTGGCATAGGGATGCCCTCAGCCCTTCAGCTAGGAATGGAGACAGCATCATTCAGCATTGCGGTCATAATGGTGGGGTGGATAGGCACGCTCGAGCTGGCAACGCACCAAATAGTCAACACAGTGAGTACCCTTGGCTTCCTGATGTTTTATGGAATGTCGGCAGCGGTGATGATCCGTGTAGGTCACTTCTATGAACTCAAGAAGAGTAACGAGATCAGAGGTGTGGTAAAATCGGGTTTTAAGATTCAGATAAGTATGGCACTGACACTCATTGTGCTACTACTCACTTTTCGCACCTACATTCCACACATATTCACCACAGATGAGTCAGTTATCAAGCTAGCATCAATCGTGATACTTCCACTAGCAGCCTACCAAGTGACAGATATGCTTCAAATCTTATTTTCCAATGCACTCAGAGGGATGCAGGATGTAAAGTTTACAGCGTGGGCAGCTTGTTTTTGCTACCTCGTCTTAACCATGTCAGCAGCTTATCTCTTTGGCTTTACTTTCGAGTGGGGAATCATAGGTATTTGGTGTGCCTTTTTTGTAGGCTTTACCTCCCTTGCCCTACTCCTCATCTCCCGATACTTTAGAGTGCTTCGTCAGCTAGACAAGGACATCAAGAGCCAAGGTATAAAATGATACCGACTCTGCACCAGCATCAATTAGAGCTCTACCAGCATTGATTAGTGTAGCACCCGTGGTGAGCACATCATCTACCACGAGTATTCGCTTACCACTCACCTTACTCTTCTGCGGTGAGTAGAAAGCTCCTTGAATCTGTTGCCACCTTGCCTCTTTTCCCCTATGCGTTTGGGTACCACGCCCTCCACCTCTAGCTAGTAGATTTTCATCAATAGGTAAGGAGTAGACCTCAGCTAGTCCTTTGGCAATAAAGGTAGACTGATTGTAGCCACGCCTATGCAATCTCTTTTTGAGCAGAGGAACTGGCACAATTACGGTTACGTCCAAAAAGTGCCCCGCATCATAATGTTGCTGTGCGAAGTGCTTTGCAAGATGATAACCAGTTTTGGGGAAGCCATTATACTTTACATTGTGAATGAGTGTACGTACAACACTAGGATTACTAAAGATAAGATCGGTTTGGAATTCAGTGAATGGCACCAGCCCTTCCAATCTCTCTTGTGCATCATAATAACTCTCCATGCCAAAGTACTTAGGAAGTGCATCGAAGCACTTTGGACACAAAAAGATATCCTTACCCTCTAACCGGCAACCACAATCCACACAATAGGCAGGATATATAAAATTAATGAGGTCATCAAAAAGCATATCACGAGATTTCAAGACGGTCAATCACCTCCTCGTATATATCCGATGGGTACCCTCTCCGATAGGCAGCATCCACAAGCCGCATCCGCAGGTCGTACTCATTTTTGGCCTTCGTTTTGTATCTTGCCAGTTTAGGGGACAGATACTCCTCTAAAGCCGAAAACCAATCGTCGTAAGGTATAGCACTGAGTGCTTTTTGGATCAGCGAAGAGGGAACTCCCCGCTCTTGAAGCTCATATCGGATCAAGATGGGGCCCTTCTTGAGCATCGTTAGCTTATCCCTCACATATCGCTCGGCATACCGCTCTTCGTCGATAAACTTCTCGCTTTTTAACTGGTCAATTATCTGCTCTATCTCCGAAGGCTCAATCTCACCATCGGACCAAGTCAATAGCTTTTCAGACACCTCCTTAGAGGTCTTTTCATACCTTGAAGTATATCTCCCCGCTTTTATCAATAGTTCTTTAAGCGCATCAGCCTCCATATCACGTCACAATCAAATATCGAGTTTTCCCATTAAAGTCCTCGATGAATTCAACTTTTCTATCACTGAACAGCTCCGTCAACTCCCCAACGCAGAGAGGATTGATTTCAAAAGCGAGTACCTTACTATTATTATATAGCTCTTTAATCCGCCTATAAAAGAGAATCGGATCGTCGTCGGGTACAAATAGGGCCATCTCCGGCTCTGTCTCAAGCACATGTGGCTCCATTTCCATACGCTCCTTATTGAGTACATAGGGAGGGTTGCTCACCACCAAGTCGTACTGTTCATGCTTCGGACTAAAGTGGTCGTCAAATAGATCGGCTCGCTGTAAATCAATCTCCAAGTCATAGCGATGAATGTTTTTCTCTGCCACAGAGAGGGCATGGGGACTTAGGTCAATAGCCTCCACCTTGGCACCACACTTCGCCATAAAGAGGGCGATTGCACCGCTACCAGTACATAGGTCAATAGAGGTGGCACCAGGGAATAGATGCCCCCTACTCCTTATTATATAGCATAGCTCTTCGGTCTCTGGCCTAGGTATCAGTACGCCACTACTCACATAGAGATCCATTCCGCAGAACGGGGTGTGTCCGAGTACATACTGTAGTGGTTCGTGCCCCAATAATCGAGAAAGCCAGCCCTTAAGCAAATCAATCTTTTGATTAACTTTGCCATCACTAACCACGAGCATAGGATAGGGTTGCCCAAAAGCCTCCTCGAGAAGGATACGTGCGATGTACTCCGCCTCCTCCTGAGAGTAGTAGCTACCTAGCTCCGTAGCTAGCCATTGCTTGGTGGTTTGAAACTCATTCATTGGCACAAAGATAGCAGAAAAAAGTGGAAGATATACAATATATGCAGCTGGCGATCTACCTAGCCAGTAGAGGTGAAAACTTTGAGGTGAATAGTAATCCAAAGGTGGGTGCCATATTGGTATACAATGATACTATTATAGGTCAGGGGTATCACATCAGGCAGGGCGATAACCACGCAGAAGTTAATTGCATCGCTAGTGTACCCCAACGACTGCGGCACTTGATTTCCCAAAGCACCATGTATGTAACACTAGAGCCCTGTGCCCACCAAGGCCGTACCCCCTCTTGTGCTAAGATGCTAGTGGAGCAAAAGGTAAAAAAAGTAGTGGTGGGTACCCTTGACCCCTTCCCAAAAGTTGCTGGAAAGGGGTGTGAAATACTGAGAGAAGGTGGAGTGGAGGTCTCTGTAGGATTACTAGAGGAGCAGTGCAAAGCGGTTGCTAAGATATTTATGACCAATCAACTACTCAGAAGACCGTACATCACCCTCAAGTGGGCTGAGAGTAGTGATGGCTATATTGACTACCATCGAAGTGCAAGTGAACCAGCAGCCAAGATATCCTCTCCATACATTCAGCTACTTACGCACAAGTTGCGTGGCGAGCACGATGCGATACTTATTGGGAGGGGAACAGCAATTATGGACCAGCCTAGGCTGAACAACCGACTATACCCTGGGCTTCCTTCGCCCAAAGTGTATGTCATAGACAGCCATAGAGAAAGTGATGCTTTACTCACGCCCAAAAGTGATTGGCATTTGATAAAAGGCACCGATGATCTCAGCCAAGTGGTGAGTAGTCTCTACGACCAAGGGATTACATCGCTCTTGGTAGAGGGAGGGGCTAAGATCATCCAGTCATTTTTACGTGCCAACCTTTGGGATACCATCCGAAGAGAGGTAGGAACCATTCAACTGGGCGATGGAGTAAAAGCTCCCCAACTGCCCTCTAGTCTATCTCCTAGTCACATAGATTATATAGATCGCCACCAGTTGATCTACTATACCAAATAACGGTAGAAAATGGTATCTTTGCAGATAGGATAAAGTGGAGGTGAAGTTGAGTGCAATAAATACGAAGTGGACGAATGATAAATAGATTACTAATAAGGATAAAGGTTTTGCAAGTGCTATACAACTATTATCAAGTGAAGCACATTGGTATACCAGGGGCTATTGGATTGCTGAGGTATGCATTAGACCAGTCTTACAACCTTTACCTCTACCTCACTGGACTCCCTTATGACTTGAAAGAAGTTGCCGCCTTCAGACTGGCGAAGGAGGAGGATAAGTTTGGCAAAGACGAGAGCGTGGTGAAGTTGCTCAATCACATTATTGACAATCCTGTCACACAGGTGATTAGTAGCGACCTAAACTATATCCAAGCTCGTGAACAGGCATTTACGCCCAACCATAGCGTAGAGGACTTTATCAAAAAGCTACTCAACACTCTTATTGACCAGCGTGAAGAGCTACTTCAGATCAACTGGGATAACTTTGACAAGGTAAAGAAAGCATGGAGAGCCTTTTATGGTGAGAACATTCTTCAGAGCGATCTATTTGCAGATATTCTAGAGGAGACGGATACCTTTAGAAACGACGATATCGCCATTGTATTTACCTTCGTTACTAAGGTATATAATGGCCTTTCGGAGAAAAAAGCCTATTCCGAACAGCTGAGACCCCCTTACGCCTCTGAGGATGATGAGGACTTTGGTCCAACGCTCTTGGAGCACGCCATTGTACATGGGGAGGAGTACCGCGAGCTACTTAGCAAGTACTTCAAGAATTGGGACAAGGAGCGGGTAAGTGAAATTGACTACATTATCTTACAGCTTGCAGTGAGCGAGGCGATAAAGTTCCCCACAATAGATACCAGTATCATTCTCAATGAATACCTTAATCTAGCTCACTACTACAGTTCTGAAATTAGCCATACATTTATCAATGGCATCCTTCATGAGCTATTTACCGACTTGAAGAATGAGGGAAAAATACTAGGCAATTAACTATAAACAAAGGAAAATATGAAACTAATGACATTACTACAAGCACCAGCTGGTGCAATGGGTGGAGGAATGAGCACCCTCATCATGATCGTGCTGATGATCGCAATCTTCTACTTCTTGATTATACGCCCTCAAAGCAAGCAACAGAAAAAGCTGGAGGCAGCCCGTAAGGCCATGAAGCCTGGCGATAAGATTATGACCTCTGGTGGTATCTATGGCATCATCAGGGAGATCAACCCTGAAAATGGACAGGTAACCATTGAGGTGTGGGAAGGTGTGAAGATGAAGGTGGATATCAACCAAGTATTTGCTCTCCCTGATAATAGCACCAACAAAAAGTAAATAACCTTGAGCTTCTGATAGCTCATTTAGCAATTCCAATCAATAATGGGATTTTGGAATAGTATCAAGTCACTGAAACCTGTCTCCTACTTCTCAAGAGGTAGGAGATGGGTGATTTTGCTTTTTTGCTTTCTACTCTCATTTATCCTTTGGTTATTTCAAGCGCTAAATGACAACTATACTAAGCGGGTTACGATGGCTGTAGAAGCCCCTACCCTTCCCCTGAGATACGCTCTAGACGAGACCAAAGGGATTCCTAAGGAGATTGAGATAGCTATTACAGCTAGTGGCAATGAGCTAATGAGCTATACTTTTAGGCAATGGTTTGCCGCCAAGCCGATCCTTAAGTTGGCTATTGACACGCTCCAAATTTTGCCCGAGGGCGGATATATCAGTATCGGCAGGGAAGAATTGATCCGCCAGATTAAAAACACCAACGATGTTTTTAATGAGCACTTCAACAACTCAAATGACGCTCACATTGCCCTCTTCCCTGACTATATCTCATTTTCGTATGCTCCTCTTATTGAGGAAAAGGTAGGCGTCTTCTTTGGTGGTCAAGTAGACCTTGGTGAGGAGAGTAATAGGGTATTGGTTTCCTTAACTATGGAGCCTGAGGAGGTGAGTGCCTTTGGACTGAACACTTCCATTGATAGCCTAAGGATGACTCAGGGATTGATCAGTACAGAGCAGTCTCCTCTAGCGGTAACAAAAGAAGGAATTAGTAGCTATCGGGTAGCCTTAATAGCACCCAATGGAGTGAGGCTAACCCCTGACTCTGTAACGGTAACCACTGAGGTGGCACCGCTCAAATACAATTCTTTTATTGCCACCAATATTATGGTTCGCAATCTAGAAGAGGGCTACAATATTCGACTATTCCCATCTAGCATCAAGGTATCTTACCTAGCATTAGATGACGTAAAACTATCGGATATATCTGCACAGATTCACCCATATATAGATGTAGATGAGATTACGGAAGGGACTAAAAAGCTTAAGGTGAGGCTTCCAATGGTACCTAAAGAGCTACATATGATACAATTGGAGCCAGATGCGGTGGAGTATATAATTGAAAAAGAGTGATGCCAAAGGTCATTGGAATAGCGGGGCAAGTAGGTGCTGGAAAAAGCCTTGTGCTACAAACACTTAATGTGCTGTATGGAATCCCACTATTTGATTGTGATAAAATAGCTAAGGAAAGCTACTTTATCCCCTCAGTAAGAGAGGAGATAATTGACCGCTTTGGGGTGGATCCGATTAAGGGCAATGGGGAACTGGCAAAGGAAGGAATAAGCAGACTTCTGGCTAATAAACAGACAAAGGAGGAGCTGGAAAGGATTGTTCACGGCACCGTAAGGGAGCAATTTGGACTCTGGAAAGGCAAGCAAGTAAGCAAGTGGGTAGCCCTAGAGAGTGCCATACTTTTCACCTCCAACATGTACCAGCTTTGTGACATAACAATTGCTGTAAAAGCCGAAACGCCCATACGAATGAGCAGGGTACTAAAGAGAGATCCCTTTCGGAGCGAAAAAGGGTTTGAGCTACTTGAAAACCTACAGAGGGAGGAGACGACAAGACAAAATGATGAAGCGGATTGGCACATTGATAATAGTGGCAACTCCTCTATCATAAGAGAATTGGAAGTAATTTACCATCAACTTGATAATATAATTCAACATAAACAATGAAGCTAACAGACATTATTTCTATATCAGGAAAATCGGGATTGTATAAGCTGATTAATCGCACTCGAATGCCTTTCACTGCGGAAGACTTGGAAAGTGGTCGGAGAATGCCTCTCTTTGCTAGAGACAACATCGTTTCCCTAGCCGATATTTCAATTTATACCGAAGAGGGCGAGAAGCCACTAGGAGAGGTATTTGAGGAGATAAAGAGCAAGCACCCCGAGACCATAGAGAATGAATCGGAAGTACTAGGAAGCTCTAGTAACTTACGTAGCTTTATGGAGGAGGTGCTTCCAATCTACGACAAAGAGAAGGTTCACGATAGCGATATTAAGAAGCTGATAAAGTGGTATAACCTTCTTAGAAAAGCTGGCATGGAGACTTTTGTACCTAAAGAGGACCAGGACTCATCTGAGAATAAAGAATAATAATCTAAAGGAAGTCAGTCTCTAGTCGATCAGAGACTGGCTTCTTTCAGAATTAAAAACAAGGCAAGGCACAAATGGAGGAACTGAAGCACGAGTGTGGTATAGCAATGGTGAGGCTACGGAAGCCATTGACCTACTATCAAGAGAAATATGGCACGTGGAGGTATGGTCTAAATAAGATGTACCTCTTAATGGAGAAGCAACATAATAGAGGACAAGATGGAGCAGGTATCTCCTGTGTAAAACTCACTGCACCAACGGGTGAGGAGTATATGTACCGAGAAAGAGCTCTGGGAAATACAGCCATCACCGAGATTTTTGCCTCTGTAGAGCGACAAATCCAATCGTTCGGTAAGGAGAAGCAGGGAGACCCCAACTTCGCTCAGGCACACATCCCTTATGCTGCTGAATGCTATATGGGTCATCTGAGGTATGCCACACAAGGCAAGCAAGAGATACAATACGTTCACCCAATGCTTCGAAGAAGTAATTGGAGAGCAAAGAGCTTGTCACTATGTGGTAACTTCACGCTCACTAGTGTGGACGATATATTTGACTCAATCACTTCAGTAGGGCAACACCCAAGAAGCAACTCCGACACCCATATTCTGCTTGAACAACTAGGGCACCGTCTGGATAGAGAGGTAGAGCATAAGTTTAGGGAAAGTAAGGCAAAGGGACTAACAGGGATGGATATCACTCACGATATTGAATCCCGTATTGATACAACTATTCCCCTTAAAGAGTGTGCCCCTCTTTGGGACGGTGGCTATACCATGTGTGGACTCACGGGTAGTGGGGAGATGTTTATGCTCCGCGACCCTTGGGGCATTCGTCCTGCCTTTTACTACTATGATGATGAAATCGTAGTATGCGCTTCGGAGAGAGCTGTGATACAAACGGTCTTGAATGTGCCTGCAGATTCGGTTCATGAGCTAGAGCGTGGCAACGCCCTTACCATCAATAAGACGGGCTCCGAAATCAAGGTCTCTAACATACTACCTCCTAAGGAAAATAAAGCTTGTTCTTTTGAGAGGATATACTTCTCAAGAGGGTCGGACAAGGATATCTATAAGGAGCGTAAAAAACTTGGCGAGCAGCTTATTCCAGATGTGCTTAAGGCTATAGATAATGATATTGACCACTCAGTCTTTTCTTTCATACCAAATACGGCAGAGACCTGTTATTATGGCATGATTGAGGGTATGGAGCGTCACTTCAATCATTGGAAAGCGGAGGAAATACTAGCCAATCCTCAGATGACTAAAGAGGAGATATACGAGCTTCTAGACAAACGAGTTCGGGCTGAGAAAGTGGTGATCAAAGATATCAAACTCCGCACATTCATTTCGGAGGGGGCGAGTCGTACAGACTTGGCACAGCACGTCTATGATATCACCTACGACACCGTAGAAAAGGGCGTGGACAACCTGGTGGTCATTGATGACAGTGTTGTCCGTGGTACCACACTCAAGGAAAGTATTATTCGTATCCTTGACCGACTTCACCCTAAGAAGATAGTGGTGGTATCCTCAGCACCTCAGATTCGATACCCAGACCACTATGGTATTGATATGAGTAGGATGCGAGAGTTTGTTGCTTTCTTGGCGGCAATTGACCTACTTCTCGAAAGAGGTATGGCATATATTATACACGATACCTACCGCTCAATCATAGAGAGTATTCACTCACCACTGATTGAGGAGCGAAACTTTGTGAAGGATATTTATGCGCCATTTACGGTTGAAGAGATCAACACAAAGATCGTTGAGCGGCTTCGTCCTTCCGATATCAATGCCGAAGTTGAATTGGTTTTTCAGTCTCTTGAAGGGTTGCACAAGGCAATTCCGAATCACCCAGGAGATTGGTATTTCAGTGGTGACTACCCCACTCCTGGTGGCGTGAAGCTAACGAATATGGCTTACAAAGCATTTTACGAAGAAGATTTCAGGAAACAATAAAATAAGACTATGGAACGAAAAGGTATACTCCTACTAAGCGATGGTAGCAAGTACGAAGGCACGGTAATAGGGGCAGAGGTCCAAGCTAGTGGCGAGGTGGTATTCAGCACAGCGATGACTGGTTACACCGAGAGCCTCACTGACCCATCGTACTCTGGACAAATATTGGTCACCACTTATCCTGTCATAGGAAATTATGGGTTTCCCTCTGAGGAAAAAGACCCAGAGACAGGTCTTACTAAGTTTCTTGAAAGTGATAAAATACATCCAGCGGCTCTGATTATGCACGACTATACGAATGAGTATAGTCATTGGAATGCTGTTGAAAGCCTTGATAGTGCCTTAGCACGCCATGGAGTGGTAGGACTTACAGGTATTGATACAAGAGAGCTAACCATAAAGCTACGTAACAGCGGGCCACTTCTAGGCAAAGTACTTCTTGATGAAGTAAGAAAGGATAACAGCGAGTTTATTAGTACTGATGAGATCAACTTAGTAGATAAAGTCTCTACTAAGGAGGTTAAGGAATTTACCAGTTTCGGAAGTAAAAAGGTGGTATTGGTAGACTGCGGCGTAAAGGAGAATATTATTCGTCACCTGATTAAACGAGGTCTTAACGTCACACTAGTGCCATGGGACTACGACTTTACCCAGTTGCAATACGATGGGCTATTTATCAGTAATGGTCCAGGAAATCCTCTACTCTGTACCACCCTTGTAGAAAGGGTTCGAGACATTCTCAACAAGGGAGATAAGCCAGTGGCTGGTATCTGTATGGGCAACCAAATCATTGCCCAGGCCATTGGTGCTAAGGTGGCAAAGATGCCCTTCGGACATCGGTCTGTCAACCAACCTGTACAACTTTGTGGTACAAATAAATGCTATATCACTAGCCAAAATCACGGCTTTGCTGTAGATGATAGTTCGCTACCTGAGGGATGGCACACTTATTTTAGGAACCTCAATGACGGCTCTAATGAGGGGCTTATCCACGAGTCTGGGAAGTTCTTTTCCACACAATTTCACCCCGAGGCTAATGGAGGTCCAGAGGATACGGTATTCATTTTCGATCAGTTTGCCGACTTAATCAACAATGGGAAGTTGGTCTCTCCTACCTCGGAGGAAACAAAGCCAATTAATAAGTATTCCAAGATCCTTGTACTCGGCTCGGGCGCTCTAAAGATTGGAGAGGCGGGAGAGTTTGACTACTCTGGTTCGCAAGCGCTAAAGGCATTGCGAGAGGAGGGCATACACACCGTTTTGGTGAACCCCAACATTGCAACGGTACAAACCTCAAAAGGGGTAGCCGATACTGTGTACTTTCTACCTGTGACCCCCTACTTCCTTGAAAAGGTCATTGAGAAAGAACGTCCTGATGGTATACTACTCGCCTTTGGTGGGCAAACCGCTCTCAATTGTGGAGTGGCACTCTACAATAGTGGTATTTTAGAGAAGTACAACATTCAGGTAGTTGGGACTCCCGTCCAAGCCATTATGGACACGGAGGATCGTGAACTTTTTGTAAAGAAGCTGGACCAAATCAAGGTCAAGACAATCCAAAGTGAAGCTGTTGAGACTATTGAGGCAGCTCGAAAGGCAGCACTACATGTGGGATATCCCGTTATTATCCGTGCTGCCTACGCACTAGGCGGACTTGGTAGTGGCTTCTGTGACAATGAGGAAGAACTAAACGCCTTGTGTGAAAAAGCCTTCTCCTTCTCTCCTCAAGTGTTGGTGGAGAAGAGCTTACGGGGGTGGAAAGAGATTGAGTATGAGGTGGTGAGAGATAGATACGACAATTGTATCACCGTCTGCAATATGGAGAACTTTGACCCCCTTGGCATTCACACTGGGGAGAGTATAGTATTAGCTCCTTCACAGACCCTCACCAATTCTGAGCATCAAAAGCTAAGAAGTATTGCTATTCAGATCGTACGCCATATCGGCATTGTTGGTGAGTGCAATGTGCAGTATGCTTTGGATCCTGATAGCGAAGACTATAGAGTAATTGAGGTCAATGCACGTCTGAGTCGTTCGTCGGCACTCGCCTCGAAAGCAACAGGGTACCCCCTAGCATTTGTTGCAGCAAAGCTAGGCCTTGGCTACGGCCTTTTCCAGCTTAAAAATGCAGTAACTACCACGACCTCAGCCTTCTTTGAGCCAGCATTGGACTATGTAGTCTGCAAGATGCCAAGGTGGGACTTGAGTAAGTTCCATGGCGTATCTCGTGAGATCGGTAGTAGCATGAAGTCTGTAGGAGAGATCATGAGTGTTGGTCGCACGATTGAAGAGGTCATCCAAAAGGGACTTCGCATGATCGGCCAAGGGATGCATGGCTTTGTTGAGAATAAAGAGTTGGTCATTCCCGACATTCCTAAAGCTCTTAGCCAGCCTACAGATAGGCGTATATTTGTCATCAGCAAAGCTTTCAGGCTTGGATATACGGTAGAAGAGATCCATGACCTCACTAAGATTGACCTATTCTTCCTCTATAAGCTTCGAAAGATTATGGATACTGCAGAGCAACTTGAGGCTCTGTCAGGCATAGCTGAAATATCTCCTGAGCTATTGAGAAGAGCTAAAGTGCAGGGCTTCTCTGATTTCCAAATTGCAAGAGCTCTATTTGGCACGGATATAGATGATATTGAGGTAAAGCAGGCTGCCGTAAGGGAATACCGCAAAAAGCTAAACATCTTGCCTGTAGTAAGGCAAATCGACACGCTTGCTGGTGAGTACCCTGCTCAGACCAACTATCTTTATATGACCTACGACGGAAAACAGCACGATGTCACCTTTGAAAATGGTGAAAATAGCATCGTTGTGCTAGGGTCAGGAGCATATAGGATAGGTAGTTCAGTAGAATTTGACTGGTGTGGTGTTTCAGCACTGAATACGATTCGTAAAGAAGGGCTACACTCCATTATGATCAATTACAATCCAGAGACGGTTAGTACCGACTACGACCTCTCTGATCGCCTATACTTTGACGAGCTTACATTTGAGAGAGTGCAAGATATCTTAGATCTTGAACGACCACGAGGAACCATTCTATCTACCGGTGGGCAGATCCCTAATAATCTGGCGATGAAGCTAGATGCTATTCAAGCTCCAATCCTAGGCACTCAAGCAAAATATATCGACAATGCCGAAGATCGTCACAAGTTCTCAGCGATGCTGGATCGACTAGGAATAGACCAGCCAGCATGGAAAGAGCTCACCACTCTTGAGGATGTAGAGTCCTTCGTAAAAGAGGTCGGGTATCCTGTGCTGGTTCGCCCATCTTATGTACTCAGTGGAGCTGCGATGAATGTCTGCTCCAACGATGAGGAGCTAGAGCGCTTCCTAAAGCTTGCTGCAAATGTATCGCAAAAGCACCCTGTTGTGATCTCCAGCTTTATTGAAAATGCTAAGGAGATTGAGCTAGATGCCGTGGCAGATAAGGGAGAACTCATTGCCTACGCCATTAGTGAGCACATTGAGTTTGCCGGAGTCCACTCGGGAGATGCCACCATTCAATTCCCTGCTCAAAAGCTCTATATTGAGACCATCCGACGCATCAAGCGGATTGTACGGATGATTGCTCAAGAGCTACATATCTCAGGGCCATTTAATATCCAATTCCTAGCAAAGGAAAATGATATTAAAGTAATTGAGTGTAATCTAAGAGCCTCCCGAAGCTTCCCATTTGTGAGCAAGGTTTCCAACTACAATATGATTGAGTTGGCAACTAAGATAATGATTGGCTCACCATACGAAGCTCCTCTTAAGAATGCTTTCGACTTAGATCACGTTGGTATCAAAGCCTCTCAATTCTCTTTTACTAGGTTACAAAAAGCCGACCCTGTACTAGGAGTGGATATGACCTCTACTGGCGAAGTAGGATGTATCGCACGTTCTTCCGACGAAGCGATACTACAAGCAATGCTCTCTGTGGGTCATCGGATCCCTAAAAAGGGAGTACTAATGAGTACTGGTGGCGTAAAACAAAAAGTGATGCTACTAGACTCAGCTAAACTTCTAAGAGATAAAGGCTATATCATCTACGCAACAGAAGGCACCCATCGTTTCTTGATGGAAAATGGAGTGGAGAGCACATTGTGCTACTGGCCTAGCGAAGAAGGCACCCCTCAGGCTCTTGAATTACTTCATAGTGGAGATGTGGACTTGGTGATCAACATCAATAAAAACCTTACTCCTGGAGAGTTAACCAATGGTTATAAATTGCGTCGTGCCGCTATTGACCACAATATTCCGCTCATTACTAATGCCCGACTTGCTAGTGCTTACATACACTCATTCTGCACCATTGAAGAAGACAGCATTACCATCTCACCATGGTCAAGCTTTGTGCAGTGATGAACTTCACTATACGACGAAAAGGGTCTCGCCAATAGCGAGACCCTTTTTTTTCAATGGTAATGCAACTAATTAACAGTCACATCACTTGAAGTTATCTGCCACCTCAGTAGCCAACTCTTCATCGATCAAAACACGACCACAGTACTCACAGGCAATAATCTTCTTATGCGAGCGAACATCTATCTCGCGCTGTGGAGGAATCAGATTAAAGCAACCAGAGCAAGCATCACGCTGAATAGGGGCAACAGCTACCCCATTGTGTGTAGATTTGCGGGTCCGCTTAAAAGCAGCGAGCAATTGAGGGTCAATCAACTCTTCTAATGACTTAGCATTAATTCTAAGCTTCTCTTCCTCTGCCTTAGTATCGGCGATGATAGCGTCTAGCTCCTTCTTCTTTACTTGATAAACCTCCTGGACCTCCTTGATATCTGCAGTTAGTGCGCCGATATCCTCTTTGATATACTGGTTATCCTCTTGATATTCACGGATAGCTTTTTCGTACTTAAGAATATCTAGCTCCAGGTTTTCGAGTTCCTTAGAGATGGCATCATACTCCTTGTCGTTACGTACATCATTAAGATGCTGCTTGTACTTCTCGACCATTCCTTCAGCAGTCCTGATGCTCTCCTTAGCCTTCTCAATATTATGCTTATTTTGATCTATTTGATCTTCATAGCGCTCCTTTCTTTTGTGCTTGCCCTCTAAGTCATCAGCAAGCTCTTCCACTTCCATTGGAAGCTCTCCTCGCATCGTTCGGATACGATCAATTTCAGAGGAGACAATTTGCAACTGATATAGAGCCTTTAGGCGCTCCTCCACCGATATTTCCTTTGGACTTTCTTCTTTTTTCTTAGCCATAACTATTACCACATTATTATGAGATATAATGCACGGGATTGACACACGATTCTGCACTATAGATTGCAAAGTTACCTTTTTTTTCAGACATAATCTCTTTTAGCAACTCTTTCGTCAATAATTCCGATTCATAGTGCCCAATAGTCATAAGGAGTATCTCCCCCTCCGCATCATAATAATCATTATACTTCGCCTCCCCAGTAATAAAGATATCGGCTTTTTCTTCGATGGCCATAGGCATCAAAAAGTTTCCAGAGCCCCCACAGTATGCCACTCTCTTTATCTTTTCGGTCAGAGGCTTGCTATGAGCCACATGAGTAATTGGCTGGAAAGCCTTCATCAGCTCTACCACTTCACCTATTGAGCGTGGACTAGGCAAATCACCAATCACCCCTGCACCCACGTTAGGATTTCCCTCGATAGGAGACAAAATCTTTACATTTTGAAGCCCCATCTTACGCGCCCAAAATATATTCACCCCCTCATCATCATTATCCAATGAAGTATGTGAGGCGTAAAGTACGATATCATGCTTAATTGCCTTTATGATTACTCGATTGATGTAGTAATCTGGAGTAATACTTTTCACGCCACGAAATAGTGCTGGATGATGCGTCACAATCAGGTTACACCCTTTTGCAATAGCTTCGTCCACTACAGCTTCAGTCGTGTCAATTGCCACCAACACCGCCCGGAGTTCCTGAGACGTATCGCCACATTGCACGCCACTATTGTCATACCCTTCCTGCTGAGATAAGGGCACTCTCTCCTCCAAATAATCTAGTAATTCTCTTATCTTCATTTTATTCCTCTTTCATTTAAGGCCGCCACATATTTCCTAGCATTCTTCTGATGCTCAGGGTACGTAGAAGCAAAGCTATGATACCCACTAAAATCCTCCTTCGCGCACATATATAGATAGCTATGGTCCGATGCCTTCAATACACCGTCAATAGCCTCCATAGTAGGAATACGTATCGGCCCTATTGGCAATCCCTTATGAATATAGGTATTGTAAGGGCTATCCACCTTTAGATGCTTATGTAAGATGCGACGGAGGCCAAACTCTTGCAGTGCAAATTTTATCGTTGGGTCAGCTTGCAAAGGCATCCCCACCCTCAACCTATTAATGTATAGACCAGCGATCATTGGGTACTCGTCCACCTTCGCACTTTCTTCCTGTACGATCGAAGCAAGAGTGATCACCTCATACGGAGTAAGCCCCAGTGAGTCGGCTTTGGCTCTACGCTGGGCATTCCAAAACTTCTGGCTCTCCTCAGCCATACGCTTTGTGAGGTCTGCTGGCGTGATATCCCAATACACCTCATAGGTATTTGGAACTAAGTAATAAACCAACGTAGTATCAGGGATATTCAAGCTACGAAGCAAAAGGGTATCATTCATCGCCCGTGCCACCTCCAAGCTATCTATCATTAGCTGACTTCCCATCCTCCGATACAATTGACTTGGCAATCGATACGAATTGAAGTAAAACGAAATAGGCGTCTGCATTCCATGCACCAATCGATTATAAAGTGCTTGCACCGTCATCTTTGGTTCAATCGTATAGCTCCCCACCTTAGGGGCATTACTAGTGCGACACTTGAGATGAAGCTTTAGATCACCTAAGAGAGGGGCATCCGTGGAAGCGACAATACTATCTACCACATCACTCCAAGAAGCATCTGGATAGACAAATATCCGTACCGCTTTGTCGCTAGAAGTATTGAAAGCTGGTTGCCTAGTAAAGCGATAATAGGCAGTACAGAGACCTACCACGATCAATAAGAATAGGGCTCCAATCCCCAAAAGCAGCTTATGAGGCTTCTTCATCCCCTACCTTATCTGCTAAATAGACCAAAGAAACCACCGCCTTTCTCATTATCCTCGTCCTGCTCTGCTAGAGAGTTATGATGAGCAATCGCCTCCTCAATAGTCATCTTAGTTTTGCACAAGTGGAGATTATCCGCCTCCACCTCAAGCCCCTGATTCGCAGCATCGAGTGCTTTATCCAGTTCATTTCTCCTTAGATAGCTTTGAGCTGCCTTATTGAGATAAAAAACATACTGTGCTAAGTCTCCATTCTTACCACTATCTGCTATGATATCCTCTACCACTTCAATATGCTTCTCATAATCCCCAAGGGCAAAATAGATATTTTCTAGGCTAAACTTAGTGCTTGGCTTCTCTGGCAATTCATTTATGTGTGCCTCTATAAATTCAAGGCCCCTCTTTCTATACAACTCTTTTTGCGCCTCATCCTTTTCTTGCGAATGTAGAGAGATATAGACCTGTGCTAGCTCTTTGATGCTATTCACTTTGCGGATACCCTTTTCAATACACTCCCGATAAAGCTTTTCCGCCAAGTCATAATTCTTCATTTCCAGAGCTTTCCTTGCTTGAATGTAGAGACCATTATTGTGGCTTGTTGCTCCTGGCACGCCACTATCCATCTGTGCCGATAACTCCTCCAGCATAGCAGTAGCTGAGTGGCTACTAGGGTAAGCATAAAGAATATTTTGAAGCACCATCTTGGCCCTTATAAAGTCTTCTTCATTCACCAAGTCCATAGCGATAGCCAATAGACCACCAATGGTATTAGGCCTGTGAATGCTCTTCGCGGCAGGACCTTTGTGATTTGAGCCCCTAAAATAAACCACCTTAATCCCTTCGCCAACCATATTAAGCAGATCCCTATCCACGATATCTCCACGATTATAGAAATACCGCTCTCCAGTCTCCACATCATCAATAAAACCAAATTGATAGCTTGGCTTCAGATCCACAATCGCCCCAATCGCAGGCACCTCCTGATCCAAGTCTTGACCCTCGCTCATGATCTCATCAAAGACCGATTGCACCTTCTCCCTCAACGCACGCAATCTTAGCCTATCTTCCTCCGATCTGCGCCAAGTATTGGCCAATGAGGGGTCTCGCTTCGCTAGAGACTCTATCGGGATCTTATCGCCAGGCTTATATTGTCTGAATGATCGCTTGCTAACCTTCGGAGAATCGACTGAAGCCCCCTTTTCAAAAGGTAGCTCCCGCTTCCAAGACCCCTGCTCAGACTTCATTGAGGGGTAGCCCTCTGAATGAGAAGACGCCCGAGGGGTTGATAGACTCTTTACCGGCTCCTTTGAAAAACTTCTAATAGCCTCATCGCGCACCCCAATCACATTCCCATCCTCACTCTCAATAACAATAAAGTCATTATTAAGCTTAACTATTTTACCACCAATTTCCACGTCATTACTCTGCGTGAGGTAAATGGTCTGACCAACACTAAATAAATCACTAATAAAATCAATCATCCTACTTATTATTCTACTAAATTCAAAAACACTATAAAATCAGCTAGATTGACAAATATAGCGATTCACCGTGGCGAAACAAAAATATTTCAAGTTAAACCTAGTTAAAGTGTACAGAAACAGGGGTTACGCATTAGAAAATACTTACCATATGGTTTTTATCGGGGGGGGGGCTATGTGTAGGGACCTCGGCAGAGGTCCGACCTAAATAGGCACAGGTCAAGGCACATAGTGCTGAAGACCTGTGTATAGATAGATGTAAAATACCCTTACGACCCCGGCCGAGGGGTCGGACAACCCCATCACTAGGTCTGACCCCTCAGCCGGGGCGTGGAGGTGGTGAATATGCTCTCGCACATTTGATCAAATGTGTTGAGACTTTGAACGAAGGATGAGATGCAAGGCCTGAGGATAAGGGCAAGGTGCCGTAGGGCACCAAGGCCCCACCAGGGCCGAAGGGAGCGTACTCACGTACGTGACCTAGGCCGAATCCCGAAAGCAACACCGCAGATCGCCTTCGTGCAACAGTCTCAATATAATCAATTGACCCTTGTGGTCGCACAAGCTCATCCAAGTGCGACCACAAGGGTCGAATAATATTTATCGACACCTATCCCGCCGGTCATCGGCTCTGCGAGCCTCGACCAGGGGCTAGCTGAGTGGCACCCTGCCGGGTGCTCCGCTACTCCACTTTCAGTTGCTCAATCGCATCACCGATGGCCTGCTTCACCTCGGGTTCGGATTCCACATTGTACGCCACCTCTAGGTCGGGGAGATAGGTGCGGTACATTGCCCAGCCTATCCACTCTGCAGCACGCTTTCGCACAGCAGGAGAGGCATCGAATATCAAACCTTGGATCCACCGCTTAGCATCCCAAGAGTTGTGCTGCATTAGCCAATTGATCGCTGCCAGCTTTGCCTCCTCATCGCCATAAAGGAAGGTTTGAAAAGCCTCCCCCTCCGCCTGACGACGCTCCTCATTCATCAATAGCTCCTTGCCGAACTTGCTTGGGTCTATAAACTTAGCTGGAAGCTCCGATGTCATCTGCCTTGGCGAAACCTTATGAACCAACCGAGAGAGCATCCACTGCATTCCAGGAGTTGCCTCAGGGTGCCCCACCACCGAAGCAGTCCACCCCTTACCATACTGTGCAATATAGAGGAAACTCTTGCCATTAGTCATATCACTGGGAGCATTCCCCTCCACATGCACATCACTCTCCATCGTTGCATAAGAGTGATAAGTAACTTCACTTCCTTCACGAGGTAACACCACAGGGCCTTCATAGTACATTATATATAAGGTGTCTTGCTCCGCCACCTCAGGGAATAGTTCTTTCCCATCATTTGTCAGCGTCACCTTCGCAATCCCCCTACCCCGATTATCGTGCTCAATATCATGTGCCTCAGCACCACTCATCGCCAGACAAGCGTAGTTAGGTGTCTCCGTGATCAGATAAGCGCCAGCACAGATCCCCACATAGCCACCGCCATTCGCCACAAACTCCTGCACCTTTCGACGGCCCTCGCCACCCATGTTGAGGTACTGACGGCTACCCCCTCCACCAGGCACCACCAACACATCCACATCGGCAAGAGCCCCCTCATTGATCTCCTTAGTGGTCAGCAAACGGCACTCCAGCGAAGGGTCCATCTCCACTGCTGCCTTTGCCTCCCAGACACAGGTTTCCGAACCTCCATGCCCCTGAAAAACCGCCACCCGAATCACCTCCTTCGGAGTAGCCTCCTTTTCCACATCACTACCACACGACAGCAGACATAAGCTAGCTATCACAGCCAAGAGAGAATAAAGTCTTTTCATATCTTCAATTATAGTTCAATAAAGTCACTACGCAAATGTAACCAAATCCCCCTCCACCACAAAATCCACACCGTCTTCATAAACCCCAGCAAGGGGTATGGCTGAAAGGGGGTCTTGGCATAAGGGAAAAATTGAGATGCAACTAAGCAATTGCCGAGATGCAACTAAGCAATCGGCGAGTTGCAACTAAGCAAATGGTTAGTTGCATCTCGGCAAACGTCCTCATAGGATGCTAGATATCAAATAGTTACGAATGGCCTTTTTCACGACATTTAGATTGGCTGATTATTACTCTATTAGAGACTGTTGTACGAATGATCTATACAAGCTATTGAGGATAAATAGGGTAAGAACCTCGGCAGAGGTTCCTCTTAAATAGGCACAGGTCGGAGGGGCGTTAGCCTCGAACGACCTGTGTGTAAGAGCATATTCACCACCTCCTTGACCCCGGCTGAGGGGTCAGACCTGGAGATAGGATTGTCCGACCCCTCGGCCGGGGTCGCAAGGGTATTTTACGCCCATCTATACACAGGTCTTAGGCACTACGTGCCTCGACCTGTGCCTATTTAACACGGACCCCTCAGCCGGGGTCCTCCCCTATAGATACACCTATGAAAGCCCTATGGTAAGGCCATTCTAATGCGTAACCCCTATAATATCTGGGTGGAGGGGTGGTTAATCTTGTGGCTATTTGGTACCTTTGTTGAGAGTAGTAACGCAATAAATAGAAACTATATGAGCTATCAACACCCCGAAAACTCTGGTGATTACAAAGGGCTACAGGTGAATAGTGGTGTGAACCATGCCCCGATTGTCAACCCCTATTTCAAGCCACGCCGTCGCCGTCTGCTCTCTACAGATGAGTATGTGGAGGGTATTTTGGCGGGAGATAGAGCGATGCTTTCGCAAGCGGTGACGCTGGTGGAGAGTCGTTTGCCCGAACATCGACAAAAGGCACAGGAGGTGATCGAGCGATGCCTCCCCTACTCTGGAAAGTCGGTCCGCATTGGCATCACAGGCGTGCCAGGAGCCGGTAAGAGTACCTCTATTGATGCCTTTGGAATGCATGTAGTGAAGGGGGGACATAAGTTGGCAGTGCTTGCCATTGACCCCTCGAGCGAGCGATCCAAGGGGAGTATCCTAGGTGATAAGACTCGTATGGAGCGACTTTCGAAGGAGGAGGATGCCTTTATCCGACCTAGCCCTTCGGCTGGCTCGCTAGGCGGTGTAGCCCGCAAAACTCGCGAGAGCATTATCCTCTGCGAGGCAGCTGGCTTTGATACCATCTTCGTGGAGACGGTGGGTGTAGGTCAGTCGGAGACGGCGGTGCACTCGATGGTCGACTTTTTCCTCTTGATACAGCTGGCTGGCACTGGCGATGAGCTGCAAGGGATTAAGCGTGGAATTATGGAGATGGCCGATGGCATTGTGATCAACAAGGCAGATGGTGACAATATTAAGCCGGCAGAGTTGGCGGCACAGCACTTCCGCAATGCACTGCACCTCTTTCCACCAGCAGAGAGTGGTTGGACACCCGAGGTGCTCACCTACTCTGGGTTTTACGACCTACGGATCGACGAGGTGTGGAGCATGATTGATCGCTTCATAGCCTTTGTAAAGGATAATGGCTACTTCTACCGCCACCGCAATGAGCAGACAAAGTACTGGATGTACGAGAGTATCAATGAAGCCCTTAAAAATAGCTTCTACTCCAATCCTGCAATCCAAGAGGAGCTTCCTATGGTGGAGCGTGCGATTTTGGAGGATAAAATGAGTTCGTTTGTGGGGGCTAATAAGCTACTCAATCTATTTTACGAAGGACTGAAACTAGAAGATGAATAATAAGTCACTTTACCTGGTATTTGCCTTATCGGCATTGGTGTTGCTCTTCATTGAGCGGATTCACATTCCCTTCCTTGAGAGTGTTTGCCAAGTATTCATCTGCGGTGGTGCTTTTTACTATGTATTCCGCAGCTATCGCGAGAAAAAGGCGGTGACCCTCTTGATGTGCCTCATGGCACTGGTTGGTCTGCTCTACAATCCCGTGGTGCCTATCAGAGTGGACCATGTCTACTGGATCGTGGCACATATCATCACCATGGCGCTCTTCTACTTTATTTCGCTCAAAACGCCTATTGATGATACTATTATCACCCGAAAAGAGGAGGACGAGGTACCAAAGGAGTAACTTTGGGAGGAAAATGTGTATCTTTGTAGTTGGTAAAAGAATAAGAAACAAATATTTATTAGGTGACAATGGCACAGAAAGAGATTGACAATATATTTAAGAAGATTATATCGCACTGCAAGGAGTATGGTTTTGTATTCCCCTCATCGGAGATATACGATGGTCTAGGGGCAGTATACGACTATGGTCAGAATGGTGTAGAACTCAAAAACAATCTCAAGAGGTACTGGTGGGATGCCATGACCCTGCTCAATGACAATGTAGTAGGTATTGACTCGGCCATCTTTATGCACCCAACGATCTGGAAAGCCTCGGGACACGTGGATGCTTTTAACGACCCACTGATTGACAATAAGGTGTCGAAGAAGCGGTATCGTGCTGATGTGCTGATTGAGGAGCATCTAGATAAGATTGAGGCGAAGATCAATAAGGAGATTGAGAAGGCTCGCAAGCGTTTTGGCGATGCCTTTGATGAGGCTCAATACCGTGCAACGAACGCAAGGGTAATCAGATACCAAGAGGAGTATGATGGGGTGCACAGCAGGTATGTAAAGTCAATGGAGGACAACGACCTCGCAGCCCTCAAGCAATTGATTGTGGATTGTGAGATTGTGGATCCTATTAGTGGTTCTAAGGAGTGGACCGATGTACGTCAGTTCAACCTGATGTTTGCCACTGAGATGGGCTCTACGTCGGAGGGTGCTATGAAGGTATATTTACGTCCGGAGACAGCTCAAGGTATCTTTGTCAACTTTCTCAATGTGCAGAAGAGTGGCCGCATGAAGGTGCCTTTTGGTATTGCACAGATTGGTAAGGCCTTCCGTAATGAAATTGTGGCTCGCCAATTTATCTTCCGTATGCGTGAGTTTGAGCAGATGGAGATGCAGTTCTTTGTAGCCCCAGGTACAGAACTTGAGTGGTACGAGAAGTGGAAGGAGCGTCGACTACGCTGGCACAAGGCTCTAGGCTTGGGGGATAACAAGTATCGTTTCCACGATCATGAGAAGCTAGCTCACTATGCTAATGCTGCAACAGATATTGAGTTTGAGATGTCGTTTGGCTTTAAGGAGGTAGAGGGTATTCACTCACGTACCGACTTTGACCTGAAGCGTCATGAGGAGTTCTCGGGTAAGAAGATGCGCTACTTTGATCCTGAGCTTAATGAGAGCTATGTACCCTATGTAGTGGAGACCTCTATCGGGGTGGACCGACTTTTCCTCAGTATTCTATTTGGTTGCTACGATGAGGAGCAGCTAGAGAATGGTGAGGTACGTGTGGTCCTTCGTTTGCCAGCTGCTTTGGCGCCTAAGAAGGTAGCGGTACTACCATTGGTACGCAAGGATGGTCTTCCAGAGCTAGCACAGCAGATCGTTGACGACCTGAAGTTTCACTTCCCTTGTGATTATGACGAGAAGGACTCTATCGGAAAGCGTTACCGTAGACAGGATGCACTCGGTACGCCATTCTGCGTGACCGTGGATCACGAGAGTATCGAGGATGGCAAGGTGACGATACGCCACCGCGACTCTATGGAGCAGGAGCGTGTGGAGATCGGTGAACTTCGCCACATCATCGAGGAGAGTGTGAGTATGCAGTCATTGCTCAAGAAAATATAAATAGATTATGAAGAGAGTACTGAATCTCACCCTTGTACAGCTATGGACTGTGGCATTGGGCGCCCTACTCCTCTCGCTTTCTAGCTGCAATGTAGAGCAGCCAATGGAGGAGAGTAACTACAAGAAGGAGAATGATGCTTTCATAGAGAAAGCGGTGGAAAAGGGGTATACGGAGAGTAACTTCCTCAATACAAATTACCATATCTACTACAAGGTTCTTGAAGGCTCGAAGGAGCAGAATCCTAGCTATCCATATCAGGAGAGTACGGTGAAGATGGAGCTGAGTGGTCGCTTTATTTCAGGTGAGATATTTCAGGAGAAGGGGGAGATTACTAGCCCTGTCAACAAACTAGTACTTGGGGTGCAGTATGCCCTACAGATGATGAATGTAGGGGATCATTGGGAGGTGGTAGTGCCTTACCAGCTAGGCTATGGTGCCTATACCCAATACAATAAGATTCCTGGCTACTCTACGCTGATTTTTGATATCAAACTACTAGAGATACCAGTACAATGATTAGCAAAAGGCCTCTGATACTGGTGAGTAATGACGACGGGGTATTTGCCAAGGGGCTTGAGGAGCTCTATACCGCGTTGAGAGACCTCGGGGATATCGTGGTGGTGGCACCCGATGGTCCTCGGAGTGGTACCTCTAGCGCCATCACCTCCTCGATACCGATCCACTTCAATATGGTGGAGACGGAGCCAGGACTGACGATTTACAGCTGTAGTGGCACACCAGCTGACTGTGTGAAGCTCGCCTTGAATGAGATCCTCCCCACCCTACCCGACCTAGTGGTAGCGGGCATCAATCATGGTGGCAATGAGGGTATTGCCGTGAACTACTCTGGCACCCTAGGTGCAGCGATTGAGGGAACTATTTTCAACATTCCCTCCTTTGCTATCTCGCTTTTACAAGGAGATCAGGAGAGTGATTACTTGGACTGTTGTCGCTTTGCCCGCACGATTGCTCGTAAGATATTGAAGGAGGGGATCCCGAAGGGAGTCTATCTCAATGTGAATGTCCCCAATGTGCCTGAGGTGAGGGGGCTAAGGGTTTGTAGCCAAGCCGATGGTAAGTATGTCAATGAATATGTCTGCCAAACCACTCCGACAGGTAGAGATGTCTACTGGCTATCGGGTAGTATTAAACTGGCGGAGCCGATCAATCAAAACTGGGATATCCAGCTCCTGAAGAAGGGATATGCCACGATCGTTCCCTGTAATATTGATGTGACGGACTACGAATTTATCCAACAAATAAAGCACTGGGACGAGTAATGAACTACTTTCTGGTCGCAGGTGAGGCTAGTGGAGACCTCCACACCTCAAGATTAATGAAAGAGCTGAGGAGTCTAGACCCCTCAGCCTATTTTACTTTTATGGGAGGCCCACGTATGAGAGAGGTGGGTGGTGAGTGTGTGATCGCTTCGGAGCACCTCGCCTTTATGGGCTTTGTGGATGTAGCAAAGAATATCGGCACCATCCGCGAGGCGGGCAAGGCACTCCAAACGACACTGATCGACACCCGTCCCGATGTGGTTATCTGCACCGACTATGCCAGTTTCTGCTTTCAGTATGTATTGCCCTTTGTACGCAAACAGCTTCCACAGACAAAAATCGTCTATTTCATCCCCCCAAAGGTATGGGCGTGGAAGAAGGGACGAATCAAGAGACTTCGTACAGATACAGACCTCATTCTCTCCATTTTTCCCTTTGAGATACCTTTCTTCCAGCAACAGCAGTTGGACCAGGTAAAGTATATTGGCAATCCTACCTTAGAGCAAGTTCAGCAGTTTTTGAATAGTTACGAAGCCACTGGCTGCCCTCCTTACATTGCTCTATTGCCAGGTAGTCGACGCTCGGAGGTGAATCAAAACTTACCGACGATGCTACAGGTGGCTAACTCTTTTCCCGACCTTCATATCAAGATAGCTGGCACGAGCAGCTTGCCTAGAGAGGTCTATGCACCTCTACTAGAGGGAGTGAAGGAGGTGGAGCTAGTCTTTGATGACACCTATCGGGTAGTGAAAGGGGCAAGGGTTGCTCTGGTCACCAGTGGCACTGCCACGCTTGAGACAGCACTTCTTGGCACGCCTCAGGTGGTTTGCTATGCCCAAAGGGCGGGTTACCTAGCCAATTTTATCTTTAAGCATCTATTTACAACCCCCTATATTTCACTCGTAAATCTTGTAGCCGATGAGCCTGTGGTGCAGGAGCTATTTGGCGGTTTATTTAAGGAGGATAAGATCTGGAATGCCCTTGCCCCATTGACTATGGAGGGTGAGAAGCGAAGCAAGATGCTGGAGCAGTACCAGGAGATAAAAGAAAAGCTTCAGACAGCTCAACCCTCATCGAGGTTGGCTGCTGAAGCTATTCTAGAATTGGCAAGAGCTCGCTAAACTTATATGATCAAATGTCCCACTACTGATACCAGTAGTGCCAATACCCACCCCACAGAGATGGAGTAAAGGGTACTATAGAGGGCATATCTCCATCGCCCACTCTCCCGACCAATGGCTACTACCGTGCTGATACAAGGGATATAGACCAGCACAAATATCATAAACGAAAGGGCTATCACAGGGTCTAAGACTTTGGACCCATCGGGGTAAGTGGCATTCTGTAGTTTACTCGAAAGGAGTGCCTCATTATCGCCATCACCAGTAAATAGTACGCCCATGGTACTCACTACGATTTCCTTTGCAGCCACACCTGTGAGGAGCGAAACGCTCATCCTCCAATCGTACCCATGCCACTTAAAGACGGGCTGGATGGCGTGTCCTAAGCGACCAATGAGTGAGTACTCTTGCTGTACCATGGTGAGCTGATGGTCACGATCCATCGCCTCGAAATCGGTCTGCTCTTGTGCCCTAACCTTCTCAATATGTTGGGCAATAAGAGCATCTTGCTGCGGCTCCTCTAGTTTATGAACATTGGGGAAGTAGCTCAACGCCCAAATAGCGATAGAGGCGACTAGAATCACGGTTCCCATCTTCTGCAGGTATTGCTTTGCCCGCTCCCACATATGCAGTAATACACTTTTGAGCGTAGGAATACGGTAAGGCGGTAGCTCCATCACAAAGGGGGTCTCTTTAGCAGTATTGAAGCGTCGCTTAAATATCAATGCACTCAGCACCGCCACCAAGATACCAGAGAAGTATAGCACGAAGAGCACCAAACCTGCATTGTGGGGGAAGAAAGCTCCAGCAAGTAATAGGTAGACTGGCAGCTTGGCACTACAACTCATAAAGGGGATAATCAGCATCGTCACGAGACGATTATTACGATTCTCTATAGTACGTGTAGCCATCACCGCAGGCACGTTACAACCAAAACCCATCACAAGCGGGATAAAGGACTTTCCATGCAATCCTATCAGGTGCATCAGCCGGTCCATAATAAAGGCGGCCCTAGCCATATAGCCGGTATCCTCGATAATGGCAAGGCATAGATACAGAATCACGATATTAGGCAGGAAGACGAGCACACCCCCTACTCCAGCAATTACACCATCTACTAATAGGTCCTTGAGCATCCCCTCTGGCATCAGCTCGCCAATCCATTGGCCTAACCACGCCACCCCCGACTCTATCCAATTCATTGGATATTCGCCGAGTATAAAGGTGAGCTGGAACATCAAGAATATAACCGCAATAAAGATGGGGAAGCCCCAAATCTTGTGGGTCAATATATGGTCGATCTTACGATTACGCTCGGTGATGGAGTCGTAATTGGTACGGTAAGTCTCTTGCAAGGCGCCACGTACAAAGCCGTAACGACCATTGGTGATATCGTGCTGGATATCATTATCTGTATGCTTGGCGTACTGCTCATTCAGCTCTGCCACCTGGTGCAGCAAGGCTACACCTCTATCGGGTAGCATGGCAACTACCTCTTGCATCGCCTCATCCTCCTCCAGCAACTTGATAGCCATATAGCGTGGCCTCAACTCTTGTACCACTTGGGGGAACTGCTGCCAATGCTCTCTAAGTGACTCGCTCAGCTCTGCAATTGCTGTCTCCACCTCTTGGCGATAACGAATATCTACCACTCGAAGCTCCTGAGAACGGTTGTTATAGATCGTAGCTACATGCTCAAAGAGGTTCTTTATACCACGCCCCGTTCGGCCATTGGTAGGACAGAGAGGTACTCCAATCAGACGAGTCAACTGCTCGGTATCTAATTCACTGCTAGAGGCTTCCAACTCGTCCCACATATTGAGTGCCACCACTACTGGGATACTGGTCTCAAGTAGCTGGGCGGTCATATAGAGGTGGCGCTCCAAGTTGGTCGAGTCCACCACGTTGACCACCACATCTGGTCGCTCATCGCCCATCAAGTACTGGCTAATGTACTTCTCTTCTGGACTATACGAGCTGATAGAGTAAGCCCCTGGCAGGTCGATCAGATCAAAGGTATAGCCACCCTGTCGGTATGTAGCCGTCTTGGCTTCTACCGTCACGCCACTATAGTTGCCCACATGCTCGTGAGCTCCACTCGCCGCATTGAAGAGGGAGGTCTTACCGCAATTTGGATTGCCCACAAAGGCGACACGAATTCGTTGCTCCGGACGTTGCTTTTCACTGGAATTGTGATGCCCCTTAGATAGATAAAACGAAGAAGTAGCACTTTCGCCTTGCTGTCGCCTATGAGCCGCGGTAGTATGAAGCGGATCCACTTCAATCAGCTTGGCTTCACTCCGTCGGAGCGTCACATCATAATTGAGAATACGATACTCTACAGGGTCCTTTAGCGGGGCATTCTTCACCACTAAAATCTCCTCTCCCGGTATAAACCCCATCTCCATCAACCGCTTTCGAAACGCCTTATCGGTATGATGTTTTAGAATAATTGCCCTCTCACCCGTATGTAGTTCAGATAGTCTCATTGATCAGTATTTAATTAGACACAAAAGTAACCTCTTTATCAGAGATCCTCAATACCTAATTGTAGGTATTTTTGCACTCCTTATATACCTACGTGCCAGAAGAGAAAATGGGAATTTAAGAGTAAATATTTGGCACAGTCCTCAAAAGAGGTTACCTTTGTAGCAGTTAACTAATTGAGAGAACGTAGTAATATAAGATTAGAGAGAAGAGATTACTTTAACCCTTGATAGGGTCTTTGTAGTAGCGATTCCATGTTAGGCGGACAAGAGTGCCCCTTGCTTGGAGTTGTTGTTTTTTACCATTAGAGGGACTAAGAAATAGAGATACTTATGGATTACATCTATATGACTGAGGAGGGATACCAAAACCTCCTTGAAGAGATCAGAAAGCTAGAGGAGATAGAACGACCAGAGGTGATACAGGCTATTGCCGAAGCACGCGACAAGGGTGACCTCTCTGAAAATGCAGAGTATTCTGCCGCTAAGGAGAAGCAGGCACTTCTAGAAGATAGGATTGCACAGCTGAGAATGCAGCTACAGAATATCCGTATCATTGACACCAAAAAGATAGGCACGGAGACGGTACAGATGCTCAACACCGTAACCATTCGTAATATGAGCAATAATCAGGTGAAGACCTATACCATTGTCTCCGACACCGAAAGCGATATCCGCAAGGGAAAGATGGCTATCTCTACCCCGATAGCTAAGGGATTGATCGGCAAAAAGGTGGGAGATGTGGTAGAGATACAAGTGCCCGCAGGTATTGTGACGTTTAAGATTGAAGAGATTACCATATAAGCTAATTGATCTATGGCAACGATATTCACGAAAATTATCCAAGGAGAGATTCCTGGCTACATTATAGCGGAGGACGAGCACTTCTGTGCCTTCCTAGACGCCTTCCCCGTACAATACGGACACACTCTAGTGGTGCCAAAGCGAGAGGAGAATTACCTCTTTGACCTAGAGGATGCAGAGCTATCGGAAATGATACTCTTTGCAAAGAAGGTGGCGGCTGCGATTAAGAAGGCAACTAGCTGCAATCGCGTCGGGATGGCAGTAATGGGGTTGGAGGTGCCTCACGCACACATACACTTGATCCCAATACAGAAGGAGAAGGATATGGACTTCAATCACAAAGTACCTAACCCCGATCCCGAAAAAATGAAGGAGATGGCCGCAGCAATCCAATCCAACCTATAAAGTCTCCCTAAGGAATAAAACAAAAAATGAGCTGAGAGTGAGCTATTGCCCACTCTCAGCTCATCTTTTATCTCTCAAAACCCATCTTAGCACATCCACAATAGCACATTAAAGATAGCATCGTAACCTAAATGTTCATAGGATACTGTCCCAAAAAAGTGTGTAAGCCCCAATAATGCTATCTTTGTAAAGTTGTAAATTAATAACAAAGGAATAGACATTAGTATGAGACTTACAC
>QWCK01001556.1_pt1 | contig 51419 bp, 51 predicted proteins | sample 1972571 | NCBI WGS metagenome assembly QWCK01 (sample SAMN09866710, study PRJNA288562) | Human gut metagenome isolate term2_stool, whole genome shotgun sequencing... | isolation source: gut | host: Homo sapiens | place: USA: California | reverse complement strand
TTGTCAAGAACTTTTTAAAACTTTTTTTGAGAGATTAAGAAGTTTTCTTAATGACTCTTAATAAGTTTTGCCCTGTCGCTCAAGGCGAGTATTATAATATCAAATCCCCGGACAAAAGTCAACTGTTTTTTACATATTTTTTCATTTCTTTTTAAATGTTTTGCGATATCATCACAAGTCCAGCCTCAAAACACCATATATTGTATATTGCATATTCAATTAATGCAATATGATGTTTCATCATGTCCCGTAAAAGAAAAAAGCAGGAGCAGCCAAAAGCTGCTCCTGCCAGATTCCATATGGGTTTCTACTATAATATTATGAATTACTTCCGTCAAGCGTAAACCAGAACTCTACACCATTCTCCCAGTTCTTCACGCCATACTGCTGGTTGTGGGCATCCATGATCGCTTTTACAATAGAAAGACCAATTCCGGTTCCGCCGTAGGCACGGGTTCTCGCCTTATCTACCTTATAGAACTTCGTCCAGAGATTCGGAATCGCATCCTCAGGGATCGGGGTTCCGGTATTAAAGACAGATACACGGACGATGTTGTTTTCCGGAAGCATTTTGATAATGATCTTTTTCTCTCCATCGATATGGTGGATTGCATTGCTCAGGTAGTTTGTGACTACCTGCTCGATCTTAAATTCATCCGCCCATACATAAACCGGCGTCTGAGCATCAAAATCCACCTGAATCTCATTCTGTTCGAGCAGGATCTTCGACGCGTTCACAACGCCGCGAACCAGTTCCGTCAAATTGAAACGATCCATCACCGGCTTATCATTTCCGCTTTCCAGAGAAGACAATGTCAGAAGCTGCTTAACCATCTTGTTCATCTTGTTGGCCTCATCAACAATAACATCACAATAATAGTCGCGGCTCTCCTTCTCCTCGCCCATGCCTTCCTGGAGTCCCTCCGCGTATCCCTGGATCAAGGCGATCGGAGTCTTCAACTCATGAGAGACATTGGCAATGAACTCTTTTCGCATCTCGTCGATCTTTGTCTTCTCCTCGATATCCTTTGTGAGCTGGTTGTTCGCCGACTTGAGTTCTGAAATCGTTTCCTCCAGACGCGAGGACAACGTGTTCATGCTGTTTCCTAAAACCTGTATCTCCTCCATATCATGTTTTCCGGACTCATACCTCGCATTAAAATCGAGATCCGACATGCGCTCTGAGAGGTTCGACAGCTTATAGATCGGCATTGTGATCTGTTTTGCCACCAGATATACGACCAGAGCACCGATCAATACAGCGATCATTCCCACATAGAGCAGAAACTGATTCGCGAGGCGGACACTCTCGCCGACACTTGACAGCGGTGCGCTCATGATAAAGGCCGTGCTGTTGTCGGAGAAGAATCCCCAGCTCTCCAAGTACATGCTCTCCCGCTGAGGATCGTATGTCTTCTGGATCTTATACTGGTCGTTTTCCTCCAGAATCGTGTACTTGGCCTTTGCCCAGCCGAAAATATAGCGGTCAATGCGGTCCTTTAAAAACTTCGTGTCACGGGATGTTGAATAGACCGTCGCATCCTCCGTGCTGTTGTCGATGATCAGAACAGAAACATTGGCGCTGTCGCTGAAATTACGGATCAGGCGCTGCAAATTTCCTTCCGTGATATTTCCGTCAGCATCCTTTTCCCTCCTCATGGCGTCTTCGATGGAAATTCCGTTGTCCTTGTTCTCCTCAATCTGGGAATTGATGGCCTCGTAGGCGCCATTTAGCGCTTGTACCTTCTTTGTTACATAGAAATCTTCCAGATACCACTTATTGACGCCCCAGATCACTGCGAGGATCACAGCAATCAGGCCAATAAACGTGACTGTCAGTCTGGATCGTATCGATTTCATCATCCATCCACCTCGAGTTTATATCCCATGCCCCAGATGGTTTTAATATTGTCACCTTTCGGGCCAAGTTTGCTTCTCAGCTTCTTTACGTGGGTGTCAATGGTCCTCGCATCTCCGAAATAGTCGTAATTCCAGACATTATTCAGAATCTTTTCTCTCGAGAGGGCGATTCCTTTATTTTCCATGAAATAGGTAAGGAGTTCAAATTCCTTGTTGCTGAGATCCACCGGCTTTCCATCCACTGACACCTCGTGGGCATCCTTATCCACGCGGATTCCATCCGCCTCCAGAATCTCACCCGTTGATGTACCGCTGCCACGGCGCAGGATCGCCTCGATTCTCGCCACAAGGATCTTCGGGCTGAACGGTTTTGTAATATACTCGTCAACGCCGAGTTCGAATCCAAGAAGCTCGTCCCGCTCCTCGCTTCTCGCCGTCAGCATAATAATCGGAACCTGAGAGTAGCGTCGGATCGTCTTGCATGTCTCCCAGCCGTCCATTTTCGGCATCATGACATCCAGAATCACGAGACTGATATCCTTTTCCTTAAAGAAGATATCAATAGCCTGCTCGCCATCTCCTGCCTCCAGAACGCGGTATCCTTTGATCGTTAAAAAGTCTTTGACGAGCTTTCTCATTCTCTCCTCGTCATCGACCATAAGTATTTTTACTGCATCCATTTGGGGTCACCTCCATATATTTTACCTGATGCACTCCGATAAGAACAGAAGCGTATTCCAACACACTTGAGATATTAACCAGTCGATTCGGTGCTACCGGCATCATACATGTGTGCATAAAAATCCCACTTATCATCAGCTATATTTTAGCAGATAATAAGTGGGATTTCTATAAGTTCACGAACATTTCACAAAGGCAGTTTCATGAAGGCGGGAGAACTGTATTATTCTCCTTTTGAAGCCGTCACTCTGTCTCTAGGATTGAGTGCTACTCTGAAGATTATATAATCTTTTCCGTCTTTGTCTTTCCATGTTGTCACAAATATAGATGTTCCATCTGTTCCCTTATTTTTCTGATAATCAATTACACAATTGGAATAATTTCCTATGTAATAGCCATTAATCGTTTTACCGATTATTTCATGTTCTATAACTTCATCAAGTTTTCCTGTAAAACCATTATACGAAAATCTCTGTTTATTGAATTCCTGAAAATTTCTTCCCCCTGTATATATAACAGCAGTAATAGGCTGACTCGATTTTACATTTGTATTCGCCTGTTCATTGATGTATTGTAACAGCGATGGAATCAGCTTTTCATCATCTGCTTGGAATACCGCTCCGCTTTCAAAGTTTTTCTTAGCTCTCTCCATATTTTTTTCATTACTTGTTTTTATTTCTTCTATTCGTTTAGATTCCTTATTTTCCCTTTTCTGCACCTTTTCCTCTATAGATTTATCACCTTCTGGTATATCTTTATAATAGTAAGCTGACGACGTATCCTTATTTTTATAATATTTTTTTGTTGCATCCACTGCATACCATTTCCCATCTAATTTAACAATATTGAATGCATGCTCAATTTCAAATACATATTTTACATCAAGTCCACAAGCTTTTCCTAATGACATAAACGCATTTGCGAAACCTCCACAGACACATCGTCTATCTATAAACGCACCATAAGATGACTGATTATACGGTTCTTGCGCATCATATGTCACATTGTCAACAAGCCAATCGTAAATCTTTCGTGCCTTTTGATCCTCCGTCATTGAATTATTAATATTTTTACTTTTCCATTCTGAAATAAAAGCATTTACGCGCTCCTTTTGCTTAGCTCCCAACCAATAATTGTCAGTTCCGGTTTCATAATATCTTTTGTATTCCAAAATATGTTCAGCTGTAACAGAGTTCGCTTTCGGATACATAATACTTCCAATCGCCATGTTACTATAGCCTAAATTATCCAGACTAAATTCTATTCCGTTATATGTTTTAGGTTCCAGTGTCCCTGTTCCATCCACAGTATATGTCGTATCCCCGGAATTTACATTCATCGTAACAACTTTTCCATCCTGTGTTCGTGCACCATTGGCATCCACCGTCTTCTTATCTGGTGTCTCCGTAGACACATACAGCCAGCCACTCTGGTCAAAGCAGTAATTCTCCGCAATTCCGTCCCCGTCTCCATCGATCCAGCGCCATCCATTTGTTGCGTAGGTGCCATTGTCCTCGTCATACCACCATTTACCGGCATTTGCTCCAGTTCCCTGTTTCCACTGTCCGGCATATGAGGAAAATGCCAGTCCCAGGCTCAGCAGTGTGGTCACTGCTGTTATTTTCAATACCTTTTTCATATTTCTCTCCCTTTGTTTCCAATATAGCAAATGGAAGCGTCCGCGCAGTTTTTCTGCACAGCGCTTCCATTATTCAGCGTCTCTTTATTATCTTTATTCTTCGTCCTTCTTCTCAACGATCGCGATATCGAGATCCTCAAGCTGCTTCGGATCTACCGGTGCCGGAGCTTCCATCATAAGACAGGACGCGTCTTTTACCTTCGGGAAGGCGATTACGTCACGGATGCTGTCTGCACCTACCATAAGCATAACGACACGGTCGAGGCCGTATGCGAGACCAGCGTGCGGCGGTACTCCGTACTTGAATGCGTCAAGCAGGAAGCCGAACTGCTCTCTTGCTCTCTCTTTTGTGAAGCCAAGAACTTCGAACATCTTCTCCTGGATATCATCCTGATGGATACGGACGGATCCGCCGCCGAGCTCCGTACCATTTAATACGATATCGTAGGCTTTCGCGCGGACTGCACCCGGATCAGTGTCGATAAGTGGAAGGTCTTCCTCCATCGGCATTGTGAATGGGTGGTGCATAGCGACGTAACGTCCCTCCTCCTCGGAGTACTCTAAGAGCGGGAACTCTGTTACCCAGAGGAACTTGAAATCGTCTTTCTTTAAGAGGTCTAACTGTCTTGCGATTTCAAGACGGAGATTTCCTAATACATCGAATACAACCTTGTTCTTATCTGCGGCAAAGAAGAGAAGGTCCCCCGGCTTACCGTCCATCGCTTTTACAAGAGCATCCAGTTCTTCCTGCTTCATGAACTTTCCGAAGGAGCACTTATAGGAACCGTCCTCATGGATCGCAAGATATGCAAGCCCCTTTGCACCGAATCCCTTTGCGTACTCAACGAGAGCGTCGATCTTCTTTCTCGGCATACCGGCCTGTCCGTCTGCGTTGATACCACGGACAGATCCGCCGTTCTCAAGAGCGCTCTTGAATACAACGAACTCGCAGTCTTTTACAACATCAGATACGTTCTTTAATTCCATGCCAAAACGCATATCCGGCTTATCGGAACCGAAACGGTCCATAGCCTCGCGCCATGTCATACGGAGGATCGGAGTCTGGATGTCAAAGTTGCAGATCTCCTTGAAAAGTTTCTTTAAGAGTCTCTCGTTGACCTCGAGAACATCCTCAACATCCACGAAGGATAACTCCATATCGATCTGTGTGAACTCCGGCTGACGGTCCGCACGGAGGTCCTCGTCACGGTAGCATCTTGCGAGCTGGAAGTAGCGGTCCATACCGGAACACATCAGCAGCTGTTTTAATAACTGCGGAGACTGCGGAAGAGCATAGAACTCGCCCGGATGCACACGGCTCGGTACAAGGTAGTCTCTTGCGCCTTCCGGTGTACTCTTGATCAGAGTCGGGGTCTCGATCTCGAGGAAACCTTCGTCCGCTAAGAACTGGCGGACCATCGTAGCCACACGGCTTCTTATCATGATGTTTCTCTGGAGATCCGGACGACGGAGGTCAAGATAACGGTATTTTAATCGAAGGTCTTCTTTCGTCTTGCTGTTCTCCTCGATCGGGAACGGCGGTACCTCGGACTCGGAGAGGATTCTTAAGGATTTCGCTCTCATCTCGATGGTACCTGTCTTTAAATTCGGGTTTGCCGCGCCGGAACGCTTTTCGATGGTTCCGACAACCGCTACTGTAAACTCACTTCTTAATTTTTCAGCTTTTGCGAAGCTCTCAGCGCCGCAGTCGCTCTCCTCAAAGATGATCTGGATGATTCCGGAACGGTCACGAAGGTCGGTGAAGATAATACCGCCTTTGTTTCTGCTCTTCTGGACCCATCCCATAAGTGTCATTTCCTGGCCTACGTTTGCCTCTGTGACTTCAGCACAGCGGCAGGAACGCTTTAAGCCTGCCATTGATTCTGCCATGATTTTCCTCCTGATACAGCTGGAATATTTAAAAACATACCCGCTGAATGTTATTGTAATTTCAAGTCGAACATCCGTGAGATTACTCACCACTTAAAAGAGGTGGGAGTCTTCTCGACTGAGATAAAGCTGTCCTTTTCCCGGTCTTAGTGCTTTAAGTCTTCCTTATAGAATTCCTTAAACTCACTGTAGCCTTCTTTTCCGAGCTGTTCCTTCTGGAACTTCTTATTTTTGTTCATCTGGGCTACAAGGACGATCTTTCCCTCCTTGCGGGCAGTCATCGCCTCTTTCATAATAGAAGCAAGCTTCTCGGAGCTCATTCCCTTTTCGAAGAGCCACGCTTCTTTCTCATTTCCGCCCGGAACTGTAAATCCGTTGTCTAAAAGGATCGTAACGATTCTCTCAAAGCCGATGGAGAAACCACAGGCCGGTGTATCCATTCCTGTGAACTTTCCGATCATCTTGTCATATCTTCCGCCGCCCGCTACGGAGCCGCCGAATCCTTCCATGGATACTTCAAAGATGGTTCCGGTGTAGTAGCCCATTCCACGGACTAAGGTCGGGTCAAACGCAAGTTTGAAGCTTCCGTCAGAAACATCGCCGACTGTCTCCATGATCTGTGCAAGATTCTCAGCTGCACCGTCCTCCAACACACCCGCAAGGATCTCTCCCATACGGCGGACACCTGAGGCATCGTTTGTTGCCTGCCCCATAAGCTCTAAGTATTTATCGGCCGTCTCCTCGGAGTAGCCGTTTTCCATAAGCTCTGCCTTTACACCATCCGTACCGATCTTGTCCATTTTATCGACGGTGATGAATACCTTATCGATATCTTCCTCCGGGAAGCCGCTGTATACGGCCATCGCACGGAGAAGCTTTCTGTCGTTGACGCGTACCTCGAAGCTGTTGTCCGGGCAGATCTTCTTTAACGCGGTCGTTGTCGCGAGGATCAGCTCGATCTCGGCCTGATTCGTTGCGTCACCGAGAATATCGATATCACACTGGACGAACTGTCTGAAACGTCCCTTCTGCGGACGGTCTGCACGCCATACGCTGCCTACCTGAAGTGCCTTAAACGGAGACGGAAGGTTTGCGGAGTTGTTGGAGTAATATCTGGATAACGGAAGTGTCAGATCATAGCGGAGTCCGCCGTCTGCCAGATCATTCTCCGTCTCTGCCGTCTCGATATTTAATTTCTCGCCGCGCTTTAAGATCTTGAAGATCAGCTTCTCATTGTCGCCGCCCTGTTTGCTAAGGAGGTTCTCAATGTGCTCCACGCATGGAGTCTCGATCGCGGAGAATCCGAAGCCGCGGTAAGTCTCTTTGATCTGGTTCAGCACATAATCCCGGATCTGCATCTCTGCCGGGAGAATATCTTTCATGCCGGTGACCGGCTTTTTCTTTAATGCCATAAAGGTACCTCTGTTTCTCTCTTTATCGCGCAATTTCACGCCTACGTTCACCATAATACGCTGATTGCCTTAGGTTTTCAAGGGTTTTTTCTTTCCTTCTGAACTGAAAATTCCGTACAGTACAGTGGTGGTAGTGGATTTTGCCGATTTGGAATGCGAAGCATCGGCAAAATCAGTTACTGTTTGCGCAAGGCGTGAACAGTAACAAAAGAGCAGCGGGATCAGCCGCCTGCATAGAAAAAGGACCTCCGCCAGGAAACGGAAGTCCTTTTTCCTTATATTATACGTCTTCCTACAGTCCGGTCCAGCCGATGCTCTGTAAGATCGTTAAAGATGCGAATGAGAGGATCACCTGACATCCGAGGAGCGGCATAAGCCACTTTGCGTATTTTGTCCAGTCTGTCTTTGCGATTGCGAGGGAACCCATCAGAGTACCTGCTGTCGGGAAGAGGCAGTTGGAGAAACCGTCACCGAACTGGAATGCCTGTACAGCAACCTGTCTTGTGATGCCTGCAAGATCAGCAACCGGAACCATAAGCGGCATAACTGCTACAGCCTGTCCGGAACCGGACGGAATGAAAAGGTTGATAAACAGGTTTGCAACGAACATGAAGTTCGCTCCGAGGATGGAACCCATTCCGGACATCGGGATGGACAGCCAGTAAACGATCGTATTTAAGATGTTTCCGCTTGCAAGGATCACAGAAATACCATTTGCGAAGCCGACAATGAACGCGGCGTTTACCATCTTGGAACAGCCACCGATAAATACCTTCGTTGTTCCGTTGATACCCATACCATTGAGAAGGCCAACAACAACCGAAAGTGTAAAGAATGTAGCTGCGATCTGATCATAGCTCCATTTATATTTTACAGAGCCAACCAGGATTGCCGCAACCGCAACAACGAGACCGATCAGGCTGATCAGGTGCTTCGTTGTTAAACGTGCTTCGATCGCCTTCGCTCCATCTTTTCCTGCGCCCATGCTGTCAGATGCACTCATGCCAGCTTCATAGTTTAAGCTCTTCTTTGGATCCGCCTTAATGGTTTTCATGTAACGGATTGTAAAGAAATAGCAGATCGCGAAGTTGATGATGTTTAATACGACACGGACACTGAAACCGGAGAAGATCGGGAGCTCCGCGATCGGCTGTGCAGTACCGATAGTGGAGGCGTTCGCCCAGCCTACGTTGAATCCGGAATAAGCGCCCATATATACAAGCAGGAAGCCTGTGAAGGAATCATATCCTAAGTTTGTTGCAAGGATGATTCCGATCGGGATCAGGGCAACGACCGGGTTTGCGAAAACGCCTGCTGCGCCGCCGATGGACATGAATGCCATTACTAAGAATACAAGTACGTTTACATTTAAGTTCTGCTTGGAAGCAAGTTTTCCGAAGGCAGCGTGGATCGCTCCTGTCTTTTCAAGGATCTCAACGGCACCGCCGACAAACATGATCATGACCATTAACTTTGCGGCTTTGTAGAATCCCTGTACGACTGCCATGATGGTTGCCCACGGACCGACCGGGGAAGCTTCTACGGTGTGATAGGTACCTGCGATAACCTTGTTTAAGTTGCCCACTTTCTCTGTATCGAATTCACCTGCCGGAACGATCCAGGTCAGGATGGCGCAGACGATCATGAGCATGAATAACAGTGCACATGTGCTTGGGATCTGCAGCTTTTTCTTGTTGTTTTCCATAAGTATTCTCCTTTATTTTAAGAAATCTCTCGCGTACTGGATGATGACGGATGCGCCTGTGCGGATGCACTTCTCATCGAATACGTTTTTAGAGTTATGAAGACCGTGTCTGGAATTCGGATCCTCGTTATTTCCGGATCCTAAGCGGAACTGTGCGCCCGGTCCGAACTTCGGGAAGAGAACAGAAAAGTCCTCGGAACCCATTGACGGATTCTTCACGTAGGAAACATGGTCAGCACCGATGGTCTTTGCAGCGGCCTCAGCAACTGCCTCAATGATGGAATCGTCATTTACGAGCGGCGGAACTCCGATTTCCCATTCAACCTCCGCAGTTCCTCTCATGGACTCGGCGCAGCCTTTTACGACGCGGTCGATGGCAGCCATCATTTTTTTGCGGCAGTCCGGATCAAGGCTTCTCAGTGTTCCATGCATCTCCACATAATCCGGGATGATATTGTTTACTGTTCCGCCGTGGATGCTGCCGATGGTAAGAACGCCCGGATATACCGGATAGTTTTCACGGGAGATCACGGTCTGAAGCTGTGTGATCACATAACCGGAGATTACGACCGGATCGATACAGTTTTCCGGATGAGCGCCATGTCCGCCCTTTCCTTTGATCTTGATATTAAAGAAATCATTGGACGCGTTTGCCGGTCCCTTTTTTAATCCGATGCTTCCGGCATCGATCTCCGGTGATACGTGGAGACCGATAAATGCGTCCGGTTTCGCAACCTGCGTGAAATTGCAGTCGACAAGCTCTCCGGCTCCCATATGCTCTTCTGCCGGCTGGAAGATCAGCATGACCGTTCCGGCAAGCTCCTCACGGATCTCTGATAATACCTTCGCGCAGTAGAGAAGCACGGTTGTGTGGATATCATGTCCGCAGGAATGGCAGGCACCATCATTCTCGGAGGCGAACGGAAGTCCTGTGAGTTCCTTCATCGGAAGTGCGTCGATGTCCTCGCGGATCGCAACGGTTTTTCCCGGTTTTCCGCCGCGGATAACGGCAACAACGCCGGTCTTCATCCCGATCTCAGCGATCTCCACGCCGTATTCCGTCAGTTTTTCGCGGATGAACTCCGTTGTCTTATATTCCTTGTTGCTGAGTTCCGGATGTCTATGAATATGCCTGCGAATGGCAATCATTTCATCTTCATACTTTGCTGTGAGACTCATTGTATCCATATTGGAGTACCCCTTTCTAATTTATTTATAAAATTTTAACATTTCCATTCTTTAAAGTTCAACCACTTTAATTCGGTAGCACTATAAGAATAAGATATGTCTGTCATAGACATTTTATATTCTGAATCAGGAACGCCCCGTATAAGAGTCCCCGGATCAGGGAATCCTTCCGGAAAGCAGCGGTCTAAAACCGCAACAAAACGATTGCAATTTATGCCAAAAAATTTTATAATGGTTGGTATATTTCAGGAGTGTCTGCTTTTGTCGAAAATGCCGTGAAAACGATGGATTTCTGTGGCAGGCATGACCGGATGGTACGCTAAAAGTGAAGGTGGGAGATATTATGGAAGAAAACAAACTGAAAACGATCGAAGGCGATCTGGAAGCGCCTGCTGATTTCACAAGTCCTGATGTTCTTTACCGGGATCTTGTTGCCAGCATCAGAAAGTACCATCCGTCCGATGATCTGAGCATGATCGAGAAGGCATATCAGCTTGCGGATAATGCCCATAAAGACCAGAAGCGAAAATCCGGGGAACCGTATATTATCCATCCGCTCTGTGTGGCGATCATCCTCGCGGATCTCGAGATGGATAAAGAGACGATTGCAGCCGGACTTCTCCATGACGTGGTGGAAGATACCGTGTATACAGAGGAACAGCTCGCCGAGTTGTTCGGAAAAGAGGTCGCCCTCTTAGTCGACGGCGTTACAAAACTGACCCAGTTATCCTGGTCGGCGGATAAGGTGGAAATGCAGGCGGAGAACTTAAGAAAAATGTTTCTCGCCATGGCAAAAGATATCCGCGTCATTATCATCAAGCTTGCGGACCGTCTCCACAATATGCGGACGCTTCAGTATATGCGCCCTGAAAAACAGAAGGAGAAGGCGAGAGAGACCATCGAGATCTACTCCCCTCTTGCTGACAGACTCGGTATTTCCAAGATCAAGATCGAACTGGATGACCTTGCGTTACGGTATCTCGAGCCAAATGTATACAAAGAACTGGAAGAAAAGATCGCCCTGACAAGCGAAGCGCGCCAGAAATTCATCGATGACATTATCGCCGAGATCAAGACCCACATGGAAAATGCTGAGATCAGGTGCGAGGTCAACGGACGCGTCAAGCACTTCTTCAGTATTTATAAAAAGATGTTAAACCAGCACAAGACGCTGGACCAGATCTACGATATCTTCGCGGTCCGCATCATCGTGGACTCCGTAAAAGACTGTTACGCGGCTCTGGGTGTGATCCACGAGATGTACAAACCGATCCCCGGCCGTTTTAAAGATTATATCGCGATGCCGAAGCCGAATATGTATCAGTCCTTACATACGACACTGATCGGCACAAACGGCCAGCCCTTTGAGATCCAGATCCGTACCTTCGAGATGCACCGTACAGCGGAATATGGTATCGCCGCCCACTGGAAATATAAAGAGAGCGGCAGCGGACAGGTTGCTGCCGGTGATGAGGCGAAGAAGTTAAGCTGGCTGCGCCAGATCCTTGAGTGGCAGCAGGATATGTCCGACAACAAGGAATTCTTAAATGCCATCAAGAGCGACCTCGATATGTTCTCCGACAGCGTGTACTGTTTTACACCGACCGGAGACGTAAAGGCACTGCCAAGCGGCTCCACACCGATCGACTTTGCTTACTCGATCCACACGGCTGTCGGAAACAAGATGGTGGGCGCGAGAGTCAACGGAAAGCTCGTAAATATTGACTATGTGATCCAGAACGGTGACCGGATCGAGATCATGACATCCCAGAATTCCAAGGGACCAAGCCGTGACTGGTTAAATATCATCAAGAGCAGCCAGGCGAGAAACAAGATCAACGCCTGGTTCAAGCAGGAGCGGAAGGCTGACAATATCTTAAAAGGCCGCGAAATGATCGACCGCTACTGTAAGGCAAAGGGGATCAACTTCTCCGATATCAATAAGCCGGAGTTTGTGGATAAAGTATTAAAGCGCTACGCCTTTCAGGACTGGGATTCCGTTCTGGCATCCGTCGGACACGGCGGATTAAAAGAGGGGCAGGTCATCAACAAGATGATCGAGGAGCGCACAAAGAAGCTGAAACGCGAAGTGACCGATGCGACGATCCTTGATGCCATCGGTGACAACAACAAACCTGCTGTGGTTCCGATCAAGGGCAGCAAATCAAAGAGCGGCATTATCGTAAAGGGAATCCATGATCTTGCGGTTCGTTTCTCCAAGTGCTGCAGCCCGGTTCCAGGCGACGAGATCGTTGGTTTCGTGACGAGAGGCCGCGGAATTACGATCCACAGAACGGACTGTATCAACGTCTTAAATCTCCCGGAGATCGAGAGAAGCCGCCTGATCGACGCAGAGTGGCAGGGCGTTGAGGAGGACAACAGTGCCGCAACCTACTCCACAGAGATCTCGATCTTCGCGAACAACCGGATCGGAATGTTCGTGGATATCTCCAAGATCTTTACAGAGCGCGAGATCGACATCAAAACGATGAACTCCCGCGTGAATAAGCAGGGAAAGGCGACGATCACCATGAGCTTCGATATCCATGGAATCGAAGAATTAAACAACCTGATGGCAAAGCTGCGCCAGATCGACGGCGTGCTGGATATTGAGAGAACCACGGGCTGATAAAAATTTAGATAACTCTGCATTCAGGTGTGTGAAAGTGCGCCGTGAGTGCGGTGATAAAGGTCTGCCGGAGGTACTACGGACGGCAGGCCTTTTTATACACGAATGTTTGAAAACCACAGCAGAAAACTGTACCGGCATAAAGGCGAAGCACTTCTCTTTATGCTGTTGAAAATGGAGGAAAGTAAACTATGAGCGAGATCCGCATCAAGACTCTGGTAGTCGGCATGGTTGGAACCAACTGCTATCTGGTCTATGATCATGAGACAAAACGAGCTGCCGTTATCGATCCGGGCGATGGCGCCGGTCAGATCGCCAATATGGCGGTATCCCTGGGGTTAAAGCCGGAAGCGATCCTTCTGACCCACGGTCACTTCGACCATATCATGGCGGCAAAGGAACTGAAGGAGACCTGGAATGTACCGATCTACGCATGCGAAAAGGAGATCGATGTCCTGACGGATGGCCAAAAGAGTCTCGTGGCAGGCTATTTCAGAGAGCCGTATACGATCACACCGGATGTCACCGTGAAGGAAGGTGACGAGCTTTCCATCGCCGGATTTACATGGAAAGTGTTTGAAACACCAGGACACACCATCGGTTCCTGTTGTTACTATATCGAAAAAGAATCTGTTCTCTTCTCCGGGGATACCCTGTTTGCAGGCTCCTACGGCCGCACAGATTTCCCGACGGGAAGCGGACGCCAGATCGCCGAGTCTGTAAGACGTCTGCTCTCCACACTGCCGGACGACACCATGGTCTATCCGGGGCATATGGACACAACTACCATCGGTTTTGAAAAGAAGTATAATCCTCTTTCGGGGGCAATGGGATGATTGGAATTTTATTGAACGATACTGCTTATGAGCAGGATATCCGGGAGCTTTTGATGGCGTTTTATCCGGGTGAGACTTTTGTCCATGAAAAACAGAACGACGTGGATTTTTATGTGGAGGGAACCTGCACACAGAACGCTGATGAGACGAAATTTGGCTTGAAGATCACGAATCCGGCGGGCACTGTCGCAGATGAGACCGTATTTCCGATCGACTACGATGTGCGGTTAAACGCAAAGACAACGATCAAGAAAGAGCTTTACGGCATGTTAAAAAAGCGGACGGGAAAAGAACTCCCCTGGGGGACCCTGACCGGTATCCGCCCGACAAAGATCGCCATGACGAGACTTGACCAGGGTGAGGATGAGGAGAGCATCCGTTCCTTCATGCGGGACATGTACCTGACAAGCAAAGAAAAGATCGACTTAAGTGTGGAGGTCGCGAAACGGGAGCGGGAGCTCTTAAGCCATATCGACTATGAGACGGGATACAGCCTCTATGTGGGAATTCCGTTCTGTCCGACCACCTGCCTCTACTGTTCCTTCACCTCCTACCCGATCGGCGCGTGGGAAAAGAAGGTTCATCTCTATCTTGAAGCGCTGTTTAAAGAATTAGACTATGTGGCAGAAAAGATGAAGGGACGTACTCTCGACACGGTTTACTTTGGCGGCGGAACTCCGACGTCCTTAAAGGCCGAGGAACTGGACGCCCTGCTCACAAAGATCGAGAATACCTTTGACCTCTCAAAGGTACAGGAATTCACTGTGGAAGCCGGACGTCCGGACAGCATCACCGAAGACAAGTTCAAAGTTCTCCGTGCCCACAATATCTCCAGGATCTCCATCAATCCGCAGACGATGAAGCAGGCAACTCTGGATCTGATCGGACGCCACCACACCGTGGATATGGTGAAGGAAAAATTCCGCATGGCAAGAGATCTTGGCTTTGACAATATCAATATGGACCTCATCATCGGACTTCCGGAGGAAGATATCGATGACGTCCGCAGCACCATGGAGCAGGTCAGAGAGCTTGCCCCGGACAGCGTGACGGTCCACTCTCTCGCCATCAAGCGTGCGGCGAGACTCAATATCTTCAGGGAGCGCTACGCGAACTTAAAGATCCAGAACACTCAGGAGATGATCGATCTCACCGCGAAGTACGCCCGCGAGATGGGTCTTGAGCCGTATTACCTGTACCGTCAGAAAAATATGGCCGGAAATTTCGAGAATGTCGGCTATGCGGCACCCGGAAAAGCATGTATCTACAATATCCTCATTATGGAGGAAAAGCAGACCATCGTGGCCTGCGGTGCCGGAACCACCACGAAAGTCACGTTCCCGGCGGAAAACCGTCTGGAACGCGCGGAGAATGTGAAGGATGTAGCTTCCTATATCGAGAGGATCGACGAGATGATCGATAGGAAAGAGAAGCTGTTGAGTAAGTTAGTCTAAATATGTCTGCTGCGCTGACCGCAGGATAGCGCAGATCAAACGATAGATCTGGGCACGCGGCAACAAAATACGCTGTACATGGGGTTCATTCTCCTGTACAGCGTATTTTTTAGATTCAACATTTTTTTAATTCTTATTTTGCAAAAGTTCTTTCTTTGTAACTTTTCTTGTAACTGTTCAGTAGGTCTGCGCACTTGCTGCGCTGACCGTAAGAAAACATAGGCTGGAAGGCAAAAATTCCATCAGCGAAGCTGATCTGGAATGGATTTTTGCACGTAACTATGAAGGTACTGAATAGTTATCTTTTCTTTTTACCAGGTCTTCCTCATGTATAAAAGTCCTGTGAGATCTGCCAGTATCCAGCCGATCGGGATCGCCATCCAGATTCCTGTCTCACCGAGGAATGTGGCAGAGAGCACGTAGGCGAGTAACACACGGATTCCGAGGGAGATCACTGTAAGCACCACAGACATCTCCGCCCTCTTGATCGCCCTGTAATATCCGTAAAGCAGGAACAGGCAGCCGATTCCAAAATAGAACGCGCCCTCGATCCTGAGATAACGGACGCCGGAGGCGATGACCGCCGTCTCTGCGGAGCTCACGAAGATCTGCATGAGCGGTGCCGCGAAGGCAAAGACCAGCGCTGAGATCACAAGGCTGAATGCCGTGCTGATGGCAAAGGATTCCTTTGTGCCGCGGCGGATCCGTTCTTTATTTCCCGCGCCGTAGTTCTGGGCAATGAAGGTCGAATAGGCGTTTCCAAAGTCCTGAACCGGAAGATATGCGAAGGTGTCGATCTTTACTGCCGCTGCAAAAGCCGCCATGGTGGTGGCGCCAAAGCTGTTTACAATCCCCTGCACCATGAGGATTCCGAAGTTCATAACCGACTGCTGCAGGCAGGTCAGGGAGGAAAGGCCCGCGATCTCCTTTAAGATTCCGCCGTCAAAGCAAAGATCCTTTCTCTCCGGAAAAAGGCTTCTGCATCGGAAAAGAACGTAGAGCAAAATACCGATCCCGGATACATACTGGGCAAAAATCGTCGCATAGGCCGCACCGGCGATTCCCCAATGAAAAACCGCCACAAATAAAAGATCCCACGCGATGTTTAAGATCGCGGATACCGCAAGAAACACCAGCGGAACCGTAGAGTTTCCCAGTGCTCTTAACAGGCAGGAGAAGAAATTATAGAGGGACGTGGCGAGCAGACCCGCGAAAATGATCAGCAGATACTCTCTCATACCGCCCCAGACCTCCTCAGGGACCCGTAAGAAGCTTAAGATCGGATCAATGAAAATATAGACAACTGCGTTCAAAACAAGCGTTACAGCGAGGATCAGGCCGCAGGCGTGGGCGATGGAGGACTTCAGTGCCCTCTCATCTCCTTTTCCCCTGTAAATGGAAAACAGTGCGCCGGAGCCCATGCTGAGCCCCAGAAAGATCGAGGTCAGGAATGTCATCAGCGTGTAGGAAGATCCCACCGCCGCCAGAGCATTTTTTCCAAGGACACGGCCGACGATCAGGGTGTCCGCGATGTTGTAAAACTGCTGTAAAAGATTTCCTGCCATCATCGGCAGGGCAAATAAAAGAAGGGAGCGTGAGATGCTCCCTTTTGTAAGATCATGGTACATGGAAACTTCACTCCATTATCGTTATTGTTAGACGTCCGCGGCTCTGTTTCATGCGGCGGCACCAGTGTTATAATGATAACATGAGTGCGCTGTTTTTACAACCTATTCCCATTTTTCATATCTGATTATCAGATCACGCCTGTCATTTTTAAGATGAGCTGGGCAATGATCGTAGAACCGAGGAATGTTCCCGCGAACGTGAAGATCGCTACGACTACGATCGCAAATCCCTGTTTCTTAAATGTATCCACATCTTTTCCGATGGAGATTCCGGCATATGCAAGGATCGGAGTGCAGAGCGGAAGAAGTCCGATCTTTCCGATCTGTTCGATCGCGTAATCCGCGATCGGGCTGACACCCGGGATCGTGATCAGGATCGCAATAAATGAGATATAGGCGATCGCCGGAAGATTCTTCGGTGAAACCTTATTGATCAGCTCATAAATGATACAGCCCACCAGCGTGCATAAAAGAAGAAGCACGAGCCCGGGCACTGCCTCAAGCGGGGTTACCGGGTTTCCGGCCTTTGATGTACTGATAAAATTGCCGATGGATGCGAAGATGCATACAAGGACAAGACATTTGATTCTTTTAAACCATACTGCTGCGTCCATATGGATCCCTCCTATTCTTCCCCGGCTGCTTTAACTTTTACCTTAGCGCCGATCGGGAGTCCGTCTTTATAATGCCTGTTGTTCTTTGTAAACAGCTTATACATGAATTCACACATTGGAAGTGCGATGAAAAGACTCATATAAAGGCCATCCACACTGCTCAGCATATTTGAGGTCGCCGCATAAGCAGTGATCTCCGCTTCCATATCCGGATATGCCTCAACGACTGCCGCAAGGCTGGCAGAAAGCATGGATGCGGAACCTGTTCCGCACGCCATTCCGAGCGCATACGGGTGGAAGATATTTAAGGAGCAGAGCAGGGAGACGAAGATACCATTGAACATGGTTCCGAATACAGTACCTGTGATATATCCGCCCATAACACCGATTCCTTCATCCGAATCAAGACCATATTTATCGGCAACGACCGCAAGGGAGCTCTCTCTTGAAATAGAGAAGGAGGTTCCGATTGCCGCGCGTCCCATATGGAATACAAATACAGCGATCGGGAGCGCTAAAACCGCAGTTCCCAGATTTCCGAATTCCTGAAGGATCAGCGCCGGTCCGGCTTTGACAACCGCGCCGAGGTTCGGTCCGATCGTGGATGCGATCTTTGCTGTCAGCAGTACATACAGCATCGGAAACAGTGAGAAGGACAAAGGCCCGAAACTGAATTTTTTGGTGCCGATAAATTCGGCAATTACGGTGAGTACGAAAGCAAGCGCATGGATACGCCAGTCAGCCATATGCTCTTTCATATTCGATCCCTCCTTTTGTTGTTTTTCGCCTCCGCATGTTTCCCTTTTGCTGAAATCATAGATCTTTCGGCATCTTTGCACAGAAAGACCCGTCTCTTTTCCGCAAACATTTGTCCGCAATGCAGAAACAAGTTAACATTGATTCTATCAGATTTTCACAAAAATGCAAGCGTTTTTTGTTGCATTATGCGAAAAAGCTTTGCTGCTTTATTGTTTTACCACAGTGTGCAAACAAGAATCATTCATTTTGAATTGTGGAATATATTCTATATAATGAAAAATATGCTTTCTTCCTGTGCAACAGAAAAAGAGAGTCCACAGTTTTCTCCTGTTGAACTCTCTTCCCCGGGTAACCTGCATTTTCCGATACTCTGCCCGGTTCACGCTATGGTTCCTTTGTCATCATTACATTCATATACTGGTACGGGATCCTTGATCGCCTCTGTGATGGACCACTTCGCTGTCCAGTAATCCTCACAGGTCGTCCAGCCTCTGGCGCTTAAAACAACACTGCTGTCTCCCAGCGCATCCACGACAACCTGAACCGGCTGATCCTTCATGATCCCCGGGTTCTCCTCGAAGATCTTTTTCAGGACGTTCTTCGCCTTTAAAAGATCAGAAGAATATCCGATTCCCACATTAATGATCAGGCGGCGTTTTCCGGTCCTTGTGAGGTTTGTGAGCGGCGCGCTGGACACGGAGCTGTTCGGGATCGTGATGACCCGGTTATCCGTTGTCAGGAGCGTCGTATATACAAGGCCGATGGACTCAACGGTTCCTTCACCGGAGCTCGTGCTGATATAATCGCCCACCTTAAACGGTTTCAGAAGCAGGATCAGGGTTCCGCCCGCGAAGTTCGAGAGCGTATTCTGCATCGCAAGGCTGAAGGCCAGAGTGACGGTACCGATGACCGCCACGAAGGAGGTCGTCTTGATTCCCAGCTGATCCGCCGCCATGAATACCATAACGCCGAAGAGAACTGCATGAAGCAGCATGTCCAGAAACTTTTTTAACGTAACCTCCACCCCGGCACGGTCCATGATCTGACCGGCTGCCTTGCGGGCGATCCTGATGATCCGCAGTCCCACAAATACGATAACCGCCGCCCAGAAGACTCTGGTTCCGTATTTGATGAGCGCCGCGGTGAGAATATCCAATGTATGTTCTTTCATGTCATTTCACCTGTTGCTTCCCGGATATTTTTAATGCCCTCTCTTTGTCTGACTCTCCTTCGCCGTCTTTATGATCTGCCCAACTTTCTCGGAGATCACATCCAACGGGCTCGCCGGCAGCTTTACCGATGGCTGCCGTGCCGGGCGTTTTCTCTTCTCCGCCGGTTTCTTTTTCTCCGTCACCGGCTCCTCCTCATACGGAGTGCAGAAAAATATGACTGTGGACATCGGAGCAAGGTTGATGGCAATCGAGTTCTTTCTCGTATCCCACTCCTCTTTCTTCGACATCTTGACCCTCGGGTTCGTCATTCCGCTGCCGCCAAACTGCTTCGCATCGCTGTTTAAGATCTCCTTATACTTTCCCGCAAACGGAACGCCGAGACGGAACTTCTCATGCTCCACCGGAGCGAAATTGCAGACAAAGAGCAGAGTCTCTTCCGGCTTTTCCGTTTTTCTCTCAAATATAACGATATTTTCATCGTTGTATGTGCAGTTGATCCACTCGAAGCCCTCCGGCTCGTAGTCCATCCTGTAGAGCGCCGGCTGTGTGCGGTATAAGTGGTTCAGTGCTTTCACATAATCCTTCATCTGGCTGTGGATATCATATTTCAAGAGTCCCCACTCCAGGCTCGCCTTCTCGTTCCACTCATCCATCTGGCCGAAATCCTGTCCCATAAACAAAAGTTTCTTTCCCGGATGACCCATCATAAAGCCGTAGGCGGTGCGGAGGTTCGCGAACTTCTTCTCCTGGGTATCCCCCGGCATCTTACCTGCCAGGGATCCTTTTCCGTGGACCACCTCGTCATGGGAGAATACCAGAACAAATTTTTCACTGTATGCGTAGAGCATGCTGAAGGTCAGCTCCCCGTAGTGGTCATGGCGGAAATACGGATCGCACTGCATGTAATCCAGGAAATCGTTCATCCAGCCCATGTTCCACTTGAAGTCGAATCCAAGTCCGCCATCGTTCTCATCACCGGAGACCTTCGGCCAGGCCGTGGACTCTTCAGCGATCAGGACAGAACCTTTCGTGTCCCTCGCATAGATGGAATTTAAATGCTTTAAGAATTCCACCGCCTCCAGATTCTCATTTCCGCCATAAATGTTTGCGACCCACTCCCCGGCGTTCTTTCCATAGTCCAGATACAGCATGGATGCCACTGCGTCCATCCGAATTCCGTCTGCATGGAACTCCTTCGCCCAGTATAAGGCATTGGAGATCAGGAAGTTTGATACCTGCGGACGTCCGTAATTGTAGATCAGCGTTCCCCAGTGGGGATGGGATCCCTGGCGCGGATCCTGGTGCTCGTAGAGGCATGTCCCGTCAAAGGCTGCAAGGCCGTGGGCATCCCGCGGAAAATGGGCCGGAACCCAGTCCAGGATCACACCGATCCCTTCTTTGTGCATATGATCCATAAACGCCTTGAAATCATCTGGTGTTCCAAAACGGCTCGTCGGCGCGTAGTAGCCTGTAACCTGGTAACCCCAGGATTCATCCAACGGATGTTCCATCACAGGAAGCAGCTCCACATGGGTGTATCCCATCTCTTTCACATAGGCTGCCAGCTTCTCCGCGATCTCCCGGTAGTTGTAGAACTGGCTGCCGTTGATGTCCTCACCGTTCTCATTCTGTGCTACCGTTTTCTGCATCCAGGAACCAAGATGGACCTCATAGATGGACATCGGGGAATCCTTCAGGCGGTCTTTCGCCGCTGCCCGCTCTTTGATCCACTCATCATCGTTCCATTTGTAACCGGACATATCCCAGACAACAGATGCCGTATTCGGGCGGAGCTCCGCATAGTTTCCGTACGGATCCGCCTTCAGCATCGGAAGTCCCGCCTTTGTCTTGATCTCATATTTGTAGATCGCGCCGGGCTTCAGGTTCGGGATAAAGATCTCGTAGATCCCCGACGGACCTCGCTTTTTCATCTGGTGGCGTCTTCCGTCCCAGAAGTTGAAATCGCCCACAACGCTGACGCGCATCGCATCCGGCGCCCACACCGCAAAATGAACGCCCTCGATCCCGGCTTCCACCGCCGGATGTGCCCCGAATTTCTCATAGGAATCATAATAGATCCCCGCACTGAATTTCCGCACCTCTTCCTCGGTAAAGGCGGTGTGGAACTGGTAGCTGTAAGGGTCGATGATCTCCTCGTTGTCCCCGTCCGTGTAGGTGATACAGAAATGGTACGGAACCAGTTCTTTTCGGTCTTCTAAAAGCACCGCAAAGAAGCCGTTCTCGTCTGCCATCTCCATCGGGAACTGTTCTTCGCCGATCTTTACGGACACCTTCTCCGCGTTCGGCAGAAAAGCCTGGATCAGAAGACCTTCCTTTATCACATGTTCCCCTAAAATCCGTCCCGGATCGCTCGCCTCGGAATAGACAAGTTCCTCGATTCCGGCCCAATCCATCAGATCATATAAGATTTTTTCCATTCAGCACTCCCCCTGCTGCATCCGCATGCCTTTCTCTTGGCACGCTCCGCAAAAAATGATCAGATCCATCAGCGGATGATAATCGCCCGCAATTTTCTTAACAGTATTTTAACATTTTCGCTTTGGTGATACAAGTATTATCACAGAGTCTGGAACATAAATCTGTGAAAATGGTTGCTGTTCTCTCCTGCACAAACTATAACTGAAAATGTTCTCTGCACAGCAAGCATTTTCCGGATCGCAATTCCGTATTTCAGGCTGCTGCCTTCTTGTTATTCGTATTTCGTCTACGGATTTCGCCGGATTTCCTGATGGAAATAAAAAACTTCCTTACCTTTTTCGAAATTCCCTTGCGAAACTTGACAATTTATCATAAACTCTTTATTGTATGCATACGGGCAATCGTATTTACTCTTACAGTATATCCTTCCCGTAAATATTAGTCAAACGAGGTTATGATCATTTATATGGAAAATAACGAAAAAGAAAAGAAAGAAAAAACAGGCTGGGTCGCAGAGCTCATCAGCTGGGTGCAGGTTCTCGTATCTGCCGCTGTGATCGCCTTCGTGCTCACCACTTTCGTCATCGCAAACAGTGAGATTCCAACAGGTTCCATGGAAAACACCATCATGGCAGGAAGCCGTGTCATCGGCTCCAGACTCCATTACAAATTTTCCGAACCGGAACGCGGCGATGTAGCAATCTTCGTTTTTGGCTGGCAGTGCCCACAGTGCGGTGCGATCATAGAGGGCGATAAGCAGGATACCTGCCCGGCCTGCGGTTCCGAAGTCGGAAAGCACGGCCACACGATCTACTATGTGAAGCGCGTGATCGGTATGCCTGGTGACGTGATCGATATCGTGGACGATCAGGTCTATTTAAATGGATCTGACACACCACTCGACGAGCCGTACATCGCAGAGCCGATGAACCAGCATGAAACTTACCATTTTGAAGTTCCGGAAAACTGCTACTTCATGATGGGCGACAACCGCAACTACTCCCTGGATGCCCGCTACTGGCAGAACCACTACATTTCCAGAGACAAAATGGTTGCCAAGGTATTCTTCGAATACTTCCCGACACCAAAGGTAATCCACTAAGGTGGAATCCGGCATATATCATTTACTTACACACAGGAGACAGATTATGAAGAAGGTTGTAAAATTTGGCGGCAGCTCCCTCGCAAGTGCCCGTCAGTTTAAAAAAGTAAAGGCAATCATCGAAGCCGACAAGACCCGTTGCTATGTTGTTCCGTCAGCACCGGGAAAAAGAGACAGCAAAGACACAAAAGTGACTGACATGTTATACCAGTGCTACGACGCTGCATGCGCAGGCGAAAGCTATAAGCGCATCCTTGACCAGATCAAGAAGCGCTACACCGATATCATCGACGGTCTTGATTTAAACTTAAACCTTGATTTCGAATTTGCGAAAATTGAGGAGAACTTCTTAAAGAAAGCCGGACGCGACTACGCGGCTTCCAGAGGAGAATACTTAAACGGCATCATCGCCGCAAATTACCTCGGTTTCACCTTCGTGGACGCAGCCGATGTGATCCGCTTCGACGCTGAGGGAAATTTCCTCTCCGAGGAGACAAACGAGGAGATGCGTGAGCATCTCGCTTCCTTAAAGCAGGCAGTCATTCCTGGCTTCTACGGTGCTAAGCCGGACGGAACGATCCACACCTTCTCCCGCGGCGGTTCCGATATCACAGGTTCCATCGTGGCACGCGCGGTCCAGGCAGACCTCTATGAGAACTGGACTGACGTTTCCGGTTTCCTTGTAGCAGATCCGAGAATCGTCGAGAATCCAGCTCCGATCGAAACCATCACCTACACCGAGCTCCGTGAGCTCTCCTACATGGGTGCAAGTGTCCTTCATGAGGACGCAATCTTCCCGGTAAGAAAAGCCGGAATCCCGATCAATATCCGTAACACGAACCGTCCGGAAGATCCGGGTACCATGATCGTCGAGAATACCAGCAAGCGTCCGCACTACACTATCACAGGTGTTGCCGGAAAGAAGGGCTTCTGCGCTATGAACATCGACAAGGCAATGATGAATTCCGAGGTTGGGTTTGGGAGAAAGGTTCTTGAGGTATTCGAGAAGAACGGCATCTCCTTCGAGCACATGCCGTCAGGAATCGACACCATGTCCGTTCTCGTTCACCAGGATGAGTTCCAGGAGAAAGAGCAGTCTGTTCTCTCCGGTATCCAGCGCTCCGTTCATCCGGATGTTGTCACATTAGAGTCCGACCTCGCTGTGATCGCAGTCGTAGGCCGCGGCATGAAGGCAATGCGCGGAACTGCCGCAAGAATCTTCGCGGCCCTCGCACACGCTAAGATCAACGTAAAGATGATCGACCAGGGATCCAGTGAACTGAACATCATCATCGGCGTTACAAATGATGATTTTGAGCCGGCGATCCGGGCAATCTACGATATCTTCGTAAAAACTGAATTATAATCCATAAACGAGTTTTCCCCCACATAGGCGGTTTGTTAATCACCTGTGCGGGGGCTTTTTTATTCAAGTCCCTTTTATCCTTTTTCATCTGCGCCTGTCTCTGTGCCTCCAGGCCTCTTCTGTTCCATTCAGCAATCCCATCTAAGCCTTATCGCTCGATGCTAAGGGAAACGCGACTTCGTATTCCACATACTACAGCTCACTAAATACGAAACTCTTAAATCTAAAAATCATATTATAATATAATAAAAAAAGAAAGACCAAAAAACTAGTAACAGTTTTCACGGTCTTTCTAAAATACTATTTAGACGATAACTCTGAATTCTCAATAATAACTTTAACAGATGGTATATTGCACTCTGCTGTTATTTGAGCTCCGCTTATTCTATGAAAAATATCTTCCGTACAGAATGTTGCCTCATTAACTAAATCAGAAATATCACTTAATGCACCTCGATTATATCGAAATTGAAATGTTTCTGAAATATAACTATCGTTTTCAAATACCGTTTCTTTTTCTGGTGCACTTCTTACTTCATCTAAAACAACATCTCCTATTTTTAGTGTTGTCATTACTGGAACAATATCCTTAAAAGCTTTAATAGAAATAGTTATATCAAAAACTCCTGTATATAATTTGTCTATAGTAACTGCGGTAATGGAAAACCAAGGTGCATCATCATAGTAAGCTATACTTCCAACGCTACATGGTGTCATTGATGATTTTGATTTGTCCTGTTCAAATACATAAATATCCGGTGCCTTTATATAAATTCTATCAGGTACTGTATCATATTGATAATTATAGCTATGTTCATCCGTATTTCCATCGGAACTACTTGATATTTGTTGAAGTTCATGTAAAAACTCATTATCTATAGCACATTCCATTGTAGAAACCGGTGTTATAACAGCATTTTCATATTCTGGATATTTTATTGTAACTATCAATGCTTCGTTCTCATCAGCTGGCTTTTTATAATAATTCCATATTAAAGCTGCAGACAAAAAAACACAAGCAAAGCAAGCAATAAGGACTATTATTTGTGATTTTTCTGCCTTGTTCATGCGCCGTCCTTTATAATCTGTTTATATTTTCTTTATACTTTTATAAATTGACATTTAAATTATTTTCTTTATATTGTATATGTATATGATATCAATCTTTTAATTTTTTGTCAATGTTCAAATCAACCTCTTATCTACCCGAAAATCGACCTTCCGGGACGAGAAAATTCCAAGCCTCTTCTGCTTTCCTCCCTACCCATCTTCCCATCTAAGTATAAACCAAGTCTTTTTCTTACTTTCCCGGTTGTTTTCGAGATTGAAGAAGGAGCTTGAGAGGACTTGGGAATGGGATACGTGGAGTGGATGCAGCTGCAAAAAAAGAAGCAGGACCAGACGAATTTCTTTGAAATTCATCTGACTCTGCTTCATATTTTTTATGTTCTTTTTCACTCGGACACTTGGATGAGTCTGGGTGGGACGAGAACAATTGCTTACTCAAACTCGACAATTACTAATCAATTTTGTTTAGAGATTATTTGCTGCCGTGTTTGCTTTTCTTTCGATTTTTTGATTTATCCATATTATCCTGCCTATATTGGCTAATGTTATCAATTTGTTATCGACATTGATAACAAATGCCCTGTAACTGCAGATAATATTGTCATTATAATTATGTTAATTAACTGGGCTTCCAATAATCCTTGAACTCTTAATTCTCTTTTCATTCTCCGCAAAAAATTGACATTGGAGTTCTAAGTAGCCACATAGCTTTTCCCAAGTAACATTAGCGTCGGAGAGTGCAGGTGGATATATGCATATTGTCATTTTTCTTGATACAAATTCATCTTGCGACTTTATTGCAAAAGAGAAAATCGTTTCATGAACTACATCTTCAAATGTCCCATCACATAATCCTGCTCGTCCTGTTCCAATTACAGGTATTGTAATAGGTTCAGTATGTCCTTCCTTAGATAAATACTCCCATAACCCAACAAGCGCTTTTGTCATATTTTGCATAGTTACATTTTGAGTTTTTCCCGTTTTACTAACATCCGCAACAGCAAGAAAATAATAATGCTGCCCATTGCAAGTAATCTTAGCAACTGTTCCTATCTCATACCTATTTCTATTCGTTTTTGTTCTATCTTCCAAAATTTCATAACAATTAGGATAACATTCATCAAGTGAATTTTTTATACTCATATCTAATGTTGAAAAATCAACACCATACATTTTCTTTTGAAACTGTCCTTGTATACTTTTTTCACTAATAAAATCACCGCTCATAATTGTATCAAAAGTTGTGTTTGTTGGAATCACAATTGCCGAACCTTTTATGTTCAATAAATCTGCCATTTTTAAAGATATCATGGTATCCTTCGTTCCTAAATATGCTGTTTTTTCAGCACTTTCCTTGCGTAACAATAATACAAGCATCGCTGAAATCATAGGAACTATCAATGTACAATTTCTAAATATGTTAAGTAACATTTGAGTTTTAAATACTGCCTGTTCAATTTCACAAAGTGTAAAATAGCCACCAATCAGTGCAAAAAAAGTTGAAATATATTCAACTGGTTTTTTTGAAACAGGAAAAAGTATCTGAATATAAATCTTATATACCAAGTTCTTCATAAACGCTCTCATTATAGTAATATGCTCCCGTTTTCCCTTCTTTGCGGTATCTCTCAGCAGATGCTGGCCAATTTTCCAAAGCATACTGCAGTATCTTAGCGTTAAAACTGATATGCACAGCCAAATTGTCTCTCATTAAAGCTGGGCAAAGATTTTGATCCGCACTTCTCTTTCCATTTAAATTGACAACAATACACGGGATTTCTCTTTCGATTGCTTGTTCAATTTCCCATCTTACATATTTATACAAATATTTTGTGTGTTCTCCTACCAACAGCACAAATACTTTTGTATTTCTGAATCTTTCTTGAAGTCCCGCTTTTATAGATGCCTCACTTTTATCATAAATATTGTTAATATCATGAGCATCATAGAAATTAAAAGATGTATGATCGCTTTGTTTCCACGCCTTCATTAAATAATAATATCTCAAATCGTTATCTGCATCCATCGAAACATATACTTTATTTTTGTATGCCATTTTAATCACTTCTCCTTTATATTTTTATTAAATTCTACAAATGATAAGCAATTTTATTACCAGAATTGATAACTCTAACTCGATAACTGCTGACCATATTATTACGTTTCACTTCAATTTTAAGTGATTTTTCTTAGAGAATCAACCGTTTGTTCCCATATCTTCAATAAGATTTTTCTTTAGCGTTTCAATTGTATCTTGGTTCTTTTTCAAAAGTTCTAACTGCCTATATGCTTTTTCCCTTAATATTTTCAACCTTTCAATTTTAGGCACTTCCTGTCTTATCAAGTCTGCATTCGTATCTTCCAGATTGATAAGCACAACCAATTCTTCCGCAGAAGCAAAATCTCTGATATTAGGAGTTTTCCCCTTTATTCCTTTTTCACTTCTCCATTGTGCTGCCGTTTTTCCAAACAAAGCCATATTTAAAATATCTGCTTCTGAAGCATATGTATATGCCATTTCCTGCGGAGATAATGTGGGCGTTATCAAAAATTCTTTTACTGCATCTGTGTGGATACGATAGTTTATTTTTGAAAGTTCTCTCTTTACATCCCATCCAATCGCTAACCGATCTGCTTCATCTTTCTTTAATCGCTGATAATCTTTGATAATATAAAGCTTAAATTCCGGTGAAATCCATGAAGCAAACTCGAAAGCTATATCTGTATGGGCATAAGTGCCGCCATACCGTCCCGATTTTGATACTATACCGATTGCATCTGTTGCTTTTATCCATTGCTGCGGTGTCAGCGTAAAAGCATTATCACCAGATTCTGCTTTAAACCTATCGAATTCGATAGGTTTAAAATTGGGATTGTGAATTTGTTCCCACAAGCCTAAAAATGAAATCGTAGAATGATTACGCATCCAGTTTGCTACCACGATAAAAGCATTGTCTGGATTTTTATATTTTGCAATATCAGTGAGCGAAATGTAAGCGTCTTCATTAACAACATCGCCCATCACTCTGATTTCTGTTCCATTGGCATCTATTTTCATATTTTTCAATCTTGAAGCTTCCCCTTTCTGTAATATTGACACTATTTTCACACTAAATAGCTATTTCGGTGTTATACCTATATCCTTTACAAATATCTTATCTACTTATGCTGTGCTGAAAGATTGTGATGAAAGCCACATTCTAATTGAATTTGAATGTGGCTTTGATAAAACTTACCATAAGAAAGTATTATTGTCGGCTTGAGTTGCAAACCAAATATATTACCTGATGATCTTGTGCGATTTTGTCCAACATTTCTCGTGCGCGTTTCGTGTGCTTATCGTCCAAATTTACAAACGGATCATCGAGAATCAAAAACGGTTTTTCCTCTCCAAACAGCGCATCCACAAGGGCCAATCTCATACATAGTACAATGCAATCTATCATACCAGCACTGAAACTGCCGACTTCACGAGCCGCCCCTTTCTCGTCAATATGCAAATGCAAGTCATTATCGACCATCACATCACCGAGTCCTTCCTCCATAAGAGTATCGGAATAGTATTTAAAACCACGTTCAACTTTACCCACATAACTATTGGCAAGATTATCTTTAGCTCGATTCAACAAGGACATTGTCTTTTCAGTAAGAGCACATTTCTTTTCTGCATCCTCCTCTTCAGCCTTTAATCGTGCCATGCTGTCTTCCCATGCGGGAATATTCTCGACTGAATGAAGAATGCGGTCACGCTCCTGACGTAGATTACGCAATTCCTTATCAATATTATCAATTTGTCCTTGGATGTTTTTTTCAGACACCTGCAATTCTTCCATATTAGGAATGTCCACATCTGCATCAGCTGTATCGTTTTCAACATCAGGATTTTCTTCTATAAAAGTTATCCGTTTTTGCTGTGCTTCGGCGAGGGCCTGCTTGGTAGATTTTCTGCTACGTATATCCTCATCTGCATGATCAATCAGGTTCTCTGGGGTATCCCCAGAAAGTTGATATTTCACCAAGAACTGTTCAACCAACTCATTGGCTTGCATTTTTCTGGACGAAGCACTTTCAAAATCCTGCGTATAGTGATCAAGGCGTTCTGTTGCTTCTCTATACCCATCAAACCGTTTCCGAAGATTTTGCAGACAAATATTATATGGCAGGGTCTGATCCAGCGCACTATAAGAAAGCAAAATTCTTCGAATCTCCCCCGTCAATGTATTCGCACGCTCCTGATATTTTGCGTTGCCCTCCAACATTATTTGTTTCTTAGCTGTAAGTTCCTGATAAGCCCTAACTTCACTGCTCAGTTCGCGAATCCCTTGCCGTAAGTCACTTGGCAGAGTAACAGGATAATATGTATGTAGAACAGAAACAATTTGTTCACGCCAGCTATCTATCTCCTCACTCAACGCTTCGCGCTTTTCTGTTACCTCTTCGACCTCCGCCATTAGAGTCTGATATTTGCTACGACTTTCACGCAAATCTTTTACAAAGTCATCCCGGTAGGCGGTATGAGGAAAATATTGGTCAAACACTGACCGAATATCCTGATTCTTCCTTTCAATCTCTGCATCAATTTTCCTCAACTCACTCTCTACAGTCTTCTTCTTTTCATTTAACTCTGTGTAAGTTTTTACATCAATGAGTAGTTGCACCAGTTTGTTGTCCGGCTCAGCTGCATTCTCGTAAAAGCGTAACAGAAAATCGTTCAGGGCATGCTGCAAATCGTAAAGCTCTTGATTTTCTGCATCAGAAATTGCACTTGCTTTAATGACCGAAGTCGTGCCTTGTTTTTGATTTTTAATTGCAGATTGAGTATGCAGCCAAAATGAAGCAAATAAAGCCCCAAAACCAATAACGAGAAGGATGATGCCGGGAATCAAGAAATTCAGTACCAAGCCAACAATACCAACAATCAGAAATACTACCCCTGCACCACCGCAAAGCAAGGGCATTTTCAATGCTGGCGAAGTTTCACTTACACGCTCCTGCTGCACGATGGTTGTTTGCGTATTTTTCCTGGTAATAAGTTCTGCGATTCGGCGACTATCCTTTTGCTTATCTCGAATTTCATCTTCCGTAGGCACACCCGATGCAAAGGTACGTTTCAGCACCTCGTATTGTTGTTGTTCGCTTTCGGGAAAACTATGTACAGCACGGCTTTGTTTCAGTACATCACGATCATGCTGAGCCTGTTCACAGGCATCCAAAACACTATCGCTCGGCATCCCAGAACCGAATAACTCTTTAAGCCGGGCAAGACATTTCTGACTTTCAACAGGTATCGAAAGATCGGCTTGCCGATGCTGTGCATCGCTTAACTCATCTGCAATATCCATATACTTTTGCAGCTCTTCTTCCGTAGGGAGAGAAGATTTAAAGCGCTCAGACAATATTTTAAGCCGTTCCAATTCTTCCGGCAGCATCTGAGCCGTCATCTTTGCGGAAACTTCTCCCAGTTCCTTACAGTCTTGATCGCAATAATCAATATCCGATACTACCTTATCATTATCTGCAAACCACTGCTGTTCTCTATCAACAATTTCCTGATCTATATTGTTAAACTTTAATACTCGCAAGCGTTGCGTTTCCTGCTGAATCACGCTCAGATTCTCGCGTTGTGCCTTGATTTCCTCGAAAGTTGGATAACCTGCAGGATAACGCTCATCCATCTTGTCCAAATATTGCTGATTCTTGGTGATATCTGTACGCAATTCTGAAAAATGTTTTTGAGTAATTTGACGTGCTTTTTGATGCGATGTCCGACGAATTTTCTCACGCAAGTCGCTTACGGTCTCCGCTTGGTCTATTCTTTTTCCCTTCAATTGTTCGATTTTTTCTACAATATCCTGCAGTCGCGGCTTTTTCTGTTCAGCTTGATCCTTCTGGTTTTCAAGAGTAAGGTATTTATCTCGTAATTCATTGATAATTCCCCCATTGCCACGATATGCGCGAAATTTTGTTCGATAATCTCGCAATTTTTTCTCAGCGGTATCATAATTGCTAAGATCATTGGTATCTTCTACTAAATTACTCAGTTTTGTTCGAATTGACGTTGTTGCTCCTACATCACTTGCTGATAACTGCGGGACATAGGTACTGCGGGCAAAAGAATCCGCATCCAATCGGAATAATTCTTCACCAAGTTTTTCCGAATATGCTTCACTTGGCCGCCGACTGGTCAGATCTAACAAAGAAAATGTATCCTTTGCAGCCGTCTTACCAAAATAACGAGTAACGCGGTAACTGGTGTCCTGTATTTCAAACTCCAGATAACCACCATACTTTCTGCCCTGCCACGGATCATAGCGCTTGCGTTCATTTTCTACGATATTTCGTGCACCTGTACGAGGGAATCCATAGAACATAGCTTTAATAAAAGCAGCAAAGGTACTCTTACCAAAGCCGTTACCTTGACAGATTGTTGTCAAACCATCATCAAAAACAAAATCAAAATCAGACAGTACGCCGAAGTTTTCGATATGACATCTAATCAGTTTCATAGCGTAATCTCCTCTCCCATCAATGCCTGCATACCTGTGCGGATAATGGCGGCCTTATCTTCTTCGCTCGCATCACAGGATAATGTTAAACGAATAAATTCACCCTTCAGTGAGATGTCATTCTTGTAGTCCTCTGGGTTGATAGTCATGCGTGTTTCGTCCTTAACCTTAACAAAGAAAAAGTTGCTTTTTGCAAGATTCTGCAAATATGATAACGCAATATTGGCCATAGGATCTACCCCGCCTGAAAGAACAAACTCGACCATATCATCTGAAGAAATGTTCTGCGCAGCCCTTTTCATTTTTTGTCCAATCTCAGAATTTTTTGTCAGTCCTGTAATATCGACCAAAACTCGGTGCAGTTGCCGACGGGAAAAAGGCACAAATTCATGTTGGATCCGGTTAGAATCTACGGTAAGCAGTACAAAACCTTTCGGTCCACACTCATCAAATCCACGACCTTCCAAGCAACCAGAATAGCAATAGATACCTTTACCATCCAATGTTTGCTCAGCATAAGTATGTATATGCCCCAATGCCAAATAGTCAATTCCCTTATTCTTAAGTTTAGAAATATTGACTTGACCTACACCTGAAACTACTCCTACCTGTCCATGCAGAGTAACGATATTGACCACACCATTTTCATGTGGAACCTGCAAATAAAGGGACTGTGAGTTTGCTTCACAAATCTCAACTCCAGATATCGCCACGCTATCATATTTATAAGTTGTCCATTCCTTGCCAAATATTTTCAGGTTGTCTGGCATATCATGATCAGCAAATGCGTATGTAGCCCCATCGTGATTACCAGCAAGATATAGATAATCTACATTTGGTGTCCGTCGTATAGCATCCAAAATTTCATCTACAGTTCGAATCTTTATACGTTCACCGTCAAACATATCGCCCGCAATAATGACAGCTCGTACATCATTTTTAGCTGCATATTCAGTCAGTCTTAGAAACGTATGAATTATCTCAGTATTTCTGATCGATGCTTGTTCCTCTGTCATGTGAGTCTCCATAGGAGAATCTAAATGCAGATCTGCACAATGGATAATCTTTGTCAATGATTTTCCCCCTATCCGAAAGAACATTTGATTTATAATTTGCTACTAATTATAATGTCCTGATTTTTCTTTCTCTCCTCAATTATATATTATTGTAAAGTAGGGAACAAGCCATTTTCTACCTTGTTCTCTACTGCATTACTTTTACTGATAAATTATTTCTCTCTCAACAATCTCCCTTGCACACGCCTGTATGTTATTCATTCTGCCTACCCATTCCCAGGCATTGTCCGCCTTCAACTGCTCCGTAATTCCCTGTACCTGTTTCACCTGCTCTATTAGCCTTTCAAATCGCTTCTGTGCCTGTTCTTCTATATCTGCCAGATAGCTGTTCAGCCTGCCATTCATAAACAGATCCAGATATACAGTCCTGCGGTATTCCTTCAAATACTGCAAATGCCTTTGTCCCCACACCCCAATAAATCTCGGTTCTTTTTCTTCCAGCAAGATAAGGCAGGGGATAAAATAATCCCCACATCTTGCATAAGTGCCGCCCATTTCTTCAAAAATTGTTTTCTTCATAATCATTTCCACCTTTCTTATCGTTCCATGTCTTTAGATTTCTTCTTCGCTGACCGCTTCGGCTGCTGTCTTCCTTCCTGCTGATAGCTCTGCAGTTTTTTCAGCACACTTGCCTTTGTCGGCGGGTCTGATGTCTGTTTCTTCTGTGCTGTCTGTTTCTTCCACTCCCGCATCTCATTGTTATATTCCCTAATCAGCTCCTCTGATTTGTGATATGCCTTTGTAAAGGACTGAACATCTGGATAGCCTGCCTGTTTTACATTCTGCTCCATATCCGTGTGTATCCGTTTCTCTACCTTCTCTGCCTGTTCAATTTTACTTTCTAAGGACTTCCGTTCTTTTCCTTTGAAAAATCCCTTTGTTTCGGAAAGCTGTTTCTTCAGAGAAGAAATCTCCTGCTGTGTGTGTTTCATTTCCTGTGACTGCTTCTGGAGCTTATCCATCAATATCCACATATCGTTCCACTCCTGCAAGTCAATCTTTGGTACTGGCTTCGGCGGCAGCTTAAATTTGAAAATCATTTCCTGTAACAAATCTTTCGCACCACGGATAATCTGTCGGAACATATCTGGAAGCCAGCCATGTGTCCTTATAGATTGTACCGTTTTGGCTATGATTTCTTCCTGCTTGACTTTCAGAATATCTTATTCTGGGACACCTTCAACCAATGCCACATCCACTGTCCGGTTCCATTCCTGCCTTGCTGCATTGTCTGCCTGTATCTCTGCTTCTTTCGGATTGTTCTTCCCAATTTTCTTCGTTGCCAGATACACACCGCCCTGCTGAAAGACAGACAGCTTTTCTGATTCTTCTTTCACATGGCAGTTGATGATCTCCGTGAACATTTCTTTGACTTCCCTGGTAAATACCTTACTCTTAAACCATTCCTCTTTCTTCGTAAAGATATGGCTTTCGTAGACTTCTCCCTTGGGGATAATGCTGCACCCTGCCCGGATATTTCCCTGCTCATCTAAAATCTCTTTTTTCGTCCGTCTGTGTTTTCCCTGTTCATCATAAAACATATTTCTGGTAGCAATTTTCACTTCGGGATGCTCCAGGATTTTCCGTTCACTGAGTACCAGATGAATGTGGTAATTGGTCATTTTCTTATTGTGATGAAGTGCTGCACTGCATTCCACATCGTATCTTTTACGAAAGCTATCTGTAAAAAGTCTGACCACATCATCAGGCTCGTACTCTACAAAACGCTCCGGAAGTGCAATGATAAATTCTCGCCCTTCAATACAGTTTCCGGTTGTTCCGCTTACCTTAAAATCCAACTGATTCTCTCTGGCAAGATTCTTCCAAAACTCCGGCGTTGCTCCTTCTGTCTGATAGGTCGCATATAAATGCTCCTGTCGTTTCGGATTAGAAATATAATCAATTCTTCCTGCCACATCGGACAGCTTGCTTTGTCTGATAAATGAATGTCTGCCTATAAGCATTCTCCTTTCCGGCTTTCGCCTGCTTTACTGTAAGTAGGTGCATAAGCACCTGTTTACGAACTTATCCGCCTATCGGCGGGATAGCTCCCGGCAGGGCGAAATACGCTGAGCATAAATTGTCAGATTTGTGCGATGGGTATATTTCGCTCTCAAACGCCGAGGGCTTTAGTAAGTGCTGTTGTCAGCCATAGTTTCCTGGCTTATGCTTTTCATCTCGGGCGTATCCGCCCATTTTCATATGCCCGTATCCGGGCTGTTTTTCATTCTGGATCACTCTGGTATTCTCGCCCGGACATACTCCAGATCGCCGCAATACGGTGTTCCAACCAGATACCATTCCATTGCAGGATTCATCTCCATTCTTGTCCGCACCCACCTATCATCCACGAGAACTTCCATGCACTCTCCACAGTGAAATCCTGTATCTACCCATAAATCCATGGACAGCAATCCATATCTACCATTTTCACAGTTGTAACCTAATCTTCCTTCTCTCATTGTGTGGTTCTCCTTTCCAGCTTTTTCTTGTCTGCTATATACAGGGGCGTGCCACGCTCCTGTTCTTACCATCAAAGAAGAATTACCATCGAAAGCTCTCCGGTACTCCTCGCCTGTCCAGATATTCTTTTCTCGCCTGCTCCCGTTCTTCCTCTGTCGGAGCAGTTTTGAATTTTCCATACAGGTCACGCATTACCATCTTGTCCAGTTTCTTCTCCAACTCCCGCTTAATTTCTGTCTCACAGTCTACATCCTCCATTAAATGAAACCGGAGTAACTGCATGAACAATTCCTGTGATATTTGCACATTTTTCATTCCATCCATCCTTTCCGTGACGGTATGTGACAGCAGTGACGGTTATTTTGATACCGTCTCCACTGTCAAAAATACCGTCACAACCGTCACGAACTGTCACACTTTGTCTGTAATGTCTTTCCAGAACCTCAGTTTTCGTCCCTCATGGGTACGCTCACTTCTAAAATAAATCCCATGCTCTGCATATAATCTTCCTGCAAGAACATTCAATTTTCTTGTAATCACATGGGGCTGAATTTCAACCTTGACCAGTGATGCCAGCTCAGTTGCGGAACCTTCCCAATAAAGGTTCTCTTTCAGAACAAGTTCTGCGATTTCATCCAGTAAGGGCTCCGGCGGTTCTTTCCACAGTTCCGTTTCTGCCCTTTGCAAATCCCACAACAGGGTTTCTGTATTGCGGACAAGATATAACTTCTGGTCTTGTTGATCCCTGCCCGATACCTCCAGCGTTGCTGCATTGCCCGTCCGTTTTTCTTTCTGAAGAAGAAATGCTCCGTCTGCTGCTCCGAGCAGTCCGTTCGTTCCGGAAATCATATCAAACTTATCGTCTGCATTCTGCTTCCGTGTGTGGTGTACGAGCAGCATACAAATGTAATGAGCGTCCGCAAAACTTTTTAATCTCGCCATAATCTGATAATCATTAGCATAGCTGTAATTATCTCCGCCAACCTCACGTACTTTCTGAAGGGTATCAATGATAATCAACTTCGTATCTGGATGCTCTGCCACAAATCTCGCAAGCTGTTCATCCAGTCCTTTTCCAAGCTGACCGGCAGAAACAGAGAAGTAAAGATTGTCCGTACTCTCTGTCCCAAACATACGATACAAACGTTCTTGCAAGCGGCGGTAATCATCTTCCAAAGCAAGGTACAGCACCGTTCCCTTCCGGGTCGTATAATTCCAGAGCGGTGTTCCTGTGCTGACATGATAGGCAAGCTGTGCCATCAGAAAGCTTTTTCCCAGTTTAGGCGAACCTGCAAAGATATAAGTGCCAGGATAAAGCAGACCGTCAATCAACGGCTGCTTGCTCCCATACTGCGTATCAAACAACTCATTCATGGAAATAGTTTTGAGATAGGATGGGTCTAAACCCAACTGCATTTTTCGCTGCATTTCCTCAAAACTCTTGATATTTCCCTCATATTTGGATATACTACTGGTAGTCTTTTTAGAAATTGGCTGCTCCGTATCTGCGCCAACAGATAAATCCGGGGCAGTCCTTTCTTTTCTATTTTCCATTCCCATCCTCTCCTTTCAGACCGCCAAGAATGATGGTGATCAGCTCAATCACATTCAGCAGTTCCTCATCCACGCTGTTACTGGCTTCAATCCGCTTTAATTCTGTGAGAACCTCTGCAAGCTCGGTTCTAAGAGCTTTATGCACTCTCGGATTACCCTGTACCACAATCTCCTGATTCAGGCAGCGACGATAGCAATATTCCTGCTTCGGAAGTCCCGATAAAGCAACCGCCTTATTGATGCGTTCATTTTCTTCGGGAGATACCCGAAATCCTACCGTGATGTTTCTCCAACGATTTTTGTTGTCTCTGTTTTTAGCTGACATTTTCAAACTTTCCTTTCCCTACATCGTCTAATCTATCTGCCATTTCCGTCTGCTTGGACGGGAACAGATGAGCATACTGATAAGTGATATCAATGCTTTCGTGTCCTACACGATCTGCAATCGCCACTGCTGAAAAGCCCATATCAATCAGCAGGCTGATATGGCTGTGTCTTAAATCATGGATACGAATACGTTTTACCCCTGCTACTTTCGCTCCTCTGTCCATCTCGTGATGAAGATAGCTTTTTGTGATGGTAAAAATGCGGTCTTTCTTCTTCAATCCGTAAAGCATCCCCAAATATTCCTGCATTTCTTCACAGAGGAACTTCGGCATCTTAATAGTACGATTACTTTTCTTTGTTTTCGGTGTGGTAATCACATCTTCACCATGTAATCTCTGATAAGATTTATTGATTCTGACTGTTTCTTTTTCAAAATCAAAATCGGCTGCGGTCAGTGCCAGCAGTTCTCCTTCCCGGATACCGCACCAGTAGAGCATTTCAAACGCATAAACGGAAACCGGCTTGTCCATCATTTCAAAAGAGAATTTCTTGTATTCTTCCTTTGTCCAGAACAGCATTTCCTTGTGTTCCTCGCTCCCCATGTTTCCTGCTTTAGCGGCTGGATTGGAACGCAGCTCGTAATAACGCACCGCATGATTGAAGATGGCTGACAACTGATTATGCAGCGTTTTCAGATAGGTCTGGGAATATGGCTTTCTTTTATCATCTCGGTAGGCAAGCATTTCATTCTGCCATGCAATAATCTCTTTCGTGGAAATCTCGCTGATTTTCAGCTTTCCGAAATACGGCAAAATCTTTGTACGGATGATATGCTCCTTGGTCATCCATGTGTTTTCTTTCAGTCGGCTTTTCATGTCCCGGATATACAGTTCCGTAAACGCATCAAAGTTCATGTCCATGTCTGATGAGTTCTGCAACTGAAATATCCGCTCCCATTCCTGAGCCTTTCTCTTGGTAGCAAATCCGCGCTTGCATTTCTGCTTACGCTCGCCTTTCCAGTTGACATATCTGGACATCACATACCATGTTCCATTGTTCTCGTTTTTAAATACAGGCACTACTGTTCCTCCCTTCCCATTCCGTAGAGTCTTTCATTAAAATACTGGCGGTTCACTCGTCCGGAAATCGTAATAAATCCTTTTTCTTTCAGCTCATCATTGAGCCGTTTAATCAGCTTATAGGCATACGGCTTTGATACGCTTAGCTCCTGTGCCACTTCTTCGGCACAAATAAATTTGTTGTTCATCTTATCATCCCTTTCCTTGATTTTGTTGCCGTTCTATCCAAAGGAAGTTCCAGCAGATATCCCCTGTTCGGTGTTGTGCTGTCCCAATCTGCCGCAACAGATCAGGTGCTCGTTTGCTTTCTGGCAATGTCTTGGCGATTTGTGCTGTTTGGACGGTCATTTAATTTTGTTAAACTTATTTGTTTAATTTATTTTTATTATACTAAGCATATTTGTTTGTGTCAAGTGGCTTTTCGGAAAATATTAAACTTTTTTGTTTTATATTATATTGACTTTACCTAAACATATCTGCTATACTCTATGTATATCATGTGTAAGGAGTGAATACTGTTATGGCGATTGGAGAGAGAATCCATTTTTTCCGCCTTTTGCGTGGAATGACACAAAAATATCTTGGTACGATTGTCGGCTTTCCGGAGCGAAGTGCCGATGTACGCTTAGCACAATATGAAACTGGAACTCGAAAGCCAAAAGCAGAACTCACTGCTGCGTTGGCACAGGCACTGGATGTTTCTCCTCATGCCCTTGATGTGCCTGACATTGACAGCTATATCGGTCTGATGCACACTTTATTTACTCTGGAAGATCTATACGGTCTGACTGTCAGCGAAGCAGATGATGCAATCTGTCTGAAAGTCGATACTTCCAAAGGAAAAGAAGCTCACGAACTGCTGAAACTGCTGTATATATGGAAAGAGCAGGCTGACAAGCTATCTTCCGGTAAAATCAGCAAGGACGAATACGATAACTGGCGTTATCACTATCCGCAGTTCGATACCACACAACGATGGGCGAAAGTGCCATCACAGGAGTTAAGCGACGCATTAGTTGAAGCGTTCAAAAACAATTTAAATGATGATAAATAAAAAAAGGAGGAATTGTTATGTGGGTAAGAAATAGGTATACAGGACCGGGAGGTGGCTTATACACAGGTCCTGGCGGTGGACTTTATACAGGACCCGGTGGTGGAGCATATACAGGTCCTGATGGTGGACTTTATACGGGTCCCGGTGGTGGTTTATACACAGGTCCTGGTGGCGGACTTTATACGGGTCCCGGTGGTGGTTTATACACAGGCCCTGGTGGCGGACTTTATACAGGACCCGGCGGTGGCTTATACACAGGACCCGGTGGCGGTTTATATACAGGACCCGGCGGCGGACTTTATACAGGTCCTGATGATAATCCATACATGAGTAATTGGCCTCCACGAGAATATTTGTTAAAAGCATTAAGGCAATCAGGTCAAACAAATATTATTCAATTTATGCTTAACCATGGATTCTAAAAAAAGCCCTTAGCTATGAGTTACTACCCACAGCTAAGGGCTTTCTATAATATGGATTCGTTCAGAGCCAAGTGAATGTTGTGGCTCTGAACATTACATTGCACAGCCACCATTTCATCATTCTCCAACTCTAAAACCACCGGATTACAAGAATAATGGCTCTCATGCAACTGTTATCAAATTGTTATCAAAAGACTTTTTAAAATGCCGGAAACCCGCATAAACACTGGATTTCCTAAACATTTTTGTTGTTCTCGTCCCACCAAGAATCACCCTCTTGTCCACCCGAAAATCGACCTTCCGGGACGAGAAAAAAACAAGCCTCTTTCCCTTTTCATAACGGCAATCCTACAACATTTTCTTCTATATTCAACTTTCAGTTTTCGGATTCAATGACCTCTGCGCCTGTCTCCGCCTCCAAGTCTCTTCTGCCTCTGTTCCATTCAGCAATCCCATCTAAGCCTTATAAACCAAGCCTTTTTCCTGTTTTCCCGGTCTTTTTCGGGATTGGAGAGGGCGCTTGGGAGGGCTTGGGAATGGGATACGTGCTTGGGTAGCAGAGGCAAAAAAAGAAGCAGGGCCAGACGAATTTCTTTGAAATTCATCTGACTCTGCTTCATGTTTTTTATGTTCTTTTTCACTCGGACACTTGGATGAGTCTGGGTGGAACGAGAACATTTGTTTACTGTTCTCGTCCCACCAAGAATCACCCTCTTGTCCACCCGAAAATCGACCGTCCGGGACGAGAAAAAACCAAGCCTCTTTCCCTTTTCATAGCGGCAATCCTACAACATTCTCTTCTATATTCAACTTTCAGTTTTCGGATTCAATGACCTCTGCGTCTGTCTCTGCCTCCAAGCCTCTTCTGCCTCCATCCCTTCCGTCCTTCCATCTAAGCCTTATAAACCAAGCCTTTTTCCTGTTTTCCCGATTGTTTTCTGGATTGGAGAGGAGTGATTGGTGGCTTGGAACCGGGATGCATGCTTGGGTAGCAGCTGCAAAAAAAGAAGCAGGGCCAGACGAATTTCTTCGAAATTCTTCTGACTCTGCTTCATGTTTTTTATGTTCTTTTTCACTCGGACACTTGGATGAGTCTGGGTGGGACGAGAACAAAGAGTCTTGAATCAATTCAATCCGTAACCCTATTATAACTGATTTCCTTCAAGGCGTACAGCCTAAAATTTAATCAATCGTGGCTAAGATACGTTTTTTCAACCGTTCTGGTATATCGCCCTCTGTCTGCCAGATAATAGTATTTTTCTGTGCTATATCAAAATGAAGCTTTGTGGTGTCTTTGCACAGCTGAATTACTTCCTTACCATATCCCATAGCATATCCTTCCTCAAAATACGCTCCGTTGTTCTGGTGAGTAAGATCTACCACAACAAACTTACTGTTTCTGATATGGCTAAGCAACTCAGGTGTAATGAATCCATTATGAGGAACCTCATCAATTAACGCCGGCACATAACCCGCATCCATAATTCCTTTTCTTATTGCCTCTCTCAAGGCGATTGTATCATCACCAAACTTCATTGCAATTAAAACTTCTCGTCCATTAGAATTGGACCGCTCCAGTTCCTCTACTCTGGAATATCCGTCTACCGTCAACGATATACAATCATGTGGCGATAGTCTTGAGCCAATCTTAGAAATATTAATATATTCTTTCTTCGTTAGATAGTCTATTATAAATTTAAACTGGCTTTCAACCTGAGGTTCGGGTATTATCTTTTCACCTAAATTACTCATTTCATACCGATCTACAAATAATACACTATATAACCTCTTATCTTCACCATACTGGACAAAACTTCCCATATGCGACGTATGATCCGCAATATACTTTAGAATGAGATCAACTCGCTCTGAAATGGTCTTAGGATACCAGTTCTCTACAATTTCCGGTGATAGATGGATGGGTCTTCCATGTTCTTTATTTCCTTTGTCAAACTCTTCTCTCCATTTATCACACCACTCTTTGGGTCTTGTCGTATAATAGCGATAATCATTAGACTTATGAATTCCATTGTATACCAGATACGACATCAGATGATCTCTATTAAATCTCTTAGGATCATCATTTGCCTCCGAAAGTTCAAATCTACCGCATACTTTGCAGTATGTAAAATCCCAGATAATTTCCTTATCTTCTATAACGTTACTATCAGAAGCCTCTGCCGTTTTTCCGCAGAGCGGACAAATCTTCGTCATAAACATTTCCCTCTTTTCTTTAATCAGGGACAACCACTTCCGGCCGTCCCTGATCTTCACTTTTCTTAAAGGATATCTGAAATCCAACATTTTCTCATCATACCTCTGTATGATCTTCCTACTTCATATTTTCCACGTTCTCTTCCCTCAAGTCAAGTATGTATGGCTCAAAATTTATTCATATTTAGCATCTTCGGCCTCATAAAGAACTTCCTGTGTTACAAGATCCTCAATCCGTAAAACATCACTCATCGGAATCGGCTCCACAGCAACATACCAATGGATGAAATCATAAAAAGAATCATCATAATAAGTTGATGGATCTTTCTCTAAGCTCTCTTTTGCATATGTATTCCAATCGAAGTACCATTCCATATAGTCCTTTTTTCTCACTGTAATCCGAATTCGATTCTTCATAAATACACGACTGTCTACCGCGGCTTTCTTCCAGGATGGTACGCTTGTCAACCAAACAATCTTTTCCTTTGGATCAATCGGAATATACGGGTACATGATAAATCCGCATGACTGAATCATTCCTAAGATTTTCTTGGATGTGAAATGATATAAAACGGGTTCTGCAAATTTTTTAGCATTTGAGATTTTCTTTTTCCCTTCATCCATGTCTGCAAGTTCATCCAGAAAGATATATTTATATTTTCTGTTTGCCATTGACGGAATCATTCGATACTGGCTTCTAAAGACATCATTCTCCACTGGAATTACGAACAAACGGTGGGTATCATAATAGTTCTCATCAACCATCTGACGGATTGTGTCCTGTGATATATTCTCCACATATGCATTCTCAATTCTTTTCTTGCCATCGATCATATTCTCAATGCATTTCCTAAAGCTTGAAGAATTTTTAAAGGTTTTTACTTCTGTTACTCCGTCCTCATATTCAATTGTTACCGGTTTTTGCAGAGCATAATCATATAACGTTTCAATTGTAAGCCAACGTGAAATCGCCCTTATCAAATCGAATCTCTCAAACTCATACCATTTATGCTTGTCACAAGTCATCGCAAGAGTTAAACGTGATCCGTCAAACCCTGCGAACTTTCCATCATTTATACAGAATTCAAGCCGTTTCTCCTTTACATTGTATTCCATCCAACATAACTTTCCATCATCTCCAGGATATTCTATAAAGAAATTCCTTGGCAGCTTTTCCTTGTTCTTAAACTGCATCCAGTAAGTCATATGTGCCATAATATTTTCCATCGACAGCGTGCTCTCATATTTCAGAACTAACTTATATGACTTGCCGTTCATCTGTTCCACGATATCCACCACACTGTTTGCGTCTGTAATATCAATCGTATTCTCTCTATCGGTGCTCTCTATGATGATGCTCTTCTCATCTGCGTACATGTCCTCGTGCTGAAAAAATATAAATGCTAAATCATCAAGTGAAAGAATAAATCCCTTCGGCTTTTGTGTGATAACCTCTGGATCCACTACATAATCGTAATATAATGTAGCTTCATCATAGTCAAACCATCTGGATTTTTCTTTGCCTAACCGCACATTGCCTATTTTGAAACGAAGATATCCGCTTTCCGGCCGATCACCTGTTAAATAAAAATCCCAATTTGTTGTCTTCATACAGTTTCCTCCTGTAAATTCATAGTCTTTTCTTCAGTTACTACCGCCTTGTTATGACCTCCGGGCCCTGTTCCGGTGAGGTGTTACGGTTATAAGGTTTTCAAGGTGCGTAAAATCAAACACAAAAAAAGCCAATTATTATAGAAAGCTAAAATAGGACATAGCACGAGCGTAAAACTCATTATCAAATAATCCTATTCAATTAACTTGCTATAATAATTGGCTTTTTAGATTTGACTTTTTTGTTCCACATTTAAGTGGATAAAAATATAGTACCGCTCTTTTTCTATAATGTCAACAACTTTTCGCACTCGCTTTGCACTTTTTACTCATTTTGCGAATTTTCAACTTTTTTCGACATCACTTCTTGCATAATATTCTTGAGAGACGCTTTCTCTCAAAAGGAGTTATTTTCACGCATACCTATTTTAAATTTATCGACCTGTTCTGCGGGATCGGCGGTTTCCGTCAGGCTATGGAGTACGTAGGTGGAACCTGCGTCTTCTCCTGCGACAAAAACAGGAACGCACGTCTGACCTATCTTGCAAACTATTCTGAAGAACCTTCCAAAAATATTCTAAAAATCAAGGAAGAAGATATTCCAACTTTTGATGTCCTGTGCGGCGGCTTCCCATGCCAGCCATTCAGCCTTGCCGGGAAACAGCGAGGTTTTGAAGATTCCCGAGGAACGATGTTCTTTGAGATTGCACGGATTCTAAAATACCACAAACCTAAAGTCGTTTTTCTTGAAAACGTCGATAACCTGGTCCGGCACGATAACGGCCGAACCCTGGAAGTAATCGTAAACATTCTTGATGAACTTGGATACGATGTCCATTACAAAGTCTTAGCTGCATCTGATTTTGGTGTTGCTCAAATCCGTAAACGAGTCTATATTATCTGTTTCTTAAAATCCCTGAAGATTTCTTTCCAATTCCCTAAACCATTTTCCTCTGACATTGCCCTTGAAGATTTCCTTGATTCTGATGTAGATGAACACTACTTCGTTTCCCGTCCCGATATTGTCCTATATAAACCGGATCTGACAGAACGAGTCCATACGACATACCGCATGGGTTATATCGGAAATGTCGGTCAAGGCAGACGCATCTACAGCACCAAGGGACTTTCTCCCACAACCGTTGTTTCTTCCCGTGGACCTGCCGGTGGAACCGAAGCCATCTATGTGAATGGTCGAGTCCGAAGGCTGACTCCCAATGAGGTCCGAAGGATCCTGGGATTCCCAGAAAACTTTTCTTTTCCTGTTTCCGAAAATCATGCCTATGAGCAGCTTGGGAACAGCGTAGCTGTCCCAGTCCTAAAACTGGTTGCAGAACAAATCGCTTCAACCGGAGTCTTTGACGATGACAGAGCGGATTCAGAGACAACCACTTAGCCTCGTCTCTTCCTATATAAATAAAACACCTGGGATTTCTCCCAGGCTTTTCTTATAGCTTTATTCCATAATTTTCCAGTTCATGGAAGATTCCCATGACATACACCGTTCGTATCTCTTCATCTACCTGATAAATCACTACATAAGACATACCCGGAATCTTTGCTTTCCGATATTCCTTTTTCCTCAACACATAGTCGGTACACGCTGGGAACTGCCACGGGTCTTCTTCCAGACGGGCATAGACCTCATCGACTCCAGAAAGGAAATGGGACGCAGCCTGCCCGTTCTTTAACGGATCCAGCAGATAGGCAACCAGCTTGTCAACATGCTGCGATGCCTTTCGTGTAACTTCCAGATTATAACCCATACTTCTCCCTCACGGATGCAAGATGTTCTCTCGCATTCATTGTCTGGCCGGCTTCCACCTGGCGTTCTGACTCTTCCAGTTCCTCATAGATCTTTGCCATGCGCACCATGCGCTCATAGTTTTCCATACTCATGAGTACCATATCTCCATATCCGTTCTTAGTAATGAAAATTGGTTCTCTGGCAGAATGGCACATTTCAGAAATTTCTGATGTATTTTTTAAATGGCTGATTGGAACAATCTGTGGCATAGAAGCACCTCCTTTATATGGTTTAATTATACCATAATTATACCATGCATTCAATGATCTTCTTTTACCAAATATGGGAAGGTGGCATTTCTTTGGTTCAGGCGCTTCTATGCGTATTAGATTTGTTTTCTTAGAATTTGTATATTATGTATATTTTCCAAATGTATTTTTGTGTAATATTTTTCAAAATCAAACCATTCAATTTTCCCAAATCGCTCCATATTAAGTATATCCATGGATTTCCAGTAACCCGCCGCCTGTGTGCGGCATGATCCGGGAGAGACCGACGGGTCTTCTCTCTTTACATAGATGCTATTGAACAGAAAGGAATTTACTGAATGGATACATATACTCCACATCTGACCAGCTTGGAATACTTTGGTCTTGAAACACTCTTCCGGCACCTGATTACAGAATATGGCTCAACCTACCAGGGAGAAGGTGCCAACTTGGATTTCAGACGGACCCATCAGGGAGTCTCCGTCTGTGATCCATATTACTTCGGCAGCTTTGCCGCAAGGGAACTCATTATGATCGGCGATGTCTGCGCACTTGTGGGATCGTCTGCATGGAGCGCCGACAGAGCGGATCCGGGTCCATGTGACACCATGATCGATGTCACCGAATATTTAAAAACACCTGGTCTCCCGATTGACTACCTGATGGATAAAATCGCAATGACTTGTTAAACAGAAAGGAAAAAACTATGAAGAAAATTATAAATTCTATTCCATACAGCACTGACTCTTCTTGCCGCCTCGGCTACTTCCAACACCGCACCATCCTGGATCCTACTTATTGCAGGGAAGAATTATATATCACCAGGCAGGGAACCTATTTCCTCTATGTCGAGGGAAGAGAAAGCAGTCCCTACTGTTTCCAAGGAGATCCGTTTCCGACCGCAGGATGTGACCTCACAGTTCTAAGTGACATCGAAGCCCGGATCTGGGCGGAACACCGCCTGACTCCTGATGAATGTGAGTTCATCTTTCCGGGTCCTAAGGCAAGTTAATAGAAGATATATACAAAGGCTTGGTCAGCAGATCAGGTCTTTTTTATATTTTCTCATATGCATTAGAATAGCTATTTACATTTATTCTGTACTGAGTCTATTTTCATCATGGTGTTCGCATAATCTACAAAGGACACCTTTTTATTTAAATAATCATCAGGAATTATTTCTTTTATCAACTCATTGAAATATGTTTGAAACTTCTTATGATAGTCAAAAAGTATCTTTTCTACTGCTTCTACCGTATATTCTTCGCGACTCAATCTCGAAAGGCTCTTACCATCAACCTTCATCATCATTGTCTTCGCATTTTCGCCTAATCCGACAAAATGTATGGTTCCACGATGTTTGAGTGAGTTATATAATGTCCTTAATCTTTTTACATCCTCATCGTTGTCAAACTTAAGCATAATATCTTTTATTCGTTCTACTTTAACATTTCTTTGAGCTATGGCACAATTCAGTAGCCTTATTAAGTTATCCCGCTCACAGTCACCTTCCATCTCTTTATACTCGTTCTTTGAAAGATACTCAAAGGAGCCCGGTTGCACATATGCCCAAATTACTTGCCAACTGAGATCAAGACATATTGCATATTCGAATATTGCATGTAATAAAAAGTGGGTTTTTGTATAAAGTCTGCTCATCTCGTTGTCACTGCATAAATCTCCATAATTATGGTATCCCGCAGCCATAAATGATTGTCGCGCATTTGCAAACGCATTGTATACATCAACACATTTATGACCTGCCGCAATGACGGAAGGATCCTTTTCTCCATATTTTGTATAATCAGTGTCCATGGGTTCCAATCTTGACCAACTTTGAAAACTATTATCTTGTGCCAACAATGTATAATCCATATGTTACCCTCTCTATGCTCTTTATTCTATTTATAATTTTATATTATAAGAGTTCAGGATGCAATGTTCAAAAAAAGACGCTGCCAAGTAGCAACGCCCATTTCTAAGTTTCTCATGAAAGCAGGCCAATCATATATGATCTGCTTACAACATTAAATTTTTCTTCATCAGCCATTCCCTCAAGTAATGGTCGCGGAATCGGAAGTTCAAACATGTTAGAAAGTTTAAGCACATTATCCATAAATTCATTGTTTCTTCCATAATGCATTGCCTGAATCATTTTATCTGCACGCACATACATATAATCATGGACTGTTTTTCCCGTTTTGTTTACAATTGCATTTTTCAGTTCTACGCCGCCCTCATAGGCACGATCTCTTAATTCTACTAACTCTGTCACATCTCTCATAGTATTTTTCCTTTCGTTTAAACAAATTATTTGTACATTCTTATTATGTAAGATTTAGTGAAAATGGAGAAACTTTTTTTTGGTTTTCTTCCGTAAAAGTTCCCATCAAATAAACCTATATATATTATGATGGGTTTTTTCAAAAATGACAAATGACTGAGGAAAAATTTTTCAAAATTATTTTGACGTGCTAATATGGCGAACATCCTGCGACTCCGTTCGGAGCGGATTTATGTATTTGACATCTTCATCTTTATCGAAGTATCCTTTTACGATTGTATTCCATGATCCTCCGTCATCCCTGTTTGCGCGATAGATTACAATTCCTTCAGAGTCCTTAACCATAATATCAGTCAATTCCATATCATGTCTCACAATAATAAATTTGAATTGAAGTCCTATGTAAATGATATTATTTGGACATATATTGACTATCTTATATTCATTGGAATTCCATTTTCAGCATTTTATTTCTTATTTTGATGATTTGATGTTATGACAGAGAAAAATAATCCGATATAAGTCAACGTATTTCCGATATTTTCAAATCTGACGCATTTTAAAATATCCGCAACTGACACATATTGAATCAATAATACATAAGCACCGATAAAGATTTCTGTGCACAAAGTCGCTGCAATTAATAAATTACCAATTTTAATTATACTTTTATCTCTCAAATATGTACATATTGTGAAGAAAAATGAAAATGATCCAGCCAGTAATGCCCAGGCTGGATCAACAAGAATCATTCCCAGAATCATTGCAATTGCATATACAACGAATACTAAATTTATAATTTTCGACACGATCATATCTGTTATTTTAGCTAAACTTGTTTTTTCACCTATTACAATGACCTTATAATCTTTTTTACAATTCTTATTTGTTTCTTTAACCGTTAGTGTATATTTCCTATTCACTTGTTACCTCCGTTTTTGTTTAAATTTTTATTTCGGTCATTTCATTATGCGTCTGCCTCTGATTTGCTCTTATCATGATTTCCCTTCAAATCAAGCCAAATTCAAAATTTTAAATCCAATCTGTGTGAATAGATGGATTTTTTACATAATACTCAAAATGGCTTTCCTATGAGGTGTCTTATGCTAGAAAAATTATTAGAATTCATCCGCTCAAAAATATTTGAAAAAATAGCTATTGCTATTGTTTTTGTTAATGTGATTGTTGTCTATATATTAATATATCATATGTATTCCATCATTGATTACGCGACATTGATACGTTATATTATCAAATGCTTGACTCTCGAATTTTTTGTAGCCGCATTTGCAATTATTTATAATATTCTTACTCGCGAGAAATAGAATATGATACCACATTATTTTTTGAGTTTTTTGTTACGTCAGATAATATTACAATAAAAAGGAGCCTTTTGGGCTCCTCTTATTTTATATTAGATTTGTTTATTTGTAAACTTTAATATTGATGACCTCACCGGTTACTTCAACCGAAAATATCTTTCCGTAGTCTGTTTTACGATTCTGCCAAGCAGAAAAGTCCAACTTGCTAGCTTTGATTCCATCAGGATTGCTATTCGGATTCCATTCAGCATCTGGGATTATTTTGTCTGCATGCTGTTTAATATAATTGAACAGTTCAGTTCCAATCTTATCTCCGACAACCGTCTTAATCGTTTTTTCTTTGATATCTGGTTTTTGTGAATATACAGCTTTCGAAATTGCGTTATTGTATCTTCGTTCTAAATCAGACCAATCATTTGCAAGCCACGCTGTTACAAATGTGCCAAGCCTTTGAGAATTGTGTTCGATCCCAGTTTCGCCATAGCCACCGTACGTACTCATATCTTTATCTGTCCAAATGATATTATCTCCATATCCGTAAGTGTATTGATCAATATGAATATGTTTTCCATTTGCATCTGGTCCGTCATAATCCCAACCTACAATAGCCTCTTTGTATACCGGAATTAACTTTTCTTTCATCAGCGCCCAAATCTCATCATCGCTCTTACCATTATAATCCTCAGTGTTCATCTTGTAGTTACCCGCACCGCTATGGATCGGATTACCATTTACTGTCCAGCGGCCTAATTCATCGACTGTATAGCCATCCGGCGTAGTCGTATTCGTTAAATAGTTTCCATTCTGGTCGTAGTAGTAACAATATCCCTGGTACCAAATCCAGCACGGGAAATTCTCATAACCTTTGTAGCTATCTGTTTTAATATAATTTGTGACTCCGCCCTGTTCAGTACTTATAATTGCCGCAAAACCAGGCATGCACATTGCGGCCGTCAGTACACCTGCGACTGCTCCTACAGCTAACTTTTTCATTTGTATCCTCCAATTTTTCCCATATTTCCTTCCTTCATTATAGCCCTTTAACGGGTGCCACGCAATCGAATCTTGCAAATCCGGTGTGTTTCGAGTCTGTATCTGGAATATTTTTCCTTCTCTACTATTGAATATCTCTGTATGTCCTGCATATCATATATTATGAAACACATTTGGGCCAGTAACTTGACAATCAAATGAAAATATCTTACTACAAATGCAGAAACTAATTCGATGCCTTCCTCGGCAGATAATAGAGGACTTTAATGCAAACGAAAACGGCAGTACATCTTCTTAGTTTGAGGATGTCTGCCGTTTCTTCATGCCCGTCTATGCTCCTTACCTGTTATTTACCTTCCAATTATGATCGGATCATATGTAAGATTCAAAACACTCTTCCCATCACCATACCCAATGTAAGTATAGCTTGCCACTGAGAGCGCCATCCGCAGTCGGACATTCTCACCATCAATGTCAAAGCCACCATCATTTCTAAGTGTGATGATCCGGTTTCCGGCTTCGTCATCCTCTGACTTGAACGTCGCTCCGTTTTCCTCCGCATAGTCCTTCAACACAGAGATCACAGACTGTTCCAACCAGGACAGCATGTTCTCTTTCTTTTCCTTCTGGGAATTTTCTTTGATCTGGTTAATTGCTCCCTGGAGTTCCAGAAGTTCCTTCGTGTTTAGATCACCGATTTCCTTGTAGATCCTGTTCGTTTCCTGCAATTCTTCATCGAACTCTTGTGTTTCCATAAGAATACCTCTCTTTCCTTTGTTTCCTTTAGTTTACTTGGAACCTGAAACGGCGTGAAGTGGGAAAGTGCCTGATTCTTTTGGCGTGAGCCTGTGCATTTTTTCTTGGGCCTGTGAAGTTTTTCTATGTGCAGGTTACTGGACGCAAGACTAAGCTGTTGACTTTGCCTGAAATTCTTAGCTACCGTTTTCTTGTCCGTATTGTTGTGGTCAAGCTTTTTTGTAACACTTGTGGCTAAAAAAATAGTGCTTATCAATTTATGCTGCCGTCCTTGCTTCATATGGGGTTTGATAACCATTA
>QWCK01002063.1_pt1 | contig 51520 bp, 49 predicted proteins | sample 1972571 | NCBI WGS metagenome assembly QWCK01 (sample SAMN09866710, study PRJNA288562) | Human gut metagenome isolate term2_stool, whole genome shotgun sequencing... | isolation source: gut | host: Homo sapiens | place: USA: California | reverse complement strand
TACCATGTTTTTTATCTGCAAATCTTCCGAAACTATCACTTGGTTTTCGCTGATAATCTCATGGGACATCTTGTGCAGATAATCTTTTCTGGTATTTGTGTCTGTTTTTAGATTTCCATGTTCCCATGCCATGAGTATACAATAATTTCTGATTTTTGGCTACCTTAACCCACCGCTTAGTGCTCTACGCACTTGAAGCGGGGGAATGCTTATTCTGCGTTCAAAATCCGTGAATCCCTTGTAAATAGGGCGTTACGGGACTATATGAAACTAGACAAAACCAACGTCACAATAACAAGAGGTGAGTGCTAATTTTTTTAAAAATTTTAAAAAGGAGACATTGTTCAAGAATGTCTCCTTTGATGGTCAAAAATATTTTTGTAGTATTCGTTAACTTTTTACTATCCTCAGCTCGATCCATGCAGAAACTCTAAAGAAGAATCCTGTTTATATTTTTTCGTTTCCGTTCATAAATCTATCATTTCTTTAACCGGTTCTCTTCTCCCCAAATACAAAGCTGATCCAGTACGGTCATCAATGACTTTCCCCTTTCTGAAAGGCTGTACTCAACCTTGGGGGGAATCTGCGGATACTCGGTTCTGATAATCAGACGGTCTGCTTCCAGCTCTTTTAAATTCGTGCTGAGAGTCTTATCAGAAATCTTTTTTAAATATCGTTTCAATTCATTAAATCGCACTATTTTAAACTCCATCAGGCAGTATAGAATAACCATCTTATGCTTTCCGGAAATCAGGGACAATGTATAGGCAAATCCTGTATCTTCAAAATTGGCATTTTTCCTATGCCGGTTCTGATGATTGCAACTTATAACGAAGACGGCAGTGTAAATGTAATGAATGCTGCCTGGGGTACCATGCAGGCACAGGACACCGTTGCACTGAATCTTACTGAAACCCATAAGACCGTGCAGAATATCAAAGCACGTGGCGGATTTACCGTCAGCATTGCAGATGCTGCACACATGGTAGAAGCAGATTATTTCGGCGTAGAGTCCGGCAATAAAGTTGCAGATAAATTTGCCCGCAGCGGCCTGACCGCCAGCAAAGCTGAAACCGTAGATGCTCCGATCATTAATGAGTTTCCACTCTGTCTTGAATGTAAATTCATCGAATATCAGGACAATACATACGGCTGCGGTGCCATCGGTAAGGTAGTCAATGTCACTGCTGATGAAAGCATCATGGTAAATGGTAAAGTCGATATGTCACTGGTCAATGCTATCGCATTTGATCCTTACACACACGGCTACTATAAGGTTACCGAACGTGTAGGCGAAGCATTCCACGATGGCTTGAAATTGAAAAAGTAAGTTCCAGAATGCAAAAAAGACGCGCTTTTATTTGATAGGAAATTACGGTGAATTTCCTATCAAATCCAAAAGGAGCTTTCGCATAAGCGAAAGCTCTTTTTAAACTACTGGAAATGATCAGCCGATTAGTTCAATTTTTTTCTATGCAAAAGCAGAATTTATGCTTCTGTTTTATCCTCATCCTCAAATGCTTCGTCAGCTACCGGTTCGTCTTCTGTCTCAGTTTCAGTTGACTCCTCAGCTGCTTCTTCCTCAGAATCTACCACTTCACCTTCGTATACTTCCGGCTCCGGTTTCTCACATTTTGCACCACAGGATGCACAGAAATTGGCATCATCTGCAACAGCACTACCACATTCCGGACATCTTCTGATTCCGCGGATACCATCTTTTGCAGCTTTTAATTCTCCAATTTCTTCAAAAGCGGCTTTGATTTCTTCAACCTGCTCGTATTCCGGATTCTCATCATCTTTATGGGCATGATAGTAAGCCTGTCCAAGATCCTGATACAATTTGCGAATTGCTCCTTCACGTTCCTGAATATCTAATGTAATTTTCGCTGTATCTTTAATCTCCTTTGCTTTGCTTAAGCCTGTTTTTCCTGCTGCAGAAATTGTGTTTCCTAATTTGTCAAAAAAAGCCATTTTCAAAACCCCTTTCTAATTTTGCGCTCAAAATTTGCGTCAATTATTTTAACTTTTCCTATATTATACCGCAATTCTCCTGTGAAACAAGGAGTTTTCTATAAACTTTTTATTAACTGCGACAAGATGCACATCCTGGTTTCAGGCTTACTGGCATCATAAATATACTACAGCACTTCTCTGGCGCAGATGTAAACCATATACGCAGCATAGATCACCAGCATACTCATGCCGCCTGCACGTGTCAGAAGCTGTTTTTTCCATACAAGAATCATGATATACAGACTGATGATAATCAGTAATACAATATCAATAATGTTATTCATATTGACCCCAATCGGGCTGATTGCGGATGCCAGTCCGCCTACTAACAAAATATTGAAAATATTGGAGCCGATGACATTTCCAAGTGCCATTCCTGCCTGATTTTTCTTTGCTGCCACAACGGATGTCACAAGTTCCGGCAGGGAAGTTCCAATGGAACAGATGGTCAGTCCAATTAATGTCTCACTCAGACCAAATCCACGGGCAATCGTTTCCGAACAATTTACAACAATCTGTCCACCGATCACAATTGCTACCAGACCTCCACCGATAAATATCAGACATTTCCATACTGGCAGATCTTTAATTTCTTCTGCTTCCACATCTTCTCCTGCCTGCATAGATTTTTTCGCTGACAGTACCATCCAGTACAGGAAAAATGCAAAAATTACAACCAGAATGATTCCGTCTGCATGTCCAACTGTCATTCCAAGAAATCCCATAATTCCAAGAATGACTGCCGCTAAGACAGAAAAAGGGAACTCCTTTTTTAAAGTTGCTTTTTTGATTACCAGCGGCTGGAACAATGCGCAGACACCGCAGACAACCAGAAGATTAAATATATTGGATCCAATCACATTACTGATTGCCATTCCATTACTTCCCTGAAGTGATGCCGAAATACTGACCGCACATTCCGGTGCGCTGGTTCCCATGGCCACGATGGTCATTCCAATGATAAAAACCGGAACATTAAACTTCTTTGCCACAGAGCCACTGCCCTCTACAAAAAAATCTGCACCTTTAACCAGTAACACAAATCCAATAATGACACCTATAATTGCTAATACCATAACTTTTTCCTTTCCTGCTGCATGCTATTTATAACATACGCAATGTTTTTATTTTACATCAATCTCCAAACAGCACAGGCTTTGGCGTTGATGTTATATGCCATATCTGTTTCTATAAGATTTAACCAGACGAACGGTTTATCACCCAAAAATTCCAAGATGTTCCAGCAAAATTTTTACACCAATTGCGATTAAAATCACGCCACCAAGAATCGTTGCTTTGTCTTTGAATTTTGTTCCAAATACATTTCCGATCAGCACACCTGCAATCGTAAAACAGAACGTAATGCATCCGATAATTGTAACGGAAGATGCCAGTTTTACCTGCAGAAATGCAAATGTGATGCCGACAGCCAGTGCATCAATACTTGTAGCAACCGCCAACAGAAAAAATTCCTTCAGATCGATACGCACACTGTCGTCCGGACAGACTTCCTCGTTTTCTCCTTTTTCTTTGATTACATCCAAAATCATTTTTCCACCGATCAAAGTAAGTAAAATAAATGCGATCCAGTGGTCAATTGCTGTAATGTAAGTCTGAAACTGGCTTCCAAGAAACCATCCCAGTGTCGGCATCAGTGCCTGAAATCCTCCAAAAAATGCCGCCAGCACAAGCATATATTTTTTATCTACTTTTCGCATGCTTAAGCCTTTACAGATCGATACTGCAAACGCATCCATAGAAAGACCGACACCGATCAGTGCCAGTTCTAAGAAACCCATAAATCAATTCCTCCATATTGTATTTTTATCTTTCATCTGACCGCTCGGTTTCATGCACAATTTTTTCATCTTCTATTGCATATTGCAATCCAATTTTCCTGCAACTCCGCCGGAAAATTTCTGTGTACTGTCATATTATTTGTAAAGCGGACATTCGCAATCCGCTTTCGCTATTTGCTCACGAACGCAGTCGCTTTGCGACCTGCGTCCAAAAAAAGAGACCCATGTATGCCATAGAATTAGAAACTAATCCTTATTGACATACATGAGTCTCATTCATTAAGATTTGCCAGATTATCCTAAAAACGATAAACAGGTTGTTGACAAATCACACAATTCTTACTGTGCAAACTACTCCCTCACGAAGTTCCTTAAAAGAATATCTTAATGAAGGTGATTTGTCAATGTTTTTTCTTATAAAATATCAATATACTCCCCTGCAAGTGCTTTATTCATACTACGCACTGCACAGAATTTTCCGCACATACTGCAGGTATCACTGTGATCTTCTTCCGGGCTTCTGCTGTCGCGGATCGCTCTGGCGGTATCCGGATCCAATGCACACGCATACTGTGCTTCCCAGTCAAGTTTCCGACGTGCATCTGCCATCTTATCATCGATGTCTCTGGCTCCCGGAACGCCTTTTGCAATATCTGCCGCATGAGCCGCGATTTTGGATGCGATGATTCCCTGTTTTACATCATCGACATTTGGCAGTGCAAGATGCTCTGCAGGTGTGACATAACAAAGGAATGCTGCTCCACTCATTGCTGCAACTGCTCCACCGATGGCACTTGTGATATGGTCATATCCCGGTGCGATATCGGTTACGATCGGTCCTAATACATAAAACGGTGCGCCCATGCAGATGCTCTGCTGCACTTTCATGTTTGCAGCCACCTGATCAAGCGGCACATGTCCCGGTCCTTCTACCATAACCTGTACATTATGCTCCCATGCTCTTTTTGTCAGCTCGCCAAGTCTTACCAGTTCTTCAATCTGGCAAACGTCTGTGGCATCTGCCAGACAACCCGGTCTGCAGGCATCACCCAGAGAAATGGTCACATCATATTCCTCGCAGATATCAAGGATTTCATCATAATACTCGTAAAACGGATTTTCCTCTCCGGTCATACACATCCATGCAAATACCAGACTTCCGCCACGGCTTACGATGTTCATTTTACGTTTATGTTTTTTGATCTGTTCAATGGTCTTTCTTGTAATTCCACAGTGGAGTGTCACAAAATCCACTCCATCTTCGGCATGCATCCGAATGACATCAACAAAATCTTTGGCCGTTAATGTTGCCAGATCCCGCTGATAGTGGATGACGCTGTCGTATACCGGAACCGTACCGATCATGGCCGGACATTCGCTTGTCAGCTTTCTTCTGAATGGCTGTGTATTTCCATGGCTAGACAGATCCATGATCGCCTCAGCGCCCAGATTTACCGCGCTCATTACTTTCTGCATCTCGATATCGTAATCTTTACAGTCTCTGGATACTCCCAGATTTACGTTGATCTTGGTACGCAGCATGCTGCCGACTCCCTCCGGATTCAAGCAGGTATGATTCCTGTTTGCGCAGATGGCTACTTTGCCCTCTGCTACCAGCTTCATCAGCGCCTCGGACGTCATGTGTTCTTTCTTCGCAACTGCCTCAATTTCCGGTGTTACGATTCCTTTTCTTGCTGCGTCCATCTGTGTTGTGTAATTTCTCATCTTTTTCTCCTTCTTCCATCCTGTGGATTTTCCTCACAACTTCGGTGTCAGATTGTTCTTTCCCTATCACCCAAAATTGTTCTCACAACATTTTTCTTATGCGACAGAAGGTGGTGCCCCCAATCTGCCGCTATGCATTACTACATTCTTACTGCATATTTTCTATATTCCTTTTTCGTACATTTCATGCCGGCATATTTTATTGGCTTATTTTTATTTCTTTTTTCGCAGGGCGTCTGTACGCATTGATCACACCGCCTTTTTGCAGTGCTGTTACCAGAAAATATGCAAGGATACTTCCTGCAACTGTGGAAACAAGAAATGGCACAATGTATACAAATAAACCGCCCGGGTTCAATCCCATAAACAGTTTTGCAACCGGATAAGCTGCAAGTCCGCCAAGGATTCCAGTTCCGGATGCCTCTGCGATACAGGTCAGCCACAGTTTTCGGAATGTCATGTAAGCCAGACCGCAGCACAATGCACCGATCATACTTCCCGGAAATGCCATCAGGCTTCCCAGACCCAGAAGATTACGGATCAGGCTTGCACAAAACGCAATACCGACGCCCCATCCCGGACCAAGTACTACCGCTGCCAGAATATTTACCATATGCTGAACCGGTGCACATTTGCTTCCAAAAATCGGAAAACTGAGCAGGCTGCCAACAACCGCTACCGCTGTCAGTACCCCCGCCATCGCAAGTTTTTTCACTGTGTCACTCTGTTTCATTTTCTCTTTACCTCCTTTTCATCGTTTGCTATTTTTATGTTGCTTATTTATTTTTTCCACCTGAATACAACTCTCATTTGCAATCTTCCATAAGTACATATTCGGTAGTAAAAATCAGTTATATTGCTTCATCTATAAATGTAAATTTGCCTTTATCATCGCTTAAACTACTGATAAAAGCTCTTTTTTACCATTACTTAATCTACTGAGGTAAACTCATTATGAATGCCAAAGCCATGATCCATCGGACCACTGCCTGCTCCCAGATCCAGCATGGCTGCCAGCGCACCGGAAATGTACTCTTTTGCACGCTTTACTGCGGTCTGCAGATTATAGCCTTTTGCCAGATTGGAGGCGATTGCAGAAGAAAGAGTGCATCCTGTTCCATGGGTATTTGGATTATCAATGCGTTTTCCTTCAAACCAGTGATACGTGCCATCTGCAAAAAGCAGGTCATTGGCCGTATGTATCTGATGTCCGCCCTTGCAAAGTACCGCACAGCCGTACTCCTTTGAAATCTGCTCTGCTGCTTTGATCATGTCCTCTGCACTTTTGATCTCCATACCGGTCAGCACTTCTGCCTCCGGAATATTCGGTGTCAGCACAGTAGCCAGTGGAAATAATTTCTGTTTCAAGGTATCAATGGCATCCTCACTGATGAGGTGTGCCCCGCTGGTTGCCACCATCACCGGATCAACCACGACATTTTTTGCCTGATACTGATTCAATTTTTCTGCAATCACACAGATCAGAGCTTTTTCGGAAACCATACCGATTTTAACCGCATCCGGAAAAATATCCGTAAAAATGCAGTCCAGCTCCTGTCCCAAAAACTCCGGTGTTGCGTTTAAAATTCCTTTGACACCGGTCGTGTTCTGGGCGGTCAGGGCAGTGATCGCACTCATGGCATATACTCCATTTGCCATCATTGTCTTGATATCCGCCTGGATACCGGCGCCTCCGCTGGAATCACTTCCGGCGATCGTTACTGCTGTTTTCATAAACTTAATATCCTCTCATTCGTCTCTTATTTGTTCAGCATACGTTTCCCCAACCGATCGCAGCTATTTACTAATCCAGTATTGTCTAAACTCAGATAACCGTTTTAAATATAGTTCCCCGGTCTGGCGCACGCCTTCCTGATCCGTCTCACCATCAGCATCGTGTACCCCGATTACCCGAAAGCCTGCATTTTTAGCAGTTTTCAGCGCATAGAGAGAATCTTCAAAAACCAGTGTTTCTTCCGGTTTTGTGCCAAGGCTTTCTGCTGCCAGCTGATAGATCAGTGGTGAATGTTTGCTGATCCCCACTTCTCCGGTGGTATAAATCTGTTGCAAATAGTCAAACAGACCGATTCGCTGCAATGCTTTTGTCACATGCTCCCGCGGACTGGAAGTTGCCGCAATCATTTTTACATTTTGCTTCTGCAAAAACTGTAACAATTCTTTTGCGCCTTCTTTTGGCTGTACTTCGTAAAAATAGAAGTCCTGAATCATCTGTTCAATGCCGTTTAAAATTTTCTGTGGAGTATCTGGCAGATGGTACTGCTCCTTTAAATAATCTGCGCCCTGCTCCATGCTCATGGAAAATAAGATCTGCCCCAGCCCATCTTCCGGCTCAATACCGCGTTTTCTCAGATATCGCACTCCAAGGTCATTCCAGACGGCCATGGAATCCAGTAATACTCCATCTAAGTCAAAAATTGCACCGCGAATCATGCCTTCACCATCTCTGCCGTTGTGGCTTTCAGATTTTCTGCTGCTTTTCTGATATCCGGCTGTGCATAAATCGCACTGATGACTGCAATACCGCAGATACCATTTCCTGCAAGAGAGGATACATTTTCCTGCGTGATTCCGCCGATTGCAATGACCGGAATGGATACTGCTTCACAGATTGCTTTCAACGTCTCATGCGGCACCTCTGTTGCATCATCCTTCGAACCGGTTGGAAAGACTGCACCAACCCCCAGATAATCCGCACCGTGTTTTTCTGCCAGAATCGCCTGTTCTACGGTCTGAGCTGACACACCGATGATCTTGTCCGGTCCTAATTTTGCACGGACATCTCCGGCCTCCATATCACTCTGTCCCACATGCACACCGTCTGCATCCATCGCAAGGGCGATATCCACATTGTCATTAATAATAAACGGTACATTATACTCTTTGCAAAGTACCTGCAAGTCCTTTGCTTCTTCCATAAAATGTGCTTCATCCAGCTGTTTTTCTCTTAACTGTACAAAAGTCACACCGCCATCCAGACTTTCTTTTACTACAGAATGTAAGGTTCTGCCGTTTAACCAGTGGCGGTCTGTGACTGCATATAAAAGTAACTGCTCCTTTGTCAATGTATTTCTATCGAATTTCATATTTTGCCCCCTGATCTAACATTTTCGCGCTCATGTTGTAGATGGCATCAATAATGCGGTTGCGGTAAGTGGAATTGCCATCACCTTCCTGCATGTTGTTCCAACCGATCTCACCGGCAAGTCCCATGACGCAGACTGCCGCTGCTGCTGCTTCCAGTTTGTTGTCCGGATTTGCGGTAATGTATGCTGTCATCACACCAGATAACTGACAGCCGGTTCCCGTGATTTTTCCCATCTCCGGTCTGCCGTTGCGGATGACGTAACATTTCTCTCCATCACTCACCAGATCAATCGCACCGGTGATTGCCACGATAGAACCACTCTTTTTTGCAAAATTTTTCACAAATGCAACCGCCTGATCCAAAGTATCTTCTGTCACGGCATCTGCCACATCCGCATCTACGCCTTTTGTGGTACCACTGCCGGAAGCCAGTGTCTTAATCTCGGAAATATTTCCACGGATCACGGTCGGATGTAAGGTTTCCATCAGCTCAATGGCGGTGTTTGTACGAAGTGCAGATGCACCTGCACCAACCGGATCAAGTAAAACCGGATGTCCCAGATCATTTGCACGTTTTCCTGCAAGCAACATTCCTGCGATCGTGCGTTTATTTAATGTACCGATATTGATATTCAGACCTCCACAGATTGATGTGATTTCTTCTACTTCCTCTGCTTCATCTGCCATGATCGGGCTTCCGCCACAGGCTAATAATACATTTGCCACATCATTTACAGTGACATAATTCGTAATGTTGTGTACCAAAGGTACCTGTGTTCTTACATTTTCCAGACATATTCCTAACATTTTATTTTCTCCTTAATAATCAAAATCAAGAAAGTGTGCTGCATTACGATTCACAATCACTATTTTCAAGAGCACACCTTTCTTGTTTGCACAGATTTTGTGCAAGCAAAAACGGATATACCAAAACCGGTATATCCGCTTAATAAACAATATAAAAAATACTGCATCCGCTATATCCCTACGTTGGCATTACCCAAATCAGGTTACGGGTCCAGACCATTTAGTCCGCTCTCAGCCTGCTATCGGCAAGCTCCCCTTTTATCTTATTCTTTTGTCATGTTTCACAAAACATCCAATCGACAATTGTCTGACGCTTTTATTCAGACTTTTTCTGTTGACTGACGACATTATAACACTGTATTTTTCAAATTACAATATTTTTTACTGTATTTATTTAGCATCATTCCATAGACAGTGCTGCAGTCACTTATTTTTTCTTTTTCCGGATATGAATTTCAGGAATCGCCACAGATTCATACGTGATCGATTCTTTTTCTTCCTCATCCTCTTCTTCTTCCACTTCCGGCTCAGTATGAACCTCCGGAACAGCAAGGTTTTCGTATTTTACATCATAGGCTTCATGTGTTGTTTTCTTTTTGTTCTGTTGTTTTTTCTTTTTCCAAAACATTGCGCATCTCCCCAATATGTGTTTATTTCAATAACGATTCAACGCTCTTAGTAAAGCAGACATTCGCAATCCGCTTTCGCTACTTGCTCATGAAATTATCTACCCGGCTATTTTCATGTTTGCCTGAAATCATTATAGCAAGTTTATAAAAAATGTAATGATGAGACTGTTTAAAAAATCCGCAAAAAGACTTCCGACCAATGGAATAAGCAGATAAGCTTTTACGGATGGCGCATATCGGTCGCAGATAGCCTGCATATTTGCCATTGCATTCGGTGTCGCACCCATACCAAATCCGCAGGTTCCTGCTGCCAGTACCGCTGCATCGTAATCTCTTCCCATAACGTTAAAGACGATAAATCTGGCAAATACAAACATCAGAAGTACCTGAACGGACAGCAGAAGAACAAGCGGCAATGCCAGCGCTGCCAACTGCCACAACTTCAATGTAATCATAGCAATACCAAGGAACAGAGACAGACAGATACCGCCGATATCATTGATCTCACCCATATAAATTGTAAACTTTCCGGAATATTCACCAATATTTCTAAATAATGCTGCCGCAATCATGGCTCCAATATAAATTGGGAATGTCATGCCTGTTTTGGTCAGCAGCCAGGAAAATACGGTTCCAAGACCAATCGCCAGGATCAGCTGAAATACTGCTGTCGCATACATAGACGTATGACGGGTATGCTTTTTCTCATCTTCTACCAGAATACTGTCATCCTCTGCCACTGCTGTGGAAAGCAGGTTCTTTTTCTCCACCAGTGATTTACCGATCGGACCACCGATCAGGCTTCCTGTGATCAGACCAAAGGTTGCTGCTGCCGTACAAAGTGTCGTTGCACCGGAAATATTAAAGTCTTCCAGAACCGGTCCAAAAGCACCTGCTGTACCATGACCGCCGACCATTGGAATAGAACCGGTACACAATCCGATCAACGGGTCTAAGTTCAGAACTTTTGACATTCCTACTGCGAGAAAATTCTGGCAAAGAATCAGTCCTACAACCAGTCCCAAAAATACAACCAGCGATTTACCACCGCTTTTCAACACTTTAAGGTTTGCCTGAAAGCCTACCGAAGTAAAGAAAAATACCATGCAGACTTCACGCAGCGTATCATCAAAGGAAACTTCTGCAATTCCTGTGGCGTACAGTACACAGGTCAGGATTGCAAAAAGCAATCCCCCGACAACTGGCGCCGGAATACAGAATTTTTCCAGAAAATTAATTTTTTTCTTTAAAAATTTACCAAGTAACAGAACCAGAACCGCAATGGCAAGGGTCTGATACATATTTAAATGTAGTTCCATAAAAATCCTTTCAAACTTGTCAACAGGCATTACTCTGCATTTACCGTAATTCCTTGCTTCTCATAATAAGCAGCTGCCCCATCATGGAACGGGATCGTCACGTTTTGCGTCGCACTGGTTTCATCCATCTGCAAATTCAGTGGCAGGGAATATTGAATATCCTGCACATGGCTGAATAATTGTTCTGTCAGATGTTCCACCGTTTTATCGCTCAGTTCATCACTGACAAGCAAAAGCGATTTTACACCAACTGTAGTTGTTTCCTCAGATTGACCGCTGTATGTATACACCGGAATTGTGTATGGCATATAAAAATCATATGCTGCCATCAGTTTCCGGATATGTGTCTCATCAATCGACAGCAGACGGATGCCACACTGACGGGTCAGCTCCTCGATCACGGTCGTCTGCACACCTGCGGTACAAAACATAGCATCAATTTTCCCAGAGACAAGAGCTTCTGCCGCCTGTGTATAATCCAGATTCTCACAGTTCACCAGTTCATCAGAAAGACCGTAAACTTCAAAAATCTGCTTGGCATTTCTCTCAGTTCCTGACTCTTCCTCACCGATACTTACTTTTTTTCCAAGCAGATCATCCACGCTGTGGATATCAGAATCTGCACGGACAACAATCTGACAGGCCTCGGTATACAAAGCCGCTACCGCACTGTAGCCGTGCAATGGTTTTTTATTAAAATCTCCGGTTCCATGATACGCATCATCCGTCAGATCTGCCTGTGCGATTGCCATCTGAATATAACCATCAGAAAGCAGACGGATATTTGCCGCAGATCCTGCAGTGGAACGTACGGAAAATTGCAAACTTTCATCATCCTGAGAAACTATCTGCGTGTACGCATTTGCAAATGCCGAATACATACCTCCCACAGCAGCTGAGCCAAAACGAATAGATGTAGCGGATACATTTCCACAACCAACTGCAAAAACCAGAGAAAGACTTAAGAATAGTGTTACTATTTTTTTCATGAAATTTCTCCTTTAAAAGGCAGAGCGGACATAGAATTTACTATGCTGCTCTGCCTGTCTGTTACAATACTCTGATCTGATTGTTCCAATCTTACTCAAAGATAATTTTACGGTAGTTCTTTTTACCACGGCGTAATACAAAGTCTTCTTTATTGATATCTTCCGGTTTGTAAGAAGCTTCGATGGATGCTACTTTCTCGCCGTTTACGGCAACTCCGCCCTGCTGTACGGCACGACGTGCCTCGGAACGGGATGCACATAATCCGGAAGCAACCAGCAGACCCATGATGTCGATCTCACCGTCACGCAGATTCTCTTCTGTGATAGTTGCAGTCGGCATATTTGCTGCATTTCCACCGGAGAACAGTGCGCGAGCGCTCTCCTGTGCTTTTGCAGCTTCTTCCTCTCCGTGAACCAGTTTGGTCAGCTCAAATGCAAGAATCTCTTTTGCAGTATTTAACTGGCTTCCTTCCCATTTATCCATCTCGTCGATCTGCTCTAACGGAAGGAAAGTCAGCATACGCAGGCATTTTAATACATCGGCATCGCCAACGTTTCTCCAGTACTGGTAGAACTCAAATGGAGATGTCTTCTCCGGATCAAGCCATACAGCACCGGACTGAGTTTTACCCATTTTTTTGCCTTCGGAATTCAGAAGCAGTGTGATGGTCATTGCGCATGCGTTTTTGCCAAGTTTACGACGGATCAGCTCTGTACCGCCAAGCATGTTGGACCACTGATCGTCACCACCAAACTGCATGTTGCAGCCGTATCTCTGGAATAACTCATAGAAATCATAACTCTGCATGATCATGTAGTTAAACTCCAGGAAGCTTAATCCACGCTCCATACGCTGTTTGTAGCACTCTGCGGAAAGCATACGGTTTACGGAGAAATGCGGTCCTATATCACGTAATACTTCTACATAGTTTAAGTCAAGCAGCCAGTCTGCATTGTTTACCATTAATGCTTTTCCCTCGGAAAAATCGATAAAACGGGACATCTGTTTTTTGAAGCATTCGCAGTTGTGGTTGATTGTTTCTTTTGTCATCATCTGACGCATGTCAGTACGTCCGGACGGATCACCGATCATAGCTGTACCGCCACCGATCAGGGCAATCGGTTTGTTGCCTGCCATCTGCAGTCTCTTCATCAGGCACAGCGCCATGAAGTGTCCTACATGAAGGCTGTCTGCGGTCGGGTCAAATCCAATGTAAAATGTTGCTTTTCCGTTATTGATTAATTCTTTGATCTCTTCTTCATCTGTAACCTGGGCAATCAGACCACGGGCTACTAACTCGTCATAAACTGTCATAATATACTCTCCTTTTTATACATTTTCTTCTTATTTTTCTTACACCTTTTGTAATTATTCCCAAAATCAGTCTCAGCTTTTTTATGCCTTATAATTACAAAACCCGCCCTCACGCACTATACATGCATAAGGACGGGATAAAATCTCGTGTTACCACCTTAAATTCACAGACCGCTCACACGATCCGCCTCACCAAGTATCTGACAATACTTCTGCAATATAACGGTTGCTCCCGGCGCAGCCTACTGATTACCAAAATCATAATTCTGATCCATGACTTAAAATATCTTCGAAAATCTATTTTTCCGTCCGATTCTGATAACGTTCAATGCGCAGCTTGTGAATGTATTCGGTATCAGTTTTCCATGCGCCTCTCATCACCCGGCAGCTCTCTGTATGTTCCGCTCATACTTACTTCTTTCAGTCATTGCTGTTACTATCTGCAATTGTCTTCACATGCCCATTATTATAAAAGTTGTATTCGGAAATGTCAATGTAAAGTTTGCGTTTCCTATAGAGTTTCAGATACTTGCACATTTATACAGTTGTACATTTAACCAATACAACTTTTTATCATTTCACGATATACTATAAATGCTACCGCCCCTAAACAGGTAGAGGAAGGGGGCTCATAGTGGATAACATCATATCATTTTTATTATCTATCATGGCAAGTATAATCGCCTACTATATTTGCAAATGGTGGGATAGATAATCACTATCGGTAGTCTGCCTAAGGACTCATCCACCTTCCCTAAACGGATGAAAAACCCCAGAGCTGCAACTCTGGGGTTTTTGTTCTTTCGCATCAATAGTGGATACGAATCATATCATTTTTGCCTATCGGCATTATAGCATATGTAGCTTTATAATGCAATATTACAACAACATAATCATTATAACAGCATGATCAGCGTTCCTGCCACGATCAGACATAAGCCAACCACTGCTTTCTTCGTCAGACGCTCCCTGAACACGATATAGGAAAATGCGATTGATACCAAAATACTCAGCTTATCGATTGGCACAACTACACTCGCCATTCCGTCATGCAATGCCCTGTAATAGCACAGCCAAGATCCGCCGGTTGCCAGACCCGATAAGCAGATAAATCCAAGCTCATTTTTCGGAATTTCCCGGATTGTATGCTGTTTGCCTTTGACAAATACAACCACCCATGCCATTACCAGGACAACGCAGGTTCTGATTGCAGTTCCAAGGTTTGACTCCACACCTTCGATGCCAACTTTTCCAAGGATAGCTGTCAGGCTTGCAAACACTGTGGAAAGTAATGCATAGATTAACCAGGAACATCCCTTCGGCTTCTCCGACTCATGCGCTGTTTCTTTTTTTTGAATCATCATAAACGTACCGACACCGATCAGAACCACTGCGATACCTTTTACCAGCGTGATCGGCTCTCCCAGAAAAATAAAAGCCAGTATGATCGTCAGAATCGTACTTGATTTATCGATCGGCACAACTTTATTGACATCTCCCAGCTGTAATGCTTTGAAATAGCACAGCCATGATGCTCCCGTGGCTATACCGGATAAAACAAGAAAAATCCATGTCTTGCTGCTTAAGGAGCCGATTGTTCCGATGGATCCTGTGATCATCACCATGATCCATGAAAAAATCAATACAACGATTGTTCGAATCGCGGTTGCCGCATCCGAATCAGTCTTTCTGACTCCGCATTTTGCAAGGATCGCTGTCAGTCCCGCAAAAATAGCAGAGCCAAATGCAAATAAAATCCACATAACTTCATCCCCACTTTCTGCAGCTGTTGTTTTTCCATTTTAAATTAAAACTCCCTTTTCTGACGTCTTTCCTGGGTAATCTTAATTACCCTTACACTCTTATATTGTCATAACTTACCGGTTGGTTGAAAAGAAAATATCGTAAAACCAATGTATTCAGGTTTTGCGATATTTTTGGTTTTCATGATATTACAGATTTCGTCCCTGATACTGTATTGTCACCACATAAACAACTTTACATGGTTCATCAATACGAAAAATAGCAATATAATTGTCAATTAGTAACTGTCTGTAGCCTTTTCCAGCATATCTGCCCTCGTTTCGTTCTTGATGAGACTGTGGGAAGGTATCTAAGCTTAAAATAGCTTTCTTAATTCGATCAACTTGTCCTTTTGCATTTTCAGGAGCTAATTTTTCATTTGTAATATATTCGTAAATAAGATCTAATTCATGGATTGCTCTGGGATTAATCTTTACCTTGTATTTATCCAAAATGTTTTTTCTCCAATTCTGCAAAAACTATTTCTGCGTCAACTGCTTCTGCACCGTTAGCAATTTCCTGCTCAGATTCGAAAATTGCTTGATCGATGCGATTCATTCTTGCGAATTTGTCATATAGTTCACTACTCATTACAACCAAGTCGCTATATCCGTTCTTGGTGATAAAAATGGGCTCCTGTTCCTTGTGTGCGATATTTGAAATCTCGGTCGTATTGCGTAAATCTTTAATAGGCATAATAATCGGCATAATATTTCGCTCCTTTCGTTATCATAATTATAGCATAATTATGTTTTGTAAACAATAAAATATACACCATATCCTGCTCTCATAAAATTTATACCACCGCTTCAATAATTTTTTTATCATCAATCAGAATCTCATGCACTCCGATTTCTTTGTTCTGATTGAAATTAAAACTAATCATATATCCCTGATTCACATGATATGCATCCAGATATTCTGCCAGCTGTTTCTCCCCTCTGGTATTATATTCCTGACCATGCCATATCTTCATTTCAATGATATATTGTTCTCCACGATAATCTACAACCACATCTGTCCGTTTCTGTTCAAGGGTTTCCGCTTCAATGTAATAATTTCCAGTGCCATTAATGATCGGACGCAAATACAACAAAAAGTATTTTCCATTATCTACAAGTGCTTTTATCTCCTGCAAACGCCGCGCAATGTTTACCATATAATGTTCTTCCGGTATACATACAGCAGTTGTATTGAATACTTTTGACATGATTTCCTCCTGTCTGAATCGTTCTATCATCTACACTACAAATCGTATTATTGCTGACAGTTTATCCCTTTCACCAGACAACGCTTCTTGAAAAATGAAATCCCATAACAGAATACTTCGTCGTAATCATCCTCAAATTCCCTCGCATACATCCGATCATCAATCTGAGCAAGTGCCGATTCACAATCTGATGTTAAATCTGCCAGTGCATCTGACTTTTTAATTTCAAACACTGCCACACGACCATTCACAATATCGCTTACTACAATATCACTGCGCCCCTCTCCATGTTCTTTATTGGATTCTACCGAATATCCTGCTCCTGCAAAAATACCGGCAAGAAACGCATGATAAAAGTCCTCTTTATAGTCATGGTAACTGATTGTTTTTCGCAACAGTTTATTCATTTCCTGTGTCAGCAATTCACAGTCATTTTCCCATACAGCATCAAATAAAATTTGTCGGCTCCATGTTTTTGCACTGTCGCTGAACCATTTCATTACTGTAGTTTCAAAAATTTCCTGAATCTCCGCATTTGGAATCATCAGTGCAGATAATCCATCTGTTACAGAAGTTGACAAATCTTTTTCTCTCACCGTTGTCAGATAACCAGTCAGATATAAAATACTCCACAGATTTTCCTCTGAAAAATGCAGATAATCATATGTCAGACTCTCATCAATCTGCTCTATGATATAGCCTCCTGCAAGTAGTGTCTCCAATTTTTTTGTAATACTGCTTCCTGCATAATCAATAAAAGAACGGATGATCGCATTATCACTTGTGTTTTTCCAATAGCTATCTGGTTTTGCTTCCGGATTATGCTGCAGATCACACAGATAATTCATCAGATCCCACGGACAATAAACATCAACATTTCCAAAATGATATCCATCATACCAGTGTTTTACACTTTCCGCATGTTTTCCTGCATCTGCATCTTCTAAGATTTGATCTACCTCTGCCTGTGTAAATCCAAAAAATTCATTGTATCTGGAATCCGTAATGCTGTCCGTCACAAAATTATTCATCCCGGTAAAAACACTTTCTTTCGCAATACGCAGACATCCTGTCACAACAGAAAACTGTAATGACGTATTATCTTTTAATGCCGTACTCATAATACCTTTCATTACATCAAGCATCTGATTGTAATAACCATTACTGCTTGCCTTTGCGATTGGTACATCATATTCATCCAACAACAAAATTACTTTCTTCTGATGATAAATCTGCAACATTCGCATCAGCGTGCGAAGTGCCGGAAAAACCTGTGCTTTTTCGGCTTTTCCGGCTTTCAGATCAAGGAAATCTGTCTGTCATCCGAATCGATTTTGTCGCATTCAAGCAGATATGTGTAGTTTTTGTATAAATTAGAAATCTGAACAACCAATCGTTCATAAGCATCTTTGAAATTTAATCCATCGATATCCTTTAGAGATAAAAATACTACCGGCCACCGATTTATCCATTCTCTGCATAAATCCGTTTCTTTTGAAATTTCAAGACCATCAAACAGATCCTGACTGTTTTCTCTTATATCAAAATAAGTCGCCAGCATACTCATTGCCATGGTCTTTCCAAAGCGGCGCGGTCTTGTGATCAATGTAACTTTGGTCGCTGTTGTCTTAAGTAATTCTTTGATCAAAAAGGTTTTATCTACATAGTAATAACCATTTTTGCGAATCTCTTTAAAATCTGAAATTCCAACCGGAATATTTATTTTCTTCATCGCAACAGCCTCCTATTTCACAGTATATAATAATCAATAATTTCTATCTCTTACTCAATATGATTATCATACCATGAAGCAGTCATTCAGGCAATTTCCAATTCGTTGAATAACGCAAAGAAAACTCTCGCAGAATCTGATTTTAGACTTTGCGAGAGTTTTTTTCTAATTATCCTAATATCCTGATGCCACCACGATGTGCTTGCACAGGAGTGGTTTTATGGCTTAATGACCCGCCCCGATATGAGCATAAAAGTGGAGCGTCAGCTTCACGATATGCGAATATTGGGGAGAATTGTAGGAGTACGAAGTACGGAACAATTCGTAAGGCATCTTTTGACCCCAACATCATATCCTTAATTTTGACCGAATTCTAATGAGATCTTGGCTGCTGTACCTGATATGTCTTAATCGGCACATCCTCTGAACTCTTTTCGCATGTCTGCGCCCTTAAACTGCGCAGACATCCAGACGATGCTGGTCCATGTATACTCTACAACAGGCAGGAGACTGTTTTCTTTTATCAGTCAAAATAGTCTCCCAAGCCGTCATCATCATACGCATAATCATCATTATTATCATAATAATCCCAGTCATCATCTACATAGTCATAATCATCGTCATCATAATAATCGTCGCCATAATCTCCCGGATCTGACCAGGGATCATAATCATTTGCCTCATAATAATCGTCATCTTCATAGCTGATAAAATAATTATCGGATCCATCCCAGTACCAGAGATCACCATCGCTGTCATACCAGTAATATGCAACTCCATCATCGCTTGCGCCATCAGATTTTTTCTTTGCGTCCTGTGGCGGAGCTTCCGGAACCGCTTTCGGTGCGGTACTCCATCCAGCAGTATACGTACATGTATTCAGCATATTGTTCGTAATATCTACATAATTTTCAATACGGCTCTCCGGCGCAACCGTCATTGCCACCAGTGCATAATTGGTCGGTCCGTAATAGCGCACCTCAAAATTTCCACGGATCTGATCTGAGGAACCATCCCCGAAAATACTGCTGTTCATCCACACTGATCCAACAATACGATAATAACTTCCGCAGTCTGTGCACTCAGATCCAATGATCTGTATCACATTGCCGCCATACATATTGTTCAAAAGAGTCTGCATCATCTGCTCCATCTGCGGTTTTGCTACTTCAATTCCTTTTGTCATATTGTCATCATAACCGGAAATCGGCTGAAATCCGATGATAATATTGGTATGCGCATCATCTGTTCCATACTTCATCTGTGCATCAAATCCAAGGGTATCTGTATAGGTTTCATGAACGGATGAAATCAGCTGCACCGGATAATTGATCTGTACACTTGCAAAATTTCCCGGAAATGTGGCTGTCAGATTCAATTCATCGGAAGTCGTTGGCAAATATACCAACGCTTCACTGGCCACCAGCGTGTTTCCGGATTCATCGATCAGTCCTGTATCCGACAGTGTCATCATCTCCTTTAATGAACCATCCTCTGTGTACAGCGCGATTGCATCTGCCTCGGTATCCACGGTTCCTCCATCTGTCTGATTTCCATAAAAATCTGTCATCGTCCACTGATACTGTTCGTCAATTGTCAGATACATCGGCTGCGTCTCATATTTCCAGAAACCGGTATATGCAGAAATCGCTCCCGGATCTGCAGAGCCATCCTCCTGATTTCCACAACTGATCAGCATAACACTCACTATCGCCAAAAGTATTAATGGCATTATTTTTCTTATCTTATTCATAACCTTTTCTCCTCTCATCCTCTGCTGCCCCCTGCACCACTCTGATAAAATGTATCGACCCAGCTCAATTCATCTCAGTCTGAGTTGAAACTCCCACTTCTGCAAGTGACGTACAATAACAAAGCTTTCTCCGTGGGAGTTCAATCTCCGACTGAGATAAAGGCTCCGTAAGAATGTGCAGTGATTCTGGTCAGCTTACGCTGACCAGAATCACGCACCAAGTCTCACACGCGTTCGACTTGATCAATAAAACCTGTGAACCAACGAATCTCATCCGCATAGCGGCTTCTCAGCAATTCCACATCCACACTTCCTCTGCCAATTGCAAAAAATTCCCGGTTTGTTTCAATCGCAATATGCAGTTTTCCTTCCCGCAGAAAACTCATATAAATTTTTCCGCCATATTTGGATGACATATGCAGAATGTGCGCCATGATATTTGGTGTCAGAATATATCCTGCCTCCTGTTCCTGCTCTGGCTGAATAATAAACCGCCGGTCAAATTCTTCATTTCCGGTTTTTATCACTGAACCGGAAAACAGGCTGTTTGATCCGCTGCGAGCCACAATCTTTAACTCCGTAGACAGTTCATGACCAAAATCACACACCAGCCACTGCCCATTAAACACTGTTTTCTTGATTTTTTCCCACATTCCGGCATCATCATTATAATAATCTTCCTCCAGCACCAGTGAAATAGCACTCATCTCAATATGCATTCCTTTATAAAGTGCTTTGACATGATTACTGCCCTCTATCTCAGAAAAATCTGTCGGCAGCATCGTTTTCCCCCGCCCCATTGCAGGCGAAGTAATATGCCCTGTCGGTTCATATTCCACCTGTTCAAAAGTCTGTTCCAGCAATCCTCTTACCAGCTGATCTCCGATCTGCTGTTTCATTGCTTTTTCGCCGTTATTCATAACAAGCACACCAACCAGACATAGAATACCTCCTAATATGACAACTGGGATCAGCGTTGTCAGAAATCCTATAAGCACCAATATAATACCAACTATTTCCAGTGCCTTTCCGCTCCTTCCTACGATTCGCTTATTTCTTAATTCCGATGTAAGCTGTTCATCGGTAAGGTTTCTTTTTTCTTCCATGAACCATCCTCCTCCCTGTTTTTTCCCGTGCAGATGTGCATCATCTGCACGAAGTGCTTTTATCTGACAGGAAATTTATCGCAATTTTCTGTCAAATAAAAAATCCACCGTACAATTGTAATGTACGATGGATTTACTAAAATTAATATTAACTAAAAGTTAGTTTTTATCGAATGCATTATTCCACACTCTGATCATGTTCCAGCAATTCCAGAAGTTCCTTTCGCTTCGTCCTCACATCTCCGGTGATCTGTAACTTTGCATAGATCCGGTTAATATATTGCTTTACGGTCCCTTCTGTAAAAAACATTCTGTCTGCAATTTCCTTGTTGCTTAATCTTTCTCCCACTAATTTTATTATCTGTTTTTCCTGCTCAGTCAGCTCTGCAAATTTCTCCGGATATGCCTCTTCTTTTTTCATGCACGCATATCGTCTCTGACAGGTTTTTCCAAGCTCTGCCACCTTTTCCAGAAAAACAGCTGTTTTTGCTTCTGAAGTCCTGATTTCCTGTTCCAGAAGTTTAGGCATATAGCCATAATTTTCCGCAAACGGCAGATAAAACTGATCCTGCAAAGCGTCCGCAACCGCAGTCCGCAGAAATTCTCTTGCCTCCCTGCTCTTCCCCAACTGCTCACAGGCAGCCGCAGTCTGGATTCTGATATGCAATGCAACCAGAGCATAATGCATGTTTTCACATATAGCAAGCAATTGTTCGCTTCTTCCAACCACTTTCGTATATGCGCCCTGCGCAAGATATACCTGATTTTCAATCATCTCCATCATCGGTCTGCCCGGTGCCAGAAAATTCACAGTGGAAAGTCTGTGTTCCCGGAAAAGCTCCGGAATCTGTTCCGTCTGTCCTGCCAAAGCATAATAATAGGCACATGCACTGTCAAACAACGTTACCCATGTGATATTGTGCCATCGTCTCAGATTACTGCGTCGCTCCGAAATTGTATAGCAAAGATCCAGTTCGGTACAAAGTAAGAGTCGCAATGCAAGGAAATCACAACACAATACCATATTTTCCTGTCCATTTTCTGCAATGTGCGCATATGTATTTTCCAATCGGATCTGTGCATCCACAAAATGCCCCTGCATAAATGCTGCCTCCGCACTCATGATCCGCTCTGCGCCCTGCCCATGCCCATTTGTAATACGATAATAATGCGGCATACAGTCATTCATCTCCTGTAATTCCTTCTCCAGGTTTCCCGGTGTACGGTGAAACATCATCAGTACCGATGGTGAACCAAACGTCCAGCCGCCTTCATTTCGGATACTGATCGCCGGACGCGACATCCGGGCACTGGCACTGCGGTGAAACTGACTCATTTTAGAAATATCATTATACATGAGAAAACTCATGATCAGATCACATTCTCCCAACAGGTTTCCCCGCTCTTCCTGCGTCATATCCGGATGCTCCAAAATCGAGGACATCATCAATTCTTTTAACTCCATCATCTTCGGCACCTGATGCCATGTAAACATTCTGCGCATCAGTACAAGAATCGCCAGTGGATGTGCTTTTAACACATCTACCGGACACTGCTCCAGAAGTGCCGTCACTTCCTTCGGTTTCATTGAGGCCAGCAAAATTCCCGCATCACTTTGTATCACACGCAAAACAGCATCATAATTCTGACTTTCCCTGTAAAAGCGCAGCGCATGCAGATACATTTTTTCTGCCTCATACCATGCACCATATCGATTCCGGTACATTATCTGCTTTTGCGGAGACAATGATAAAAAAGCACGCTCCGCACATTCCTTCATCATATGGTGAAAGCGAAACGTCTGATGATCTGCCAGTCGACTGACAAAAGCATTATTTTCCGTCAACGCCACCACAATTGCTTCCGCATGCGTATTTTGGGTAATATATTTCGCCATCCTGAGCGTAAATTCGTCTGCAAGTCCCATAACAATCAAAAATTCCCGCCGCTCTTCTGGCAACGGATCAATCATGGCCGACGCAAACATTTCATAAATATCAGATTTACTATCCGGCAGCTGCCCATACTTCAAAAAAGCACACAGGTTCAGATAGACAGCAGAAAACCATCCTTCACTGGTATGAAGCAGCTGTTCAATCTGCCTGTCATTCAATTCCATTCCGCAACGATATACATAAGCTGAAAGTTCCGTATGATTCAGACACAGGTTTTCCATTGCAATCTGGCAGAGTTTTCCCCCAAGCTGCATAACCGCTTCTCCCGGCAGAACGGTTCCACGGCTGGCAACGACCAAATGCACATTTCCCGGTAACCTTCTGGCCAGATCACGCAAAAATATCGTAACCCGCGCATCCCCCAGCAGATGAAAATCATCAATAAAAATATAATATGGAGTCTCTCCCAGCAGCATATAGCAAAGTGTATCCATCAGAAATCCCGCTGATGCTATGTCTGTCGGACAATCATAATCTTCCAGAACTGTCAGACCGGAAAATGCAAAGGCCTGCTGCACACTTTTCCAAAATATGAACAGATTGTCAGAATAAATACTGATACGGATTATCACTGCCCCATCCGCTTTTGATTGGCGCGCCAGATACCAATTTACTGCGGTTGTTTTTCCATATCCCATGGGAGCTGTCACTGTCGTCAATGCACAGTGGGCAATGGGACGAAGCGATTCCTGCAGCCGTTCCGATATGTAAATCGTATTCAGATTATTTTTCCCTTTTGACATTTTCTCTGCTCCTCCTCCCAACATGCTTATTTTTATTTTATCATTTTCCCTGTTATAAAAACATAGAAATTTCATTTTTTCAGGAAAATGTGCAGCAGTGATTCTGAGAAGAATATGTCAGCTTTCGCTGACCAGAATCACGCACCAAGTCTCACGAGCGTTCGACTTGAATTGGGAGGAAGTTTATCACAATTAACCATTAGTTCTGTCGAATGACCTTCCCCGGATTTAAAATGTGTTTCTCATCAAACGCATTTTTAATCGCCTGATACAGAGCGATCATCTGCGGTCCCATAAAGGTTTCAAGTGCACCCTCACGGACATGACCGATTCCGTGCTCACCGGATACCTGACCACTCATAACTTTTGCCTGTGCGTACAGCTCTGCCATCAGTTTCGGGCAGCGCTCCTCAAACAGTTTTTTATCCATGTCGTCACGCATTCCATGGAAACCACATAATTTGTAATCCGCTTTCAGCACTTATCCATGAACACAGTTTTTATGATATGCACTCATACTATTACTTTTAGATACATGCATTGATTTATCACAGCTGTTCCGATTCATCTAAATTGCGCTGTATCTCATTGCTGTATCTTTTGTTTTACCTTTTTATTTGGTCTTACCAGTTATGTAGTTGTTATAGGATGGTCCGCGAAGAAATACAACATTTATCACACAAAGTTTTGGCACTTTTTCTCCAGAAAATTATCTTTTTGTTGCACAGGAGTGGTTTTATGGCTTAATGACCCGCCCCGATATGAGCATAAAAGTGGAGCGTCAGCTTCACGATATGCGAATATTGGGTAGAATTGTGGAAGTACGAAGTACGGAACAATTCGTATGGCATCTTTTGACCCCAATATCTTATATTATTTTTTATCACATACTCATATTATTTTGCCAGAATATCGCTCTCTGCATTGATCAGATGCGTTGTCATCCATTTGGCAGCTTCCTCTTCCTTCTGGTTCTTTACTGCCATATAAATCTTTCTATGTACATCCAGAATCAGCTCATACCGCACCTTCTGTGTACTTTTCTTGCCCCTGTGCAAGATTTCTGTCAGAGATTTTCCATGCACATTTCTGCACACCTGCAACATAATGGAATACATACTGTTCTGTGATGCTTCTGCCACGGCTACATGAAACTCCATATCACATGCCATAAATTCTTCCGGATTTCCCACTGCCTTTTCCGACCGCTGAAGGATTGCTTTCATCTTCTCCAGATTTTTATCCGTGCGGCGCTCCGCTGCCAGACGTGCCGCTTCACACTCTGTCAGACGACGAAATTCCAGAATTTCTTCAATGGTCATGCCTTTCATCTGAATGATGGTCTCCAGAGACTGTACGGCATTGTCTACATTTAATTCCTGCACAATGGCTCCGCTGCTGCCGGAATAAATTTTTATATATCCTTCCCGCTCCAGCATACGCATCGCTTCACGTATGGTCGGTCGGCTTCGATGCATCATTTCCATCATTTTCCGTTCCGATGGAAGCCGCTCGCCCGGATGGATCTCTCCGTCCAGAATTAACTGTCTGATCTGATTATATATTTCTTCACTTGCCCGTTTGGTCTGAACAGGCTGTAATTCTATCTGAATTTCATTTCTCATACTTTTCCTGTCCTTTCACATATGTTGTAATTATAGCGATTTAATTGTATCTGTGCAAGGGCAAAATCAGGCAATATGCTATTACAGTCGGGACTTTCGCCCCGACTGCCTCATAAAACTTATTTATCTTCGTCTTCTGCAAAACGTTCGTCTGCTTCTACAAATCCATGCTCTTTTGCCCACTTCGGAACATCATTGCGGATATCATCCCAGCTTCTGATCGGCTGCTGTAACCATTCATTCTCACCGCGTGTATAACGATAATGATGAACTGCGGACATATCTTTCTCATCTATCTGAGCCTCGCCGTAATCTTTCTGAGCAATTCTGTAAATGGTACTGTACTGCTCACTTAAGGTATGGATCTTCAGATCATCTACCAGTAATTTCTCTAACGGACGTTTGCAGAGGTGAGACATGATTGTACGTGTCTCTCTCGGAAGGGATTTGATCATACGTGCGATCTCCCATGCACGCTCTACTACTTTTCCCTTCGGGCAAAGCTCATTGACCCATCCCCAGTCAAGAGCCTGCTGAGCAGTCCACTGACGGCAGGTATAAGCATAATAATTGGCACGTTTTGTTCCAAGGAAATGCTGCATCAGCATGAACATTCCATCACCCGGAATCAGACCAAAGAATAAATGGTCATCGTCAAATTTTGCATCTTCTGCACAAATAGTAACATCACACAATAAAGCAGAATCCCAGTGGAATCCCGGTCCCGGAATCGCACCAATCGTCGGAATGTTAATATCAAAAATCATATTTTTGATCAGGTCATAATCGTCAATGTACTGATGATCGAAACGCTCATCCGCATATGTCTGCCATCCGTTTGGATCTTTATCCATCATCCAGCTGTCACCGGTATGTGTCCAGATGAGGATCTCATTTTTACGATCCAGGGAAATGACACGGCTTAACTGGCTCATTGCACGGTGACTGGAACCGGACCAGCACATAACGTGATCTTTTGTTTTCATTGTTACCTGTAAAATACCGTCCTCACGATACAGGTCAAAATGCTCTTTGAACCACTCTTTATATTCTTCCAGTTCCGGTAATTTGACATATTCTGCCATGATATCTTTTTTCATAATGTTTGTTTCCTCCTTATTTCCCAATACGTTTGTCTCAGTCTGTGTTGAGACGCTCACTTCTATGATTTGATACCATTATTAATCGCAATAACCATGCCAGATTGTCCGTTTTTTCATTTGTTCCCGTTTTCATGCATGGTTACAGTGTTTTTTGAAATTTTTCAGTACAGGTTATGTCCTCTTTTTGCATTGAAATTCTCAAATTTGCAGAAAATATTTGTATAAACGCAAAAAATCATGAAATTCCAGCTCCCATTTTTAATCTCATAACGGACAACATTTGTAACTTGCCAGCCTCTGCTTTTTGTTTCATAACAGACAAAATTTGTAACTTTTCCTATTCTTTTTTTGTTTTATAACAGGCCAAAATATAAGGACGATTCTTAAAAGAACCGTCCTCACGCTTTTACATTTTATAAATATTTTGCAATGTAGTAACCATCAAAAATAGCCTGTGTTACTTTATTCGGTCTGACTGCATCACCAATCACATACATCTCGATCTCCATTTTCTGTACCATATCGGCAACGGTTGTATCGGAACGCATACCTGCCGCACAGATAACGGCATCTGCCGGTACAAAGATTTTATTTCCATCTTTGTCCAGTCCTTCCAGACCTTTGTCTGTGATATTCTCTGCTTTTGTATCTGTCAGTACTGTGACATATTTCTTCAGTTCCATTCCAATTGCAATCTTATGGAAGCAGTTGCAGTCCGCAGCCGCTTCGGAGCGCATCTCCACAACGGTTACTTTCTTGCCCAGTTTTCCAAGGTGGATCGCGGTCTCACAACCTACCAAACCGCCGCCAAGGATTACGATCTCATCTCCTAACTGATCTGCGCCTTTCTCCTCTACTTCTGATGCAAGATATACATTATTTCCGTTAATTCCCGGAATTGGTGGAATGATCGGTACGGCTCCGGTTGCCACGATCGCCACATCCGGTTTGATCTCCTCGATCAGCTCCTGCGTCACTTTTGTATTGTAACGAACTTCTGTATTTGTTTTTAACAGCTGTGTTTTCAGCACACGGCTCAGTTTATACAGATCTTCTTTGAAATCCACGGTCTGCGCAAATTTCAGCGCACCGCCAAGGTCATCTGTTTTCTCACATAAAATAACGTTGTGACCTCGCTCACTCGCTTTGATTGCTGCCTGCATGCCTCCCGGGCCGCCGCCGATCACCAGCACTTTTCTGGATGGTGTCGGTGGAACATAACGGAACTCAGAAAGTTCATTTCCAACGATCGGATTAACGGAACATTTTGTTCCCATACTTTCTACAGAATGTCCCAGACACTCAAAACATCTCAGGCACGGACGGATCTCATCTTCCCTGCCGCTGAAGGTTTTTTTGGGCAATTCCGGATCTGCCAGCAGCGCACGTCCCAGTTCCACGATATCCGCTTTTCCGGAAGCAATTATTTTCTCCATCTGTGCAGGATCATTCAGACCGCCGACACAGGAAACCGGTACTTTTACTGCTTTTTTCACCGCTTCTGCCAGATATACGTTACATCCGTGCTCCAAAAACATACTTGGATGAGTACGCACAAATAATCGCTCTACTTCATGACTTCCACAGGAAACATTGATCAAATCTACTTTATCTTCAATCAGTTTTGCAAACTCCACATAATCATCCAGATGCATGCCGCCTTCCACGAAATCATCCCCGTTCATACGCACTTCAATTGGAAAGCCTTTTCCAACAACCCGGCGCACTTCATCCAGCGTCTCCAGGAAAAATCTTGCACGGTTTTCCAAAGAACCGCCATATTCATCGGTACGGTGATTCTGTAACGGGGAAAGAAACTGGCTGAACAGCCATCCATGTGCCGCATGAACATTTACCATATCGAATCCGGCACGTTTCGCCATCTCTGCTGCTTTTCCATAGTATTTTGTCAGTTCATGGATCATTTCTTTTGGCATCTCATAAACATGCTGACCATCCGGCAGGATTTCCTCACTCGGTCCGTATGCAACTTTTCCTTCTTTGATATCACCACCGATACTTGTGATTCCGCCGTATTTACCACCATGAGATAACTCAATATTTGCCAGTGCACCACGACGTTTGATGTCTTTGACCAGCATCGTCAGCGATGGTAATAGCGTGATATCATCCAGTGCCGGCTGCAGGTTGTGGGATGATCCGCTGGCTCCGTGAATAATACATTCACCCATGGAAACCACAGCACAGCCGCCGCTGGCCTTATATTCAAAAAAGGCTCTGTTATCCGTTGTCAGATGCCCCTCCGGTGTGTATCCCATCAGACCGGTCGGTGCGGAAAAGATACGATGTTTTGCTACTACATTACCAATTTTAATTGGTTTCGATAAATTTGGATATTTTGGATTCATTGTTGTTTGTCCCCCTTTTTTATACCTGAAATAAAATATGCTATCTTATTTTATTTGCAATTTTCATGCCAGATTAAAACACATTTTTCTCCCGTTTGTTCTATTTTTTCATAAAAAACGCCTGTTTTCCAGCACAGTTTTGGTAAATGTGTAAAGTGCCATCCCGAAAAAATAAAGCTTGTTTTGCAAAAACGCAAAATCTCATTCTGATAAAACAGCCCACGAAACAAACATGATTCGTGAGCTGTCTTTCACACTATATTTTTATAAAACCTGATTGGCTTACGCTGGTGAAGCAAATTACCTCCTTAATTTGCTTAAATTAAATCATATGCATTTTTATTTCCGTATACACTCTCCCATGAATTTCTTACATCATGATTCAGATTTATGAAGTGACGTGCGTTAAAACAATGATCAAAATCAACCGGATCAAGGGCAATGGACGTTGCACCGGTGCTGATCAGATAGCTTAACTCATCCGGTGTTCTCGGTGCACATGCCATAATGCGACCTTCCGATCCAGACACCTCAATAAATTTGGTAAGTGCAGAATATACAGCTTTGGCATCTACTCCCCCGTAGAGTCCATATTCATCTGCTCCGCCCATCTGCATAAAGCAGAAAAATGTAGCTACATATTTTGCTCCTGACTGTAAAGCACAAACACCCTGAAGTGTTGACATTACCTGAGTACCGCAGATATCAATATCTCCTGCCAGCTGCTGTATTGCCTGAATTCCACCTGAAGTACACGGGATTTTTATCACTGTCGGATCTCCGGAAATTTTTAAAATTGCTTCCGCATCCCGCATAATGCCGTCATAATCATTGGACGGTGTCTGAATAAATAATTTTCTCTCCCCGGTTGCTTCCCGAAGCTCTTTGACAATATTTGCAAAATCAGGTCTTCCAAGACGGGACACCATCTGTGGATTACAGCACACGCCTGCAAACGGATATTTGTCAATCATATTTCTGACAATTGCCGGATCTTCCGTGTTAAGATAAATATCAAACTTACTTTCAAATTTTCCCATAATAATCTCCTTCTCCATGATCGGATTTATCTTTTATCCCCTGCTGTTATGTATCTGCAGAAAAGCTCTCTGCTTTCCATTTTTCTGCTTCTGTGCTTCGCTCAACTGCTTCGCGGTCGGTAACATCTAATTCCTGTACAAAAACCCGATCCCCATATCGTTCCCTGTAATCCTGCATATTCTCCGGATCAATCGACACGGCGACCACCTGATCACCTCTGTTTAATGCTGCTTCTGCGTATTCACGCCCCAATCCAGTAGATGCACCGGTAATATACCAGTTTTTCATAAAATACCTACATCCTTTCTGTTTTGTTAAGTTACATTCATCTTATCCTACGGCTGTGCTTCCCAGTGTCACCACACCGCTTAACTTATGCGCATCTGTTTTTAATTCGTTTCTAATCTCTCTGTACTCCTGAAAGGTTTTTGAGAAAAACGCTGCCAGACGTTCCCCCGCCTCAGTAAGCTGTAAGGTAGATTTGTTCCGCCGAAAAAGCTCCAGACCAATTTCTTCCTCCAGCAGTGAAATCTGCCTGCTGACTGCCGGCTGTGAAACATACATTGCTTTTGCAGTCTCTGTAAAACTCATTTTTTCAGCATCCATTAGAAAATACTGTATTTGCTGAATTGTCATAAAAACCACCTCTTGGTTGTCTTATAAAAAACAGCCCACGGGAAATTTCGTGAGCCGTTTTTTTACTATTCCGTTCGACCTTTTCCTCTGTTAAATCTCATTGTAAGGAAAAGCACGATCATCAAAAGAACACCTTCAATCGCATTTAAATAATCCGGACTGATACCCGCAAGGTATAATCCTGTAACCATTACCGAGATCGTAAAGGCACCTATGATCATCTTGTAAACTTTGGAACTGAATCCACCGGATACCAGAACGCCTCCAAGATAAATAGCCATCATAACTTTCATTTCCAGAAATGATCCCATGGTTGTACTGGATCCTCCCTGCTGGATCAGCATCATAATACCTACCAATGAACCAATAAATCCGGATATCACATATGCGATAATACGTATTTTATTGACATTGACGCCCATGGAAAGCACCATCTGCTCATTCTCACCCATTGCTTTGCAATAACGTCCAAATCGTGTCGATTCAAAGATGAACCCAAATACAACAACCACCAAGATGGTAAAGACAACTTTAAACTGAATCTTATTCAATGCTATGATCTGCATCGGTGCAATAATAATGTTATCGCCAACCAAAGCAGCCAGCAAACCCTTCAATCCAATCAGCATCGCCAGTGTTGTCATAAAGGATGATACCCTGCACTTGCTGACCACAATACCATTTAACAGCCCAATTCCAAGTCCGATTGCAATCGATACCGGAAAAAACCAGACAAACCCAAAGCGGCTTGCCACCATACACGCTGCGGTTGCTGATACCGCTGCTGTACCACCAATGGAAAGATCTGTACTTCCCATTGCAATAATATAAATAACTCCGGCACCTCCGATAATGATTGGCAGTGATTGCTCCAGAAGATTTTTAATATTAAGAGGTGTGATTAATTTTCCACCTGACATCGTTCCAAGCACAACGAAAAGAGCAGCCAGCACTATTACGGAAATCCAATTTTTTATTTCAAATCTTTTTTTCATCAGATCATCACCTCGATAATAATTTCTTCCTTAAACTCCGGTCCACGCTCTATGCTTTTGACAATTTTATTATCTTTCATTACGATAATATCGTCACACATACCGATCGCTTCACCTAATTCATCAGTAATCATTATAATTCCAAGGTTTTTCGCTTTTGCTTTTTTCAGACAATCATACAGATACGCCTTAACACCGACATCTACACCACGCGTCGGGCAATCGACAATCAGGACATCCAGATCCTTTAACAGCCAGCGTCCCAGATTTACTTTCTGCTTGTTACCTCCGGAAAGCTCTCTCATGTTCTGATATACATCCCTGCATTTTACCTGATACTCTTTTGTCGCATCCAGTGCCAGATGGTTCAGTTTGGACATATTAAGTTTTTTACTCTTTCCCTCAGCTTCTTTCAGTGAAGGCAGTGTAAAATTCTCCCAGATCGGGGCATCCATCATCAATGCATCGGTATCTCTGTCTTTTGGCGCATACCCCACCCGGTTGTATAAGGAATCTTCCTGATTTTTAATATCTATGTTGCATGTATTAAGATGAACCCGTCCTTTTGTAAGCTTGTCTATTCCATATACAGCCTTTCCGATCTCATGAATTCCAGAATCTGATAAACCACAGAATCCCAGAATCTGTCCCTTATGCAGTTTAAAAGAAATGTCTTCCAATCCATTTTCTGTACACATATCATCCACTTCAAGAAGGACGTCTTCCTCATAACTTGGTTCATGGTCATCACGATAATAATCGCCATCCAGTTTTCGTCCGACCATTCTCTGCTTCAGTTCGTCAGATGTAATATCCTTACTTTTCACGGTGTCAAGAAGTGCACCATCCCGGAGAATAGAAATCGTATCTGTAATCTCGATCATTTCCTCGATATCATGGCTGATCAGAATGATAGAACGTCCCTGCTCTTTAAATTTCCGGATCAGTTTATACAGGCATTTTCTGTTATCTTGCGAAAGTGACTGCGTCACCTCATCAAGAATAAGGATATCCGGATCTGCAGAAAGCGCACGGACTAACTCAACCATTTTTCTATGCTCAATATTCATGTATCCGGCCGATACATTCAGGTCAATTGACGGAAGTTCCCATTTTTTTGTAATTTCTTCCACCTGTGCCTTGATCATCTTATTGTTTACAAGACCAAAATGTGAGCATTTTTTCGTCTTTCCAAGAAAAATATTAATACCGGCAGGAAGGTTGCTGACCATACCTAACTCCTGCACAATGATCGCAACTTTGCTCTCATTGGCACTGACAGGGCTTGTCGGTTTATATGGTTTCCCATGAAGTGTCATCTCTCCACTGTCATAAGGATACATTCCGGCAATCTGTGAAAGAAGGGTCGATTTCCCGGATCCATTTTCCCCGGCGAGACCTCTCACTTCCCCTGCCTCAAGCTGAAAATCTATATCTACATTTGCATGTGTCGGTCCAAAGCTTTTGTTAAGTTTTTTAATATCAAGAATAATTTCTGCCATTATTTAACAACCCCCTTTGCACCTCTCTGGGCAATGATTCCAAAGATAAGAACGATTGCACCAAGCACAACCTGCTGATAGGTTCCTGAGCGGACACCAAGCTGCGTCTGAACATTAAAGATTGCCATGATCAGTATGGTAGAAATCGGAATAGCAATCGTGATATTGATCTTTTTCTGCATAACCTGTGCAAGCAGGACTGCTGCCAGCGCCTGGAAAATATTTGAAATAGATGATAATCCTGCGGCCGCCGTTGCACGTCCGGAATAGCTTTCTGTAAGGAATGCTGAACATCCGAAAAAGATTCCGGCGATCAGACCACAGCATAACAGTGTTTTCATGATCGGGATTCCCATCTGTTTTGCCACATGCGGATTGTTTCCAACCGCACGGATATTGATTCCAACAGAAGCTTTATTGTATAAAATGTATGCCACGATTCCACCAAGAACAAGGATGATGTAGATCCATGGTGACACACCAAGAATTCTAAGTTCATTTTCAAGCTGAACGACCTGTTTTCCTTCAGCCAGACGTCTGTTCGAATATACGACACCGATAGACTCATAAATCAGAGTCATTCCCATACCGGCAATCCATGATGGAATTTTCGAAAGATTAAATACCAGAAAGTTAGCCATTGTAAGGCAGATACCAATCAAAAGTCCACCAACCAGGACTCCCGGGATACCAACACTGTTTCCCCATGTACCTGCAAGATTTGCTCCCAGAATAACCATAGCACCGATGGAAAAATCCGTTACATTGGCAGCAAACAGAAAACATAATCCCCATGCTGTAAAAGTAGGAATAACCGCCCCCGCGATAATAAGCATCCAGTTATTTACCGTAAGAAAGTTATATTTACAAATAACATTGATAATAAACATTGCGGCAATAACAGCTGCAATAATTATCAGGAGACTAATAGTACTTTTTTTACTATCTTTAGCTCTCATCAATACGATCCCCCTCTAAAAAATCACCGGATCGGATAAGATTCTATCCGATCCGGTAACCTCTAGCTTAATTCAAAACCATTATCTTAATTTCATATATAATTATCTTGAAATACCATCCATGTAGATCTGTGAATAATTCTCAAGAAATTCCACAAAATCATCATATGTTACATCCGGATTATATCTGTACAGTAAGTTTTTGTAGTACTCCTGCGGAACGATCGGCTCACCGGATTCCATCTTGTCAACATATGCCTGTGCATTTGTCTCATCGATCGTACACGGCATCATCTGGTTAAAGAATGGAGCTTTTCCATTTTCATCAAGGATCGGATGTCCATCCAGCCAGTTGCATGCAAGTGCTGCTGCCACAGAACACTCCTCAAGCTGTCCACCGTTAAGTGCTGCCAGTTTTCCATCCAGAATAAGCTGTGCCATATCCGGAGTAAAATCTGTGGTATAGATCTTAAGCTCTTTGGAATAAGAATCAGATCTTGCTGCGATTGCATTGATCGTACCTGTTGCAAAATCGGAACCTAATGCATAGATACAATCAGCAGACTGTCCGTATGCTGTAATTGCATCGTTGGATTTATCTACAGCTTCACCAGGGTTTGCACATACTGCAGAGCCAAGGATTTCTCCCTTGCCTTCATCTACAAACGCTGCGGTAAAGCCTTTTTCTCGTTCATCATGGGACGCATCACCGATGGATGATCTTACTAAAATAACTTTTTTACATCCATCTTCAATACACTTCTGACCAATTTCATAACCGAACTGATAATCTGAACATACAATTGTTCCTGCATAGGTAGATTTGCTCTCTATTGCTGCCTTTGTAGCTTCATCACCCGGTGTTTTATCATAAAGAACAAACGGAATTCCATTTTCTTCACAAATCTGTGATACAGACATAAAGGATGGCGGTGTTACACACATTTCCAGAATTGCCTGACATCCATCAGATATCTGTGTCTGAACATCTGTTGTAATCTTGTCTGCGGTAAATTCGTTGCTGATACCATCGACCGTGATGCCAAGTCCTGAATAGTTGATATTTGCTGTCTTTGCATTTGACTCCAATACATAGGAACCAGATCCCCAGATATTAGTTCCGAATTTGTACTCCGGATATTCCCCGGAATCATCTTTTGAGGTATTTACCTCTGCTGATGCAGATCCTGTATCAGCAGAGGCTCCATTGTTGCTGTCTCCTGCTGTACCGCATCCTGCAAGCATTGCGGTTATCATTGCGGCAATCATTGATAATGCCAGAAGTCTCTTTTTCATAATAAATTTCTCCTCTCCTTTAATTTGTTATAATTTTAATCTGAAAAAAACTCCAGATGTCAGACCTGTAAAGTCTAACACCTGGAGGTCATATCACATTTATATCACTATAAATTATTCTGACTGATTAATATTTGTCAATTTTTGCATAGCTGTCATCAGCATAGTTCTTCAGTGCAGTAATAAAATCATCATATGTTACATCTTCACCGATCAGGTTCATAACTTCTTCCTGTGTCAGAGGGCTCTTCTGGCACTCATCCCAGAATTTCTGGAATTTCTCACAGTTGGAAGAATCACAGTAGAATAATGTAAGGTCTTTTGTATACGGAGCTTTGCCATCTGCATCAAGAATCGGATGTCCGAGCAGTTTGTTGATCAGAAGGATTTCAGCAAATCCGGCACCTGTATTAGCACCGGCAGAGATGATCTCTACTTTGCCATCGATAACATCCTGAATCAGATTTGGTGTTGTATCGCAGCCGTAAATCTTGTAATCAAGACCCATTTTTTCTCTGACACCTTCCAGAGATGTGATATATCCAGCACCTGCTCCAATAGCAACGTCTGCATCTTTGTTTGCAGAAAGAAGGTTAGAACCTTTCTCATCGCCCTGTCCCGGGTTATCGCAACGTGCTACATCAAGAACTTTGCCACCTAATTCCTCAAATTTCTTTGTGAAACCAGTGATTCGATGATCGTGGTTGTAGTCACCCTGAGCACCTGCAAGGATAACGGCTTTTCTTCCACCTGCTTCATAAGCTTTCTCTGCAAGATAAGCTGCCTCAGCTTCCGGATCGAATAATACAGTACCTGCATACAACGGATCTTCTTCCATTGTTTCTACATCTGCATCAACCGGCGGAGTTGCAAAGAATGAATAAGGTACATTTGCTTCCTGGCAAGCCTGTGAAATAGCCGGGAATACAGTCTCTGCAATACCGATCATACAAACACCGTCCGGTCCTTTGGAAAGCTGTGAACGAAGCTGCGTAACAATGTTATCAACTGTAAACTGGTTATCTACAACGTCTACTGTAGAGCCTACATGCTGTGCGACAGAATCAATGATCCACGCGTTGATATCCAGTGAGTATTCACCCTGGCCAAAGTCATTTGTTGCAAATGTGTAACCAAGATTTGAAAGGTCACCGGACTGACCACCTGAAGAAGATGTATTCTCCTGCTCAGAGGATCCCCCTGTTCCCTGAGTGTCATTTGACTGTCCGGAATCACCACCGCTTCCACAACCGGTTAATGCAAGTGAACTTGCCATAGCTACTGCCAAAACCATCCCCAATAATCTTTTTTTCATTTTTTTCCTCCTTAAAAAGTTTTTATCCTAAAACCACTCTGGCTTTATTCATATATAAGTTTCTGTTAAGCATCTTTTGCATCTTTCGTCAGCAAAAGTTCCATATCGCTCTTCTTAAGAGCCATCTTGTTTGAATAGATCGTAACGCAAAGGATTACGATAAGCAGGACACCTTCAATGATCTCGGAAGGAGATGTTGCTACACCACAGGAAACAAGTCCGTTCTCAATAATAACAATCGTAAATGATCCGATAATCGCTTTGAAAAGTTTACTTGAAAATCCTCCGGTAACAAGGATACCACCAAGGAAGATTGCCATCTGGATCTTCATCTCCATCATGTTACAAAGTGTACTTGACGCACCTGATACTTTACCAAGAAGGATGAATCCAAAAACACCTGCCATAAATCCTGAAATACAGAAACAGATAAAACGGATCTTATTTGTATTAATACCGATCGCCTTTACGGTTCTCTCATTTTCACCCATACTCTTGCAGTAATATCCGAATTTTGTTTTCTCAAATACGAAAAATACGATTACTACAAAAATGACAAGAATAATCAATGAAACCTTGAAGCTTGAAATAGTAAGCAGATATCTTGGTGCTGTAACTGTCTTCAGGGACAGAATAAAGTTCATCAATCCTCTTAATCCGATCAGACTTGCAAGTGTTGTCATAAAAGAGTCCGTTTTAAATTTTGTAATAATCCAGCCAAGGAAAGCACCGATCAGGGTACTGATGACAAGTGTCAGCGGAATCATCAAAAATTCTGATGTGGACTGTGAAATAAGTGCTGCGATTGTTGCGGAGAGAGCTGCATTGGCACCTACCGAAATATCTGTACTTCCGATGGATACAACAAAGATAACTCCCAACGCTCCCAGTGCTACAGGCACTGTCTGAATTACAATATTTTTGATATTAAATAATGTTATGGTATTCCCATGAGATCCAATTGCAAAAAAGACAAACAGACCAAGCATGATAATTATGGGCATAACATCCAAAACATGAATTTTTTTTCGCATTAGATCATCTCCTCAATCATTTTTTCTTCACTGAAGTGGGAACTTCTTCCAATTTCTTTCTTGACCATACCATCTTTCATAACAATGATATTATCTGCCATACCCATAGCCTCTGTAAGCTCATCTGTGATAAGCAGCATAGTAAGACCTTTTTTCTTTGCTTCCTGCATTACGTGATAAATGTACGCTTTTACACCGATATCAACACCACGGGTCGGGCAGTCAACGATCAGAAGCTGCAGGTCTTTCAAAAGCCATCTTCCAAGATTTACTTTCTGTTTATTTCCACCGGAAAGACCATTCATATTCTGATTTACGCTTGTACATTTTACCTGATATTCTTTCTTGGCTTTATCTGCCATCTCTCTCATTTCTTTTGTACTGACATATCCGAATTTCTTGGATATCTCTTCCAGAGACGGTACACAGAAGTTATTCTGGATGGTTGTCGCCATCATCAGTGCTTCCTCATCCCTGTCTTTCGGAACATATGCGATTCTGTGTTTCAATGAGAACATTGCATCTTCTATCTCAAGATTTTCAGCGTTTAATAAAACTTTACCGGATGTTGGTTTTACCAGACCGTAAGCAGCCTGTCCTACATCGTGGATACCGGAATCGGAAAGTCCACAGAATGCAAGGATCTCTCCTTTATGAACTTCAAAACTTACGTCTTTTAATCCGGTATTTGTTGATACGTGGTCAAAGGAAAATACTACCTCATCCTCGTAAATTTCTTCTTCATCCACGCGGTAATAATCTCCACTCATCTCACGACCGACCATCATTCGTTTGACATCATCATCTGTCACATCACTGGTCTCTACGGTTCCAACTGCTCTTCCATCTCGAAGTACCGTAATGGAATCGGAGATACGAAGTGTCTCTTCCAGATCGTGAGAAATCAGTAAGATTGCTCTTCCAAGTTCTTTGAACTTTTTAATAAGCTCATAGATTACTTCACGGTTGTCATGGGAAAGAGACTGTGTTACTTCATCCAGGATCAGGATATCCGGATCTGAAGAAAGCGCACGGGTAAGCTCAATCATCTTTCTGTTCTCAATGTTCAGTCCGTCTGTACTGCGGTTGAAATTGATTTTTGGTAATCCCCATTTTTCCAGCTCTGCATTTGCTGCTGCAAAAATCTTTTTGTGATTAATGAAACCATGATTTGAAAACTTTTTCGTTCTTCCAAGATAAACATTAATTCCTGCCGGCAGGTCTGCAATAAGACCAAGCTCCTGAACAACGATTGCAATCTTATTATCATTTGCATCCATTGGACTCTTTGGTGCATATACCTGTCCATTCAGATACATCGTACCGGAATCACTTCCGTAAATTCCTGCAATCTGTGAGAGTAAGGTTGATTTTCCGGAACCATTCTCTCCTGCCAGTGCACGAACCTCGCCTCTGTGAAGTTCAAGGTTGATATCCGCATTTGCATGGGTAATACCAAAGCTTTTGTTTAATCCTTCAATTTTTAAGATAGTTTCACCATACATTACTTAACTACCCCCTTTACACCACGCTGTGCGAATACCGCAAAGATAATAACTACGCTTCCTAAAAGGAATTCCTGGAATGTTCCGGAAGGAACACCCAAAAGTGTCAGTACGTTGAAGATAACAACGATAATAAATGTACTGATCGGTACCGCAATAATACGGTTGATATTTTTGGAAAGTGCCTTTGCAAGAAGTACTGCTGCAAGTGGCTGGAACACAGTGGAAAGAGATGTCAGACCACCCTGTGCCGGAGTAAAAATGGAAACACTCTCTTTTACCACACCAGCGATGCCGAAGAATAATCCGGCAATAATGCCGCCGATGATCAGTGTCTTTGAAACATTGATACCCATTGTTTTTGCAACGTTTTCATTACATCCTGCCGCTCTGATATTGATTCCGATGGTTGTATGGTTATAAATGATATAGGAAATAACCACACAGATAATGAGTACAATGAAGATCCATGGCTGTGAACCAAGAATACGGTTCTCATCTCTCAGGAATTCTACCTGAAGTCCTTTATTGGCACGCGCCTGAGAATAAATTCCTACGATTGCCTCATATGCCATTGTCATACCAAGACCAGCGATCCATGGTGGAATTTTGGAAACACGATAAATCGTGAAGTTGATAAATCCACATGCAACACCAACTGCGATACAGCCTACCAGCATTGCCGGAATCGCTGCTACCGGACTTCCACATGCATTACCGATAATACCTGCACAGTTCGCAGTGAGCAGAACAATTGCTCCTGGTGAAAGGTCTGTGATATTACAAGCAAAGATGAATGTAAATCCAAGTGCGATGATCGTTGGAACTGCCATATTACCGGCAAGGATCAGCAGGTTGCTCGGTGATAACAGAACAAAACCGGTAATAATATGTAATATGATCAATATAGCTACTACCACAACAGCAATTATAATGATCTTGTTTTTACTCTTTTTAGAGTTCATTCAAGTTTTCCCCCTTTCCTACCACATGTTCTATGGTACCAGGAACAGTTTAATTCCTTCTTTTCTCTGGAACATCTCAAATCCCTCTTTCCATTTTTCCAGTGGAATTCTTGCACTTACGTAATCGTCCAGTTGTAATTTATCTAATTCGTATAATTTTACTAATTTCTCCCAGGTAGAATTTGCAGTTGCAAATGTTCCCTTAAAATCAAGTTCTTTTCGGTTGATAGTATCCATTGCTACGGTCACATCTTTTCCGTACATACCAACCTGTGTCCATGTGCCCTGTTTGCGGATAGCATCTAATGCCCCCGGAATTGCATATGGGCTTCCGGAACATTCCAGAACAATGTCTACGCCGCCATCTGTTACTTCTTCTACAACTTTCTTTAAATCGTCTCCGTTGTCTACCACGCGGTCAGCTCCCTGTTTCAGAGCCAGCTCTAATCTGGCTTTATCTGCCGGTGTTCCGGAAATGATCGTATAAGCACCACACAGCTTTGCAAGCTGGTTACACATCAGTCCCATAAAACCAGGCCCTGTAATCAGCACTTTGTCTCCCGGTTTGATATCTGTCTGCTCCAGTACACCACGTACACAGCAGGCGATCGGTTCACTTAATGCCGGAAGATCTTTTCCTTTCATAGATTCCGGTACTTTCATGCAATGATCAAACGGTGCGACTGTGTACTCTGCCATACCACCATTTAAGTTGATACCTATCGATCTCTTTTCGTTACAAAATACATAATCACCTTTTTTGCAGTAATGGCAGTGACCGCATCCGATGATATTATTTACAATAACCTGATCTCCAACTTCAAATCCAGATGTTTCTTCGCCAGCTTCTTCTACCACTCCGGTAAACTCATGTCCCAGTGCAACCGGTACAGAATGTGGATAGCCATCCTCCATAATATGTAAATCTGTTCCACAGATTCCGGTTGCCATGATCTTGATCAGCAATTCATTTTTCTTCGGAACAGGTTTTGGAATGTCCATAATACCAAGACCGTCCATTCCCTTTCCGACTTCCGTCTTTACCAATGCTTTCATTGTAAAATCCATCTCCTTTTTTCTTTCTCGTTTCCGATTCTTTACTTATATAATTTGCAAAACATGTGCCATTTTTCGTTTTTTATGCATTTTTTTATTATTTGTCTATTTTCACAATGTTTTTTGTGCACTTTTGCCCATTTCTTACACTTTTTTGCACTTTGTTCTTTTTTAAATTATTTGGCAAAATGTAATTACAATTCCGCTGAATATGCTTTTTTCAAAAAAACATGGTGTCAATTTGTTTTTGTGCAAAAAAGATTTCTTTTTTGCAAGAAAGCAAATAGTGCTCTCCTGTATACAGGCAGCTATGCAATCTCGGAAAATAAAGATGCCCTGACCGGCGTATTGTCAGTCAGGACACCTTCCCACTCTTGATACTATTATAACTCTTGTTATTTATAAAAAATGAATCCCACTCTGTCTATGTATTACTCACACTTCGCAGAGCCAGAAGTTCATTTGTCATCTTTTCAGAAATGCCTCGGCATTCTTATTTCACTGCAGCTTCTACTGCTGCCAGAATCTCCGGGCACTTGCAGTCTGCTTTGAACAGCTCCATACGTTTACCTGCAAATGCAGCCTGAACCATTTCATGCACATCCGGATCTTCGCTTGCAAGGATCTCTTTGATGTCATGATGTGCTGCTTCTTTTAATTTTGTTAATAATGCGGCATTACGCTGCTCAGATGCTGCTGCAGTCTCCGGATAACCACCGCCCGGCTCCTGTACGAATAATTTTTCAAATACATACTCAAGGTTTACTTCAGCACCCCATCCCCAGCCTTTTGCAAATGGCAGAGACATACAGTTACCTGCATTTACCTGTGTAAACAGATAAGAATCAGCCGGATCTACGACATGCCCACACTGTACGCCCGGCATTGCGTTGCATGCAAGCATAGCGCCCTCACCGGTTCCACAGCCTGTTACAACGAAATCTGCTGCGCCTGATTTTAACAAAACAGCAGTTAAAATGGCATTCTGGTTGTACGTCTGACGGTTGTCATCCATATCAAACTGTCCGTAGTTTACAACCGTATGTCCGTTTGCTTCTGCTACTTTTTTCAGTGTCTCATACACGATCTCATTCTTTGTACAAGTACTCCACTCCATTACTAATGCGATTTTCATTTTTATTTCCTCCAGTTCATCTTTGAACAATCTTTTTCTATCAGGACTCATTTGCTGAACCCTGATAGATATTTTTGTAAATTTGTGTCTTATAAAGAATTAATAGCTTTTCCAAGCCATGCAGACATAAACGTCTCACCAAGTGCTTCATTTACAGTCGGATGCGGATGAATTGCATGGATCATCTCATCCGCAGTCAGTTCTGAGGACATTGCCACAGACACTTCACCGATCATGTCGGTTGCATGACTCGCATAGATATGAACGCCAAGGATCTCACCGGTCTCACCTTCCAGAATCACTTTCATCATTCCGTTTGTTGTGCCTTCGATCAGGGATTTTCCATTTGCCATCATCGGGAAACGACCGACTTTTACATTGTCGTACTGCTCTTTTGCTTTTGCCTCTGTCAGACCAATGGAAGAAATCTCCGGATTGATGTAGATACAGGACGGAATCTGATCATAGTTCATATCGGCATGGTCGCCACAGATATGTGCTACTGCAACCATTCCTTCGTGGGAAGCAGTATGCGCCAGCATTACTTTTCCGTTGACATCACCGATGGCATAAATATTCGGAATGTTTGTCTGCATTACTTCATTGACTGCAATGGCACGTTTATTAAATTCAATGCCGATACTTTCTGCATTTAATCCTTCGGTATTCGGAATACGTCCGACGGCCATCAGGACGGCATCTGCTGCTACTTCCAGATTTTCTCCGTTCAGCTCATAATATACGTGATTATCTTTTACGCTCTTAACCTTTGCGCCAAGATGGAACTCGACACCGTCTTTCTCCATCTGTTTCTGTGCCAGACCGGAAATTTCCGGATCAACCATCGGAAGAATATGATCCATCAGCTCCAGAACAACCACTTTGGAACCAAGTTTGCTTAACAGATATGCGAACTCAATACCGATAACACCACCACCGATGACAGCAATCGTGCCCGGAAGTTCATCCATATCCAGAGCTTCATTGCTGGTAAGAATGTTGTTTTCGCCTTCCACTGCAATGAATGGCGGCATAAATACACTGGAACCGGTTGCAATGATAATGTTCTCTGCTGTGATCTGTTTGTCCCCTACAGCGATGGTATGGTTATCTACAAAAGAACCTTTTCCGTTTTCAATAGCAACACCATTTGCACGAAGCAATGCCTGCACACCACCCACCAGAGTATTTACAACAGTTTTCTTTCTCTGCTGCAGTTTTTTCATATCAACGGTCACTGCTGACGCATCAATACCGGTCACTGCATAAGCCGGTGACTCTTTGATCTCTGAAACAAGATCTGCCGTATGGATCATTACTTTTGTCGGGATACAGCCTACATTTAAGCAGGTTCCGCCAAAATACGTTGCCTCCACAATACATGTTTTTTTGCCAACCTGAGCAGCTTTGATGGCTGTCTCATATCCACCGGGTCCGGCACCAATCACTACGATATCATAATCATAAGATTCTGCTGCGGTCTCCTCGCCAGTTTCCTCTGCGCCTTCCACGATATCATCGTCATCATCCAGCAGCCCCTCATCCTGAGCATCTGCCACTTCCAATGTTTTATGATTTGCCAGTGCTGCTTCTGCATCTTCCCCCGGCTCACCGATGACGCAAACCGGTGTCAGTACCGGAACGGTTACTTCCGGCTCCAATGCGATTTTTAACAGTGTACCAGTTGCACTTGATTCTACGGTAACGACTGTTTTATCTGTATGAACATCGAAAAGAGCTTCGCCTCTTTCCACTGTGTCCCCTTCATTTTTCAGCCATGCAGCGATCGCACCGGAATCCTGTGTATAGCCAAGTTTCGGCATTACAATTACTTTTGCCATTTTTTCCTCCACCTTTAAACAAGGTACTCTCGAAATCTCAAACTTCTTATTTTCTGAGATTTCGAAAGCCCATAATAAATATTCTCTTACATAAGAATCTTGATCGGGTTCTCAAGTAATTCTTTGAAGTATTCTACATACTGGGATGCCAGTAATCCATCAATGATTCTGTGATCAACAGAAAGCTGAACGTTCATCATCGGTCTGATCGCGATCTGATCGTTTCCTTCTTCGTCAGTGATGACAACCGGTGTCTTTCTGATCGAACTGATGGAAAGGATACCTGCTTCCGGCGGATTGATGATTGCTGTAAAGTTGCTGATACCAAACATACCAAGGTTAGAGATTGAGAATGTTCCACCGGTATATTCTTCCTGTTTCAGACGACCTGCTTTTGCTCTCTCAACAAGATCTCTTGTCTCAGAAGCAATGGCAGTCAGTGTTTTTGCCTGTGCATTTTTTACAACCGGAACGATCAGTCCGTTATCTCCGGCAACTGCCATTCCTACGTTTGTGCTCTTGTAGTAGATAATCTGATCACCCTGCAGGGATGCATTCAGTTTCGGATATTTCTCCAGTGCTTTGGATGCAGCTTTGATCATCAGATCAGAAGCGGCAATCTTCTGCTCACTCTTTTCATTGAGCATCTTTCGGAAGGCATTGAACTCTGTCATATCAATGCTGTCTGTAAAGTACAGATGCGGAGCTGTAAATTTGCTCTCAGATAATCTGTCACCGATAATTTTTCTTACGCCTGCGTATGGAACAACGCTCTCAACGATCATATCGTCTTTGCTCTCCACAGCTGCTGCCGGCTTCGGAGCTGCTTTTCCTGCTGCAACCACGTCTTTCTTCATGATCTTTCCGTTTACGCCGGTACCTTTGACAGCTGCAAGGTCAACACCGGTTTTCTTCGCAATTTTCTTTGCAAGCGGTGAAGCTTTGATATCTCTCTCTGTGATGCCGCCTTCAAAACCGGTACCTTTGATCTCTGCTACGGAATTGATATCAATGTCATTTTCTTCTACATATTTTTTTGCTCTGCGGGACAGTTTCAATTCTGATACGTCAACTGTCTTTTCCTGCGGTGCTTCTTTTTCTTCTGCTTCATCTTCATCATCCAGAAGTCCTTCATCCTGAGCATCTGCAACTTCCATCGGTTTATAATTTGCCAATGCAGCTTCCGCATCCTCACCCGGCTCACCTACAACTGCTACCGGTGTCAGAACTGGAACAGTGATCTCCGGCTCCAGAGCGATCTTTAATACAGTTCCGGAGCAATTGGACTCTACGGTCACAACTGTTTTATCTGTATGCGCATCAAAAAGAGCCTCTCCTCTTTCTACTGTATCGCCTTCATTTTTCAGCCATGCAGCAATGGAACCTGTGTCCTGTGTATAGCCGAGTTTTGGCATTACGATTACTTTTGCCATTTCTGTTTCCTCCATACCAATTTCATGTACTCCTGCCGTTTTCTATCATCTTTTTTCAGGAATACATTTCCATTCAATGTTACCTGTCAGCACTCATTTCCTATAATCTGCTTCATATGTATTCTGCATCAGTGGTTAAACAAGTTCTTTGATCGCATTCAGAATTGTTTTTTCTGTAGGTACGATCAGTTTCTCTAATGCCGGACTGAATGGAATCGGAACATCCGGAGCTGCCAGACGGGAAATCGGCATATCCAGATCATAGAATACGTCTTTTTCAATCGCTGCTGTGATCTCTGCTGCCACACCAAAGCTTTCATAGCCTTCATCAACAATCAGAAGTCTTCCTGTTTTCTTTACAGATTTTACAATTGTTTCTTTATCTAACGGAACCAGTGTTCTCAGATCAATGACTTCAACACTGATGCCTTTTTTCTCAAGATGTTTTGCAACATTGACACACTGACCAACTTGGTATGCACTTGCAACGACAGTCACATCTGTTCCTTCATGAACTACAGCAGATTTTCCGATAGGGATCAGCAGGTTCTCATCTGCATCATCCGGCATATCATATTCCATACTAAACTGTTTTCTGTGCTCCACTACAATAACCGGGTTATTATCTCTGATCGCACTCTTTAATAATCCTTTTGCTGTATAGGCATCTGAAGGAATAACAATCTTTGCTCCCGGGAAATGTGCGATCGGTGCAAGTAAACTCTGAGAATGCTGTGCTGCTGCTGCCCTTCCGGCACCGATTGTTGTACGGATTACCATCGGAACGTTTTTCTGTCCACCGGACATGTAGCAGACTTTATTCATCTGGTTAACGATCTGATCCATTGCTACGAGCATGAAATCCGCAAACATAATCTCGGAAATCGGGCGCATTCCTGTCAGTGCCATACCGATACACATACCGGTAAATCCTGCCTCACTGATCGGTGAATCTTTCATTCTCAGATCACCGTATTTTTCACGGAGTCCTTTGGAACACTTCCATGTACCATCACCAACACCGATATCCTCACCAATCATCATTACCATCGGGTCTCTTGCCATTTCTTCATCAAGGGCCTCTCGAACTGCATCACGATAAAATATTTTTCTCATTATTGATTTCCTCCCTAGTCGACAAAAATATCAGTCATAAGTTCTGATGCATCAGGATATGGACTCTCTGCTGCAAACTCACATGCTTTTTCAATCTCTGCGTCAACTTCTTTTTCAATTGCTTTCAGTTCTTCGTCTGTAAGATATCCTCTGTCTTTAAAGACTTTCAGCGGATCTTTTTTCTTCCATTCTTCTAATTCTCCGTCAGGTCTATATGCACAGTTATCACTTCCGTTATGTCCGTGATGTCTGTATGTCTTACACTCTACGATAGCCGGTCCTTTGCCTTCTCTGGCATCTTTGACTGCTTTTCCTACTGTCTCATATACCTGCTCGATATCATTTCCATCAATTGTGTATCCCGGAATGCCATAACCAATGGCACGTTTTGCAAGATCATGTTCTTTTGTGACACGTCTTGTATCAACCGTAATACCATAAAGGTTGTTTTCAATAATATATACAATTGGAAGATCCCAGGCGGCTGCCATGTTGATACATTCATGGAAAGTACCTTCATTCGCTGCTCCATCACCAAAGAAGCAAAGCGTAACCTGATCTGTTCCTCTGTATTTTGCACTGTATGCTGCACCTGTTGCTGTCGGAATACCACCGCCAACGATACCGTTTGCTCCGAGGATGCCAAGATCCATCGCCATAATATGCATGGAACCACCTTTACCTTTTGAATAACCGGTAGCTTTTCCAAGGATTTCTGCCATCATCTTGCCCATATCTGCACCGCGGGCAACCAGATGTCCATGTCCACGATGAGTGGAACCGATATAATCCTGTTTGTCAATTGCAGCGCACGCACCTGCTGCGACTGCTTCCTCACCAATGTACAGATGAGCCAGACCAGCCATCTGACCGAGTTTGTAAAACTCAAAAACTTCTTCTTCAAATCTACGAATTTTATACATTGTTGCATAAAACTCTTTGGCACGCTGCTTTGTCATTTTAGCCATGCTATTTGTCCTTCTTTCTTTTTTAATTCTTTGTTTATTTTTCTTGCACAATTTGAAAACTTTCTCGCTCCAACTTGCATCTGCCTTAGAAGATGCAAAATGCATGCCAGTTTTTTAAATCGTTCAAAATCTGAAAAAAAGCGGCTTATTTTCGGGGTTTTTCACTACGGCTTCACATCTCTGGTCTATTTCTTTTTGGAATCCTGCAAACTTCTTTGAGTTTTTTGCAAATCAGTTCTCAAAAAATTCAAGAATGCTCCTGCTGTAAAAACTGTCAGCCACACTGCTTTCCTGTCAAACAAAAAAACTTTCCGCAAGGCATATGACATACCTTGCAGAAAGTCTTTTTTGATACACTCCGTTATACAGAATTAATCTTCATCATCCGGAACCGGATTCTTATCATGTAACTCAAAGATGGTTCCAAAGTACTGACTTCCATCATAGTAATCCCAGCTCTGACCAAGTGCCGGATCTACATCACCTTTCTGACAGGATTTAATTCCGTTTGCTTTCATGACCTCACGGAATTTCGCATTGTCCGGTGTTACAATCGCAATATGGTTGATCACACCTTCTCCGTGTTTTTTCAAATGTTCTGCATAGATACTCTTGTCATCCATCGGCTGAATGATTTCCAGTTCAAAGCCATCTAACATACAAATTGCTACTTTTACATCAAAATCAACTCTTTTTCCATTTACTTTCGTGTTTGTAGCCGGAGCTCCGATGCCTTTTTTTGTATCAGCCACAACAGTCCATGGACCAACCCCGAGCATCTCCTCATAATATTTCACCATTTTGTCAAGGTCTGCCGTAACCATACCAATCTGTGTAATTTTTGAAATCTGTCCTGCCATAATTCATTCCATCCTTTCTGATATTCATTCAGTATTCATTTTCTTCTGATACTCATCTGTTTTTTAATATTCATCTATGTGATCACATAAATACTGTACATAATTAATTGCGCCTTCGACCATATCTTCTGAGTGATCACAGCAGAGATTTACCATGAAATGGTCATTCAACAATTCTTTTCCTGCCTGTTTTGCAATTGCTTTCACATCTTCAACGCCCATGTCACCAATACAGCACGGAAGTCCCACTGCACGACCAAACTTAATCAGGCAAATCGTTTCTTCCATTGGGTATTCTTCCAGTACTGTCTGAATCAGCAGACCGATAAATACACGTTCACCATGTGTAAAACTGTGTCCGCCCGGAATTCCCGCCAGCCAGTCACCGATTCCGTGTCCCGCTGCGCATCCGCCAGAATTCAATCCGCCAATACCGGATAAGAAGCAATTTGCTTCTATGACATTTTCCAACTGTGGAGTTACCGATTTGGTCAGTACTGCACGGTAAGCTGCCAGACCGTCTGCGGTAATAATTTCCTTACAAAGTTCCGTCATTCCGGTCGCAAACTCTGCAATATGAATTCCATTCAGATTCTGTCGGCAGGTTTTCCCTTCATACCAGGTTGCAATCGCATCACCCATACCTGCTGCCAGCAGACGGGCCGGTGCATTTGCAATGATTTTCGAATCTGCGACAACCAGATCCGGGCATTTAGGGAACCGTGTATCATAGATAATCTCGCTTCCGTCATCCGTATAAGTCAGAGCCATGAAAGTGCAGGGGGCATCAGAAGATGCCGTTGTAACGATCATAACCAACGCTTTGTCAAATTTATTTCCTATGGTTCTTGCAATATCCATGCAGCCGCCTCCGCCGACACCACATACAATATCCGCATTCCTTACACATTCCATTTCTGAAATACGATTTACTTCTGACTCGCAGCATACTTTACCGGATTCGATAAAATCATATTTATAATCTGTACCGACAAAGCTCTCTGTCAATGCCGCCTGTGAAACACTCAGTGAAATAGTATCACCGATAAACACATAATTTTTTCCATAACAGGAAGTGTATTCTGGGAATTTCTTCAGAATATCACTCCCGATCATAAATGTACCCGGAAAATATAATTCTTTCATTCCTCTACCTCCTGTAACGCATCCGCAACATTCTGTGCCTGTACAAACGCTCCTGTGACACGGCTTATGCTGTGATCACAACAAAGATTTACCATAAAATGATCATCCACTAATCCCTCTGCCAGTTCTTTTGCTGTGGCTTTCACATCCATGACACCCAGATCACCAAGGCAGACTGGCAATCCGACTTTTCGTCCAAATTTCATGAAAGATACTAATTCTTCTTTTGGATACTGTTCCAGAATCAACTGCACCATCAAACCTACATAAACACGTTCACCATGCATAAATTCATGTCCACCCGGAATCTGTCCGAGGAAATCACCGATTCCATGTGCTGCTGCACACCCGGTATTTGCTCCGCCGACACCTGACAGGAAACAATTTGCTTCTATTACATTTTCAAGTGCAGGGGTTACTACATGCGTCTTAACAGCTTCATACGCATCCAGACCATCCTCCAGTATGATTTTGCGTGCAAGACCTGCCAGAAGCATTCCTGTTTTTGCAATCTCTGTTCCATGTGGATTTAACTTATTCGTCATTGCTTCATAGTAAGTTGCCAGGCCATCGCCCATACCTGCTGCAATATGTCTGGTCGGAGCAGTTGCAATGATATCCGAATCAACGATTACCAGTTCAGGACTCTTATGAAATAACTGATCTCCTACAACACTTGTTCCATCTTCAGAATAAAATACGGACACCGAAGAACATGGTGCATCTGATGCAATCGTCGTCGGAATCATCACCAGATTCTGACCATTACGATTTCCAACAGTACGAACCACATCCATCGCGCTGCCTCCGCCTACGCCACATAAAACATCTGCTTCCTGTACGCACGGGATTGCTGCTACCCGGTCAATTTCTGCAGGTGTCGCAATTTTTCCACACTCTACAAACTCATATGTACTTTGTGTTCCCTCAAAACTTTTTTCCAGTTTCTCTTTTGCTGATGCAATGGCGCGTTTTCCACCCACAAATACAAATTTTCTGCCAAAGCAATTTGCCTGTGCTTCAAATTCTTCCAGAATATTACTTCCCAATTTAAAGCATCCCGGAAATCTTAATTTTCTCACATCTGTCTCCTCTCTTATGCTTTCATAAATTAATTGTATAGCCCCTTTTTCGATATACGTCCGAAAACAGGATCATACATGGATACCTTACAGGTAGCAAAACCTATGCCTGTAATTTTTTTCATAACATTTCTCAAGATTCCCCCGATTCTGCGCCTTTTGGAAATCCATAACAGCATTTTTACAACCTTTTATTTGCAAATGTACCTGTTGACATTTGCAAATGTACCGCGTTTTTTCTTTTTACTTATTAAAAATGTACCTGTTTTCCGCTTTTTCAAACAGGCATCACTTTTGCTGTCTATAAAGTATCAGAAACGATAACCATGGGGCTTTCAACGGAAAGGTCCCATGCGCACATGACAAATGTATTTTTTCGAAATCTTGTTTCAATGCCTTGTTTACAAAAAGATTTCGAGTGTACATGAAATGTAAATGGAGCTAACTATATAAAAATCAAGTAGTTTTTTAAAAAAATAATTTTAGTTAGCAAAAGTATGTACCTTGAAAATATGTGAATAATTATGGATTT